>JAESFT010000755.1_pt1 | contig 13682 bp, 9 predicted proteins | sample 9269451 | NCBI WGS metagenome assembly JAESFT01 (sample SAMN14502557, study PRJNA617106) | algae metagenome | isolation source: Scytonema hyalinum WJT4-NPBG1 and co-occurring heterotrophs from well... | place: USA: Mojave Desert, Joshua Tree National Park, California | collected 2006-05-25
CACATCGTAGATGCGCTCGTTGCTCCATGCATTATAGCCCGCCATCATGGCGAAGTGCGATTTCATGGGAAGGCTCCCTCGGGTCGTTTCTGCCGCCGATTCTTGTGACGCGGCGGAGGATCGGTCAAGCTTTCCGCTCCGAGCACTGCTTCCATCATGACCTCCCCGGATCAAGTCCGGGGAGGTCATGATGCGGGATCGTGGATCCTCAAGCGGCCTTCTTCGTCCCGGCCGCGCGACCGTAGAACGTGTCGCCCGCGGCTGCCATGTCGAGAAGGATCTTCGGCGGCGCGAAACGGTCGCCGTGCTTGGCCTGCAGGCTCTGGCACAACTCCACGAAGGCTTTCGCGCCCATGAAGTCGATATAGGAGAGCGCGCCGCCCGTGTAGGGCGCGAAGCCGAAGCCGAGAGTCGATCCCACATCCGCCTCGCGCGGATCCGTGACCACGCCCTCCTCGAAGGTGCGGGCCGCTTCCAGAGCCTGGGTGACGAGCAGACGCTGCTTCAACTCCTGCATGTCGACGAACTCGGCCTCCACGTGCTTGGCCTGAAGATCCTTCAGGCCGGGCCACAGGCGCTTCTGCCCGCCTTCCGGATAGTCGTAGAAGCCCTTGCGGTTCTTGCGGCCGAGCCGCCCTTCCCGCTCGACGAGCGTGGTGAGCAGTTCCTCCTGCTGCGGCACGATCGCGGCTTCGCCCAGCTGCGCCTTGGTGGCGCGCAGGATCTTGAGGCCGAGATCGACACCGACCTCGTCGTTCAGAGAGAGCGGCCCGACCGGCATGCCGGCCTGCTTGCCGGCCTGCTCGATCACCGCCGCGGGCAGGCCCTCGGTGAACATGAGATGTCCTTCGAGGATATAGGCGAGGACGCAGCGATTGGCGAAAAAGCCGCGCGAGTCGTTGACGACGATCGGCGTCTTCTTGATCAGCCGCACATAGTCGAGCGCGGTGGCAAGCGCCTTGTCGCCCGTCTCCTTGCCCATGATGATCTCGACCAGCATCATCTTCTCGACCGGCGAGAAGAAGTGGATGCCGATGAACTGACCGGCATTCTTCGATTGCTGGGCAAGTCCGGTGATCGGCAGTGTGGAGGTGTTGGAGGCGAAGATGCAATCGGGCCGGATGGCGGCCTCCACTTGTCGGATCACCTCGGCCTTGACCTTGGGTTCCTCGAACACGGCCTCGATGACGAGATCGCAATCCTTCAGATCGCCGTAATCGGCCGACGGCGTGATGCGCGCCAGCAGCGCATCCCGATCTGCCGTCTTGGCACGGCCCTTCATGATCTGGTCGGACATGAGCTTGTGCGAATGGGCCTTGCCTTTCTCGGCGGCTTCCATGTCGCGGTCGATGAGCACGACCTCGAGGCCCGCATTGGCTGTGACGTAGGCGACGCTCGCGCCCATGAAGCCTGCGCCGACGACCCCCACCTTCTTCAGGGTCGTGGGCGGCACGTCCTTCGGACGACGGGCGCCTTTGTTGAGATCCTGCATGGAGATGAACAGGGTGCGGATCATCGCTGCCGCCTCCTTCGAGCGCAGGATCTTGGCGAACCAGCGCGACTCCACCTTCAGGGCGAGATCCATCGGCAGCTGGAGGCCCTGATAGACGGATTCGAGGATGGCGCGGATCGCCGGGTAATTGTCCTGCGTCTCGCGGCGGTAGATGGCGTTCGCCGGAGGCCAGATCTGCATGCCGGCGGCGGAGTAGACCTTGTTGGAAGGAAGCTTGTAGCCCTTCTGGTCCCAGGGCGCGACGGCCGAACCACCATTCTTGATCCAGTCCTTGGCAGCTTGCACGATCCCTTCACGCGGCGCGACCGCATGGACGAGGCCCATGTTGCGGGCCATGAGCGGACGGATCTGCTCGCCCTTGAACAGCATCTGCAGGGCATCGCCGGTCTGCATGAGGCGTGCCACGCGCTGCGTGCCGCCGGCGCCGGGGAAGAGCCCGACCTTCACCTCGGGCAGGCCGACGCGGGTGGAATCCACATCCGACAGCACTCGGAAATGGCAGGCGAGCGCCAGCTCGAAGGCGCCGCCGAGGCACACACCGTGCACGGCAGCGGCAAAGGGCTTGCCGCTGGTCTCGAGCCGGCGGTAGAGGAGCGATAGCCTGCGCGATTCGTCGAAGAAGAACTGCATTGCAGTCTCCTCGCCCTTCTCCCTCGCAAGCCGTGCATATTCCGAGCCCAGGCCCTGAAGCATGGTAAGATCGGCGCCGCCGGAGAAAGCCTCCTTGCCGGAGGTGATGACGCAGCCCTTGATCGCCTCGTCGCCGGCGACCTTTTCGATGATCTGCTCCAGTTCGGCCATCACCTCCGGGGTGATCACGTTCATGGAGCGGCCGGGCATGTCCCAGGTGGCGAGCGCAATGCCGTCGGCGTCGACCTCGAAGCGGAAATTGGTGAAGTTCGTCATGGTTGTTCTCCCGTTCCCGCTGCCTCAGACCCGCTCGATGATCGCGGCCGTGCCCATGCCGGCCGCGACGCACAGGGTGATCAGGGCCGTCTGTTTATTCGTGCGCTCCAGTTCGTCGAGAACCGTGCCCAGGATCATGGCGCCGGTGGCGCCGAGCGGGTGGCCCATGGCGATGGCGCCGCCATTCACGTTCACCTTCGCCGGGTCGAGGTCCAAGGCCTGCATGTAGCGCAGCACCACCGCCGAGAAGGCCTCGTTGATCTCGAAGAGATCGATGTCGTCCTTCGTCATGCCGGCCTTGCGCAATGCCAGCTCCGACACGTCGATGGGGCCGGTGAGCATGAGCGCGAGATCGGATCCGATGGAGGCGAAGCCCTTGAGGCGCGCGCGAGGCTTCAGTCCGGCCTTCGTGCCCCCTTCCTTGCTCCCGACGAGGACCGCGGCTGCGCCGTCGACGATGCCGGAGGAGTTGCCGGCGTGATGCACGTGGTTGACGAACTCCACGTCGGGGTGAGCCGCGATGGCCACCGCGTCGAAGCCGCCCATCTCGCCCATCTGCACGAAGGAGGCCTTGAGCTGGCCGAGCGACTGCATGTCCGTCTGCGGCCGCATGTGCTCGTCCTTCGCCAGGATCGTGATGCCGTTGATGTCCTTCACCGGCACGACGGACTTGGCGAACCGTCCCTCGTCCCAGGACCTCGCCGCACGCTTCTGCGACTCGACCGCGTAGGCGTCGACGTCGTCGCGGGAGAAGCCGTACTTCGTCGCAATCAGATCCGCCGAGATGCCTTGCGGCAGGAAATAGGTGGGAATGGCGATGCCCGGATCCACCGGCCATGCGCCGCCCGAGGCGCCCATGCCGATGCGGCTCATGGACTCGACCCCGCCGCCGATGGTGATGTCCTTCATGCCCGACATCACCTGCGCGGCAGCCAAGTTCACCGCGTCGAGGCCGGAGGCGCAGAAGCGGTTGATCTGCACGCCCGGCACCTCCTTGCCGAAGCCTGCCTTGAGCGCCGCTGCGCGCGCGATGTCGCCGCCGGCCTCGCCGATCGGGTCGACGCAGCCGAGCACCACGTCCTCCACCAGCATGGGATCGAGATCGTTGCGCTTGCGGATGGCGTCGAGCGCCGTCACGGCGAGATCGACCGCCGGAACCTCGTGCAGCGAACCGTCCGGCTTGCCGCGTCCGCGCGGGGTGCGAACGGCGTCGTAGATATAGGCTTCAGCCATGGAGGCCTCCCGGTCATGTTGTCATCCCGGACGCTGCGGGCGATCCGGGATCGTCATCAGAATAGAGTGCTTTACTCGTCCTGCGATCCCGGCTCTTCGGCCGGGATGACGCGTGTCACTTAGAACGCCTCGATAGGCAGCGCCATGGTCGTGTCCGCCCCGGCGGAAATGCGGGTGAGGCGCATGCCGGTCTCGGGCATCAGGCGCTCCATGAAGAAGCGGCCGGTCAGGAGCTTGGCGTCCATCTTGTCCGCGACCCCGTTTCCTTGAGTCTTCTTGCCTTGAGCGGCCTTCGCCATCCTGGCCCACATGTAGCCCATCACCACGAGGCCGAAGAGATGCATGTAGTCGGTGGCGCCGGCGCCGGCATTGTCGGGCTTCGCCATGGCGTTCTGCATGAACCACATGGTGGCCTGCTGCAGATGGCCGAGGCCCTGCTGCAGGGGCGCGATGTAGGGCTTCAGGCTCTCGTCGGACGCATTCTCCTGGCAGAAGGCGCCGACCTCGTTGAAGAAGGTCATGACGGCGCGCCCGCCGTCCTTGCCGAGCTTGCGGCCGACAAGATCCATGGCCTGGATGCCGTTGGCGCCCTCGTAGATCTGCGTGATGCGGGCATCGCGCACGAACTGCGACATGCCCCATTCCTCGATGTAACCGTGGCCGCCGAACATCTGCTGCGCCTTGACGGCATTGTCGAAGCCGAGATCGGTGAGCACGCCCTTCACCACGGGCGTCATCAGGCCCATGTAGTCCTCGGCGGTTTGGCGCTGCGCGTCGTCGGACGAGCGGTGCGCGATGTCGCTGTTGAGGCCGGTCCACACGATGAGCGCTCGCGCGGCCTCGTTGAAGGCCTTGATGGAGAGAAGCGTGCGGCGCACGTCCGGATGCACGATGATCGGATCGGCCGGCCTGTCGGGGAACTTCGCCCCCGTGAGCGCCCGGCCCTGCAGGCGGTCCTTCGCGTAGGCCAAGGCGTTCTGATAGGCCACCTCCGACTGGGACAGCCCCTGCACGCCAACCGCGAGCCGCGCCTCGTTCATCATCACGAACATGGCGTTGAGGCCCCGGTTCGCCTCGCCGACCAGCCAGCCCCTGGCGCCGTCGTAGTTCATCACGCAGGTGGCATTGCCGTGGATGCCCATCTTGTGCTCGAGAGAGCCGCAGGAGACGCCGTTGCGCTCGCCGAGCGTACCGTCCCCGTTGACGAGAATTTTCGGCACCACGAAGAGCGAGATGCCCTTCGTGCCCTGCGGTGCCCCCTCGATGCGGGCGAGCACCAGATGGACGATGTTCTCCGCCATGTCGTGCTCGCCGGCGGAGATGAAGATCTTGGTGCCGGAGATGGCATACGAGCCGTCGCCGTTCGGCACCGCCTTGGTCTTGAGCAGGCCCAGATCCGTGCCGCAATGGGGCTCGGTCAGGTTCATGGTGCCGGTCCAGGCACCTTCGATCATCTTGGGCAGATAGGTCTTCTTCTGTTCGTCGGTGCCGTGCACCAGGAGCGCCGCGATGGCGCCTTGCGTCAGGCCCGGATACATGCCGAGGGCGAGGTTCGCCGAGGAGACGAATTCCTGCATCACCGTATTGAGGACGGAGGGCAGCCCCTGGCCGCCATATTCCTCCGGCGCGGCCAAGCCCATCCAGCCGCCGGCGGCATAGGCCTCGTAGGCCTCCTTGAAGCCCTTCGGCGTGGTGACCGAGCCATCCGAATGGCGGGTGCAGCCCTCCTGGTCGCCGGAGAGGTTCAAGGGTGCGAACACCTCCTCGCAGAGCTTGGCGCCCTCGGCGAGGATTGCCTCCACGGTGTCGGGCGTCGCATCGGCAAAGCCGGGCAGGTTGTTGTGACGCTCAATCGGGAACACGTCGTTCAGAAGGAACATGACGTCTTCGACGGGGGCCTTGTAGACCGGCATTCGGACTCTCCCAGATCGGATACCGGCGCGAATGTTCCCATGGGGAAGATCGCCGGCCAAGCAGATAGTTTACATATAAACCATCCAGCCGTTTTGGGAAGAGGTAGGGTGTGAAATCTTTAGTGGAAGCCACGAAGGTCGAGCTATAGCCAAGCGGCAGCTAAGCCTGGATGCCCCCTCCGGAACCTTGATCGGCCTCAAGCCGGGCGCCGGTCAGACGGAAATGCCCACCCGGGCCAGAGGCTTCTGGCCTGAGCCGGGCGGGCATTCCTGGAAGATCGCGTCGTCTCGGCCGCAGCTCAAGCAGCGACCGCGATGCCGGCACGCCGGGCGTGAAGTTCCGCCAGGGCGCCTTCGATCTCGATCTTCTGCTGCTCGAGATGGCGAATCTGATCCTCGATCTGATCAAGGGAGAGCTTGAGGTTCATGGCCGCTCCGTTGCCGGACCGCTCTTCGGCCAGCATGGCGCGGATCTCGGTCAGGGTGAAGCCGAGCTGCTTGCCCTTGAGGATGACGGACAGCCGCTCGCGGTCGCGGGCATCGTAGATGCGCGCCGTTCCGTCCCGCCGCGGGGAGAGAAGCCCACGGTCTTCATAGAACCGCAGGGTGCGGAGGGTCACTCCGAACTCGCGGGCCAGATCGCCTATCGTGTAAAGTTTTGCACCGTCGCCCGTCTCACCGGTATGGGTGCTGCCTGTAAATTGATCCATGGAACGCCCCGTAATGTCTTCATGACGAGGTCGTGCGAGCACTTCCCCTTCAGTAACGAAATGATAGAACATTATTTCGGCACGTTGCAAGAGTATTACGTTTTGATCTGCCGCTGCGGCAAAATGAGAGCGCGTTCGAGTATTTCCGCAACGGAAGATGTCGGATCCCCGAGCGACCATTCCCGCTAAATCCCCTCCGTTTAACGGGTTTTTTACCATGCCGGACAAAAGTTGCGGCATCGGGCAAAGGGTCCGGAAGGGGGTGATTCGCCCCTTCCGGTTCCTGGCCCGACAGGCGAGCGACGGGACGGGGCCGTGCAAGCCTGCAGGAGTTCACGCGTATCCCCGCGAGCCCAATCATGAGACGACACGTCTTCTCAAGACCTGACGACCTGGACCTTGATGCCCGCGAGCTGATGGCCGCCGCGGCTCGGCGGGCCGGTATGAGCCTTGAGGAATGGACCGCGGCCGTGCTCGAAGAGGCGCAGGACAGGCCGGCGTCCCCGCGCCGGAAGCCGGGCAGCGATCTCGACAGTCTGCTCGCCCGGATGGCTCCCCCGCCTCGCTCTCGGCCCAAGAGGAGTTATGAAGCCCTGATGGACGCCGTCGCGGCGGAGAGCGAGCGTCAGGCGCAGGATCAGGCGTCCCGGACGGCGGTTGCGCTCGAATCCATGGCAAGCTGGATCGAGCAGGCCGAGGTCCGTCTGAACGATGCCGCCCGCAGTTCCGCGGACCAGCAGGATCGGATCGCCGCCATGCTGTCCCAGATTCTGTCGTCCCTGAAGGACCGGCTTGATACGGTGGAGCGCCGGGTCACCTCGGAACGGGCCGCGCCGCCGCGCATCGAATTCCCCGTTGAGGAGGCGCTCAAGGCGCTTGCGCCCGTGTCCGAAACGCTTGTCGGCCTGCGGGCCGACATATCCCGTCTCGCCGCCCATCTGGAACAACCCAATCCCGGCTGGATCCCTGCGGTCGACGACATCCGCACGGAGATCGACGGTCTGCGCTCCGGTATCGAAAGCCTGGCCACCCGCGAGGAGATCGCCGCCCTCGACGCCGCTCTCGGGTCGATCGCCAAGGATCTCGAACAGGGTCCGACGACGAAGGACCTGCGCACCCTCGCCAGCTCGATCACCGTTCTCTACGAGCAGATCCAGTCTCTCTCGGGGGAGATCAGCGAAGGACTGCACCGGCGCATCGGCCGTGAGATCGAGCAGATCAAAAGCAAGATCGACGCGATGGCCGCCACGGGGGTGGATCGTTCCGTCGTCGATTTCCTCAGCGGCCAGATCGTGGACATGCGCCAGGATCTGGCGCATCGGGCCGAGCCGCAGCAGATCGCCCGGCTCTCCGACGATATCGAAATCCTCAGCCGCCAGATTTCGGAGCTTCGCCTCCATCAGGTGAGCAAGAGCGATGTCACGGCCCTGAAATCCTCGCTCGACGATGTGTGCTCGGCTCTGTACGTCACCGCCACGGCGCAGGAGACGAGCAAGATCCCCGAGCAGCTGGAAACCCTGAGCCGGCGCATCGACATCCTCGCGCGCCGCCCGGAACCGGCACCGGCCGATCTTGCCCCGATCAGCGAGCAGCTGGCGCTCCTGACCGAACGGATGGCCAACCTGTCGGACAGCCGCGCCGGCGGCGGCGAGGCGCTGACCGGAACCATCGAGCGCCTGTCCTCACGGATCGAAGCCGCTACGGAACGGGAAGCCGCCTCCTACGAGCCGCTGATGCAGCGGTTCGACCGCATCGAGCAGGAACTGCGCGAGTTCAGCCGACAGGCGGGCACCTCCGGGATGGCGCAGATGCTGCGGGCCATCGACGAGAAGCTCGAGCGCACGCCGCCTCCGCCGGCAGGGCTCGATGCCCTCGAACGGCAGGTCGTGGCGATGGCCGAGCGTTTGGAGCAGATACCCGGAGAGGCCCTGCACAAGGCCATCAACGAGACCAGCGGGCAACTCAGGAACCTTCGGGACGAGGCCGTCAGCATTGCCGAACGCGCCGCCAGGACTGTGCTCGACGACATCCGCCCGTCCCTGCCGGATATGTGCGATCTCGACGCGCTCAAGCATGGCGTCGTCGAGCTGAAGGCGTTGCACAACCGATCCGACAAGAAGACGCAGGAAACCCTGCGCGCTGTCCATGACGCTCTGGAGGCGCTCGCCTCCCGGCTCCCGAACGGTTCCTTCTCATTCACCGCAGGCACGAGCACATCCGCGCCGGCGGCACCTGCCGATCCATTGCCGCCGGCAGACCGGCTCGAAGCGGCCGTGCGCAGGCTTCATGCGGCAACCCTGTCGCAGATCGACGGGACCGCTCCCCTTTCGTCCAACACCGACTTTCGCGAAGCTCCGAAGGATCCTGCTCCCGAGGAAGCCTCGGAACCGGACCTGGGCAACCTGCGCGCCAGCTTCATCGCCGCAGCGCGACGGGCGGCCCAGAGCGCGGCGCTGGAACCGGCGCCAGCCCACTCCCCTTCTCCCCTGAAGCAGGAGGCCGGGTCCGCCGACGAAGCCAATCGGCCGGAGGCTGAAGAATCCGCCGGCTCATCCCTGTTCGAGCGCCTGCGCCGCAGCCTTGAGAGCCACCGGCGGCCGTTCCTGTTCGGATTGGCGCTCCTGATCCTGGCTGCGGGCACCTACCCCATCCTGTCCGCGGGGCAGAGCCTGCATGACCTGTCCCCGGCACCGGCAAAGGTGGAGCAGGAACCCGCCCCACCCTCGGACGCAAAGCCGGAACGCGCGGCCGACAAGGCCGCGGCGGCCGGCGAGATGAACGTCTTCCAGGCCTCCAGCCTCGCCACGGGATCCGTGTCCGCCGATCCGGTCGTGGCCGGGCAATTTCTCGTCGATCCTGCGACGGTCACGGGAATCCCGGCGAACGCACCGTCGACCCTGCAGCAGGCAGCCCTCGCCGGCGATGCGGCCGCGCTCTACGAGATCGCGTCCCGAGCCGCCGAAGGACGCGGCATGACCAAGGACACCAGCGCTGCAGCCCGCCTCTTCGAGCGAGCCTCCCAGGCCGGGCTTCCTCCGGCTCAGGAACGGCTCGCCATGATGCATGAGAAGGGCGACGGCGTTCCGCTCGACCTCAAGCAGGCCGCGTTCTGGTACGAGCGGGCGGCGTTGGGCGGCAACATTCGCGCCATGCACAACCTTGCCACCCTTCTGGCCTCCGGCAAGAACGGGAAGCCGGATTATGCCGCGGCCCTGCGCTGGTACGGCGAGGCTGCCGAAACCGGCATGCGGGACAGCCAGTACAACCTGGGAATCCTGCTCGCTCTCGGCCTCGGATCGAAGCCCGACCCTTCGAAGGCGTTCCATTGGTTCGCCCTCGCGGCGGACCAGGGGGACGCGGAGGCCGCGCAGAAGCGGGACGAGGTGGCCGGTCGCCTGAGCGCGGCCGAACTGAAGGCAGCCAAGGCCGCGCTTTCGCTCTGGCGTCCGAGAGCCGTCGACCCCGTTGCCAACCGGCCGCCGGTCGCCGTTCAAGGGCGGACCGCCGCCCTGGATCGAACTCCGGGCGATAGGAGTTGAGAGCACGCAGGCTCTGTCATCTTCCGTTCAGAACATGACCGTTACACCGCCTGCATGATGCTGTAACAACGACGTGGCTGCACCGGCCATTGGGGGAACCGGGTTGCAAATCTATTTGCCGATCGCTGAGATGCCTGTGAGCGTTCTTCTCATCCTCGGGATGGGTGCGGCGGTAGGTTTCATTTCCGGGCTCTTCGGGATCGGCGGCGGCTTTCTGATGACGCCGCTCCTGATCTTCCTCGGCATTCCTCCGGCCGTCGCGGTCGCGACCCAGTCGGCGCAGATCGTCGCCTCCTCCACCACCAGCGTGCTCGGCGCCTTGCGCCGCAACGCCCTCGATCACAAGCTCGGCGCCATCTTGGTGGCGGGCGGATTCGTCGGCTCGGCGCTCGGCGTATGGTTCTTCGCGGCGGCGCGACGGGCAGGCCAGCTCGACCTCGTCATCGTCATCTCCTACGTGACGCTCTTCACCATCGTGGGCAGCCTGATGCTGAAGGAGAGCATCCGGGAGTTCTGGAGCCGGCGAAAAGGCGGCGTGGTGCGCCTGCGGCGCCAGGCCGGCGAGCACGCGCCCTATCTGGGCTGGCCCCTGCGCATGCGCTTCTACCGTTCCAAGCTTTACGTCAGCATCATCCCGATCCTCGGGCTGTCGCTGTTCATCGGCTTTGCCGGCGCGCTGCTCGGCATCGGCGGCGGCTTCATCGTGGTGCCAGCGCTTCTCTACATCTTCCGGGTGCCGACGAACGTGGTCGTGGGCACCTCCCAGTTCCAGATCGTCTGCACGACCCTGGTCGCCCTCGTTCTCCATGCGGTCACGAACCAGGCGGTCGACATGGTCTTGGCGATCCTGCTCATCGTCGGCGGCGTGTTCGGGGCCCAGTTCGGCGCGCGCATGGGGCGCCATCTGCGGGCGGAGCTGTTCCGCTTCCTGCTCGCCATCCTGCTCCTGGCGGTGGGTCTGCGCTTCGGCCTCGAGCTCGTGCTCGAACCGGACGAGCCCTTCTCCATCACCACGCAGGAGACGCGCACATGAGGACCCTCTGCGCCCTCCTGATCCTCGTCGGCACAGTGATGAGCGCGCGCGCCGAAACCCTGATCACGTCGCTGTCGAATCACCGGGTGCTGATCAATTCCAACTACACGGGCACGCAGATCGCCGTGTTCGGCGCCATCGAGCGGGACGCGCAGACGGTGGCCCGCGCGACGGCCTACGACATCGTGGTCACGGTTCGCGGGCCGCGCCAGTTTCTCACGGTGCGCGAGAAGGAACGGCTCGGTCCGGTCTGGATCAACCAGGAGCAGCAGAAATTCCCGACCGCTCCGGCTTACCTGAACGTCCTCAGCTCCCGGCCGATCGAGGAGATCACGAGCGATCAGCTGCGCCAGCGCCAGAAGATCGGGTTGAGCGCGATCATCAACTCCGCCGATTTCACGATCCATCGCGGCGGCGCCGACCAGCCCTTCCGGGATGCGCTGTACCGGCTCAAAGCCCAGGAAGGGCTTTATATCCAGGACGAGCGCGGCGTGACGTTCCTCACGCCCGAGATCTTCCGCGCCAGCGTCGCATTGCCGGCCACGGCCCCTCCGGGCAACTACGACGTGGACGTGACGCTCTTTGCCGACACGGTGATCCTGGCGCGCACGCAAACCCATTTCGAGCTGGTCAAGACCGGATTCGAGGAACAGGTCGGCGTCATTGCCCGCGACTGGTCCCTGGCCTACGGCCTGTCGACCGCCGCGATCGCCCTCTTCTTCGGCTGGCTCGCCAACACGATCTTCCGACGGGACTAAGCAAAACGCCGCGCGTCCGTGCTTTACGCCGCGGGACCGGCGGGCCATCCTGCCGATGGCGTGAACAAGAGGAGTTGCACCATGATGCTCCGGTGCGGGACGGTTCAGTTCCATCACAAGGCCGACGACAAGAGCTACAACATGTCGGTTGTGGAGCGCTTCTCCCGAGAGGCGGCGGATCAGGGCGTCAAGATCCTGGCTTTTCCGGAAATGTGCCTGACCGGATACTGGCACGTGCGCGATCTCGGACGCGAACGGCTGGAGGCACTTGCCGAACCCGTGCCGTCCGGTCCGTCGACGCAAGCCGTCCTCAAGCTCGCGGCACAATTCGACATGGCCATCGGCGTCGGCCTGATCGAACGGGCCGACGACGGGCGCCTGTTCAACACCTATGTGGTGTGCCTGCCCGATGGCCAGGTTCACCGCCACCGTAAGCTTCACGCCTTCGAGAGCGACCATATCGCCAGCGGCGACAGCTACACGGTCTTCGAGACGCCGTGGGGCGTGAAGGTCGGCGTCCTCATCTGCTGGGACAACAACCTCGTGGAGAACGCCCGCGCCACGGCGCTGCTCGGCGCCGACATCGTCATGGCCCCGCACCAGACCGGCGGCTGCCATTCGCGCAGCCCCCAGGCCATGGGCCTCATCGACCCCGCCCTCTGGGAGAACCGGCAGCGCGATCCGGAGGCCATCGAGGCGGAATTCCGCGGTCCCAAGGGCCGCGAATGGCTGCTGCGCTGGCTGCCGGCGCGCGCCCACGACAACGGTTACTTCCTGCTGTTCGCCAATGGCGTCGGCGAGGACGACGGCGAGGTGCGCACCGGCAACGCGATGGTCATCGACTGCTACGGCCGCATCATCGCCGAGACCTGGAAGGCGCAGGACGCGCTCGTGGTGGCCGATCTCGACCTCGGCCTCCTGCCGCTCGCCACCGGCCGACGCTGGATCCGCGGCCGCCGGCCGGAGCTTTACGGTCTCCTCACGCAAGCACAGGGCCACGAGCTCGCGCCCCGGCAGGCGCGGTTCTCGGAGGCTCCCGTGGTGAAGAAGACGGGATAGCTCGCGTCATTCGCTGAAGGGCGCGCAACAGACAGGAAGAGACGCCGTAGCGCGTGCCTATGGGCGGATCACCGACCTCGTGCCAGTGATCTCGATTGGTGAAGCGCCGCGCTCTTCCGATCGGGATGGCCAGGGCAGTGATCAATCCCGGCAGAGCATCGCCCTGGCGATGGCGAAGATCCGCTCGGTGCCGATGAGGTGCGCGGTGAAGCCCCTGGCGAAGAGCGGCTTGAAGGCGGCGTCGCACGCGTTGAGCCCGCCCGCATAGGCGCCGAGCGCCGGCATCACGCAGCGCTGGCCATCGGTGAGGAAGCAGCGCCGCCGCGTGGCGCGCCCGCGCATGACCACCTTGCCGACCGGGTGCAGATGGCCGGCGATCTCGGTCTGCTCGCCCGGAGCCGGCTCGTGGCGCAGGGTGAGGGATCCGAGCGCCATCTCCTCGACCACCTGCCCGCTGATGCTGTCGGGCAGGATGCGGTCGTGGTTGCCCGTGACCCAGATCCAGTCGCGCCCCTTCTGAACGTCTTCGAGCGTCGTGCGCTCCTCGGTACCGAGCCGGTCCGGCCCACCGATGTCGTGGAAGCTGTCCCCGAGCGCGACGACGGTCTTCGGGTTGAAGCGGAACACCGCGTCGGAGAGCGCGAGAAGCGTCTCGCGGGTGTCGTAGGGCGGCAGCATCATGCCGCGCCGGGCGAAGGACGAGCCCTTCTCGAAATGAAGATCGGCCACGAGCAGGGCTTCGTGGCCGGGCAGATACATGGCCCCCGTCAGGTCGAGGAGCGCCAGCTGCCCGGCAAGCTCGATCTCGTGTGTTGTCTGTTTGTTCTTCCGCAATGCCGTCACGCCAAAGCCTCGTCGAGAAGCGCTGCTTCCGCCTCGGCCAGAATCTCGTCCGCGTTGTCGCTATAGACGCGCTCGCGGCCGATCTCCAGCATGACGGACACGCTCAAAGGAGAAACCCGGTCGAGCGGCTTGTGGATGATTCGCCCCCGGATGCGCTTCAACATCATGCCGAGAC
>JAESFT010000756.1_pt1 | contig 13668 bp, 7 predicted proteins | sample 9269451 | NCBI WGS metagenome assembly JAESFT01 (sample SAMN14502557, study PRJNA617106) | algae metagenome | isolation source: Scytonema hyalinum WJT4-NPBG1 and co-occurring heterotrophs from well... | place: USA: Mojave Desert, Joshua Tree National Park, California | collected 2006-05-25
CTGGCACGGGCCGATCACGAAGCCAACCAGTATGCACAAGACGTGTCGAACCGGGCAAACGGCGGGTACTCGACCAGCGGTTATTCCGATACCGGATATTCGGGCACGACAGGTTCCAACACCACCTTCGTAAGAGCGCAGAATTACGTGCGTGAGGCGCCGGGCACGGTCCTGATCGGCACACTGGTGGCGGGCTTTCTGATAAGCAGGATGATGAAGAGCAGGTCAACACCGAAGTATGAGTACACAACAACGTACCCGACAGAAAGCTCTCCGATCTCAGACCGCGTGAGGCAGATGAGCGACACCGCCCGCAGCAAGCTCCAGGAGTCGACCGGTGCTGCACAGGCCCGGATGAGCCAGGTCGGCCAGCGCGTTCAGGAATCCAGGAGCGCGGCACAAGCCCGCATGAATGAAATGACCCAGCGCTTGAAAGAATCCGCCGGCGTTGCCCAGGCACGCATGAACGAAATGGGCCAACGCTCGCAGCAGCAGTACACCCGGGCGCGCGGCGAAGTTGAACGTATGATCGAAGAGCAGCCACTGATCATCGGCGTGGTGGGTATCGCCTTGGGCGCGGCCATCGGTGCTACGCTGAAACCGACCCGCCGCGAGCAGGAGCTGATGGGTGACATGCGTGACAAGCTGATGGAACGCGCCAAGGAAACTGCACGCGCTCAGGCGGAAACCCTCAAGCAATCGGCTCAACGCATCGCCGAGGCCGCCAAGCAGGAGGCCAACCAGGTTGCGAAGGCGGCCACCAGCACCGATACGCAGGGCAGCAATACGGCTGCTTCGTCCGGCAAGCTTGAGTCGGGCGACTCATCGTTCGGCACCCTCCCAGGCCAGCAGAGCATCCACTAAACCCCGCACTTTCTTCTCCGGAGGCTTCGGCCTTCGGAGAAGCCTCCCGTTTTGATGAAGGACTGGCGCAGACGCGTGTCCTGCGGTGTAATCCTGTTTCTGAAAATAATCGATCCTCCGCCGTTGCGGATAGTCAGAACGGAGCCGCTGCAATGTCATCCAAGTTACCTCGTTTTATCAGTAGCCTTCTTTTTCCCCTACTTTCGTTTTCCGTCGCTGTTCCCGTTAACGCCAGTGAAGCAGCCTCCGGCACGTTCACCGCGAGTCGCGCCTGCGACGCCTTCCGTTCCTTCCGCAACCAGACCAACCCCGGCCAAGTGAAGACCGTGCCGGGAAATACCTACGATGTAACGGAAATCAACAGCAGAAACTGGGAATGGATACGGATTCACATCCCGGGCGCTTCGGACTCGCCGCGCTGGGTCTCACGCGACTGCGGCACCGCACAGCTTGGCGCCGCAACGGAACAGGCTGCCCGCGACAGCAGGCAATGCAATATCAAAAACCAGCACGACAGCTATGTGCTGGCGATGAGCTGGCAACCCGGCTTTTGCGAGCACTTCCCCTATGAGGGAAAAAAGCCGGAGTGCGACGCGCTGTCCAGCCGCAGGCTGGAGACCAGCCATCTCACCTTGCATGGTTTGTGGCCGAACCGGAAGAGCTGCGGGACCAGCTATGGAAACTGCCCCGGCCCGGCGCTGCAACTGGAAAAGGCCACGATCGAGAAAATCGCCCCATGGATGCCGAACTTCTTCTTTGAAACCAAGTTCGGGGCTTACGAGTGGAAGAAGCACGGCACCTGCCAGAATCTTGATGATGACGCTTACTTTCTAACCGCAGTCGATGCCGTCCGCGTCGTCAACGATTCCGCGGCCGGGCGCTATCTGCGGGAAAACATCGGCAGGGCGATCTCGGCGAAGAAGTTTTTCGAGCACGTGCGCAACAGCCACGGCGAAGAGATCGCCGGCAAGATCACGCTGATTTGTACGAAGGGCCGCTTTCTGCAGGAAGTGCGGATCAGCCTGCCGCTGGGGTTTCGCACTGATGGGGGAATAGAAAAGCTCGCCGCTGGGGCAAAGCCGGCGCCGGAGCCGACCAGCAAATGCGGGTCGGACCAGATTTTTGTCGAACGGAGCGGGCCGAATTAGTGGCGATGTCGCGGCTGAGATCTAATGTATCCGTGAAGCTATGAATGCTTGCCGCAAAGACTGACCTGGCATTGAGCGACATGACGGGCCTGGAATCGTAGAGAACAGTGCGGCAGGTGCGGGCCGGTGCACAGCCTCGATCGGTAACTACACCCGTGTGCAGGATCACTGGGCCATCATCCACGACATGCCGATTCCGCTCAAAAGACGCCAGGTTGGCACCCATCGACCGGCTTGGATTCGACACGCATGGCTGCACCGATGTCGACAGCGAGAAGCTATCGCCGGACGACCTGCGCCGCATCGCACCGACCAACCTGGAAAGCATCTACTTGCGCGGGACGTTTGGATTTCCATTAAGAGATTATGCCGGGAGGATATTACGTAGCAACGCATCGGCCTGCATTGAGACAAGCCGGCAACCGTTACGATGACCGGGAGCATTCCCATCTGCCGCGATCGGTTTCTTATTTACTGAAAATTCATTTCTTTTAGCCGCTTACTTAATCGTCCCGATCCACCTTCGCTGCCCACGATGCTGATTAATTTCGCCATAGGGATGGTGAAAGGCGCCAGCTCGCGGTCGATTTTTTGGTCGATCTCTTTCCGGCTAAGGGGCAGTCCATGGGCCAAGGCATTCGCTTTTAGGGTGGTCCGTTCGGTCGACAGCTTGTCCAGGTAAGCGGTGGCCGCTTTCAGATTTTTCGAGCCGCCTCCATGCGACAGAATGCCCACCATGTCCTCCATGGCGATGGTGTAAGGCGCCAGCGCGTCGTCGATCTGATCATCGGTTTTCAGGGTTGTCCGCCGGGTCCGCAGTTGGTCCAGGTAGCCGATGGCCGCTTCCAGATTCTTCGAGCCGCCTCCATGCGACAGAATGCACACCATGTCCTTCATGCCGATGGTGTAAGGCGCCAGCGCGTCGTCGATCTCTTTCTGGGTAAGGCGCTTTCCCTGTTTCAAGGCATTCGCTTCCAGGGTAGTCCGCTCGGTCGACATCTTGTCCAGGTAGGCGATGGCCGCTTGCAGGTTCTTCGAGCCGCCTCCATGCGACACAATGCGCACCATGTCGTCCATAGCAATGGTGTAAGGCGCAAGCGCGCGGTCGATCTCTTGTTCGATCTCTTTCTGGGCAAGAGGCCGCCCTTGTGCCAAGACATTTGCTTCTAGGGTGGTCCGCTCGTTCGTCAGCCATTTTAGATAATCGACGGCTGCTTCCAGATTCTTCCATCCACCAGAATGAGCAGCTATGCTGATGCGATCTGCCGGACTGATGGACGAAATGTGACTGTCGGCAACATTGGTAAGGGCAACCAGTTCCAGGTACGTATGAGTGCTCTTTGCGCACCGGACGAGAGCGGCAGGATCATACGCAGTCAACTCCGCCGACAGCGCCATCAGCGCCATCAAACTATACCCTTTCGACTTTTCCTCGATGACCTGCCATTCCTTGTCCGTGATTTTGCTCCGCAAGGCGGCTGCTTGTACCGGCAGCTCGGCCAGCAGCGTCTGGACCGTGACCGGCGGCTTCGCTGCCAGCAGCGTGCGCGCGGCATCGCCCCTGCCCTCATTTACCATCAGCTGCAGGCAAGTCGCCAGCACCACTTTCTTGGAGGCGACCAGTTCGGGCGTGTATCTGGTGATGAAACCTTGCTTGCACATGCCGTCGAGCCAAGTGTCGATAGTTTGCGTCGTCATGCCGAGCGCACGAGCCAGTACCGCCACGCGCTGCAATGCCTGGTCAGAAGCGTATTGCAGAAGCAACGAGGTGTTTTCTGCTCGCGCGCCGGTAGCAGCCTGCTTTGACTTTTCTTCTTGGGCGGCACGGTACTGTGTCTGGAGCGGATTCGTCTTGCGCTTGCGTCCCGCGGTGGCGCGGTTTCGTGCTGAGGGCGGCGGTTCGGCATCCGGCATGCCATGCCGCGCCTGGACCGACGATGCGGCGCTTGCCGCCGGCGTTGGACGCGGCGGCCAACCGGGCGGCCAGGAGCCGAGCCAGATCGTGGCCACTTGCTGGCGCTCGCTGGCAATTTCCTGCCGCCTTTGCTCGGTGGCCGCCTGGGCGAATTGCTGGTCGTAGTTAGCCTGCTGCGCGTTCAATACCGCCTGCAGCGGCCGCGTTTCCATCCGGCCTGCGCCTTCTGCCGGCACGCGTGCTTGCCAGGTGCCGCTGCCAGCGTCGAAAAACGTTGGAATCAGGTACGGTGCCGTCCGCGTCAGAAGAAACAGGCGGTCGCCTGTTACTGCAACGCCAGACAGCGCCCCGGCCTCCGTACCCAGCTGGTGGAAATATCCGACCAGATCCTCTGCGTTAGGTGCGGTACTACCTCGCGTAGCAAGATAGTTGCTCAAGCCGGCGATCGGCTGCGTGCCGTACAGATCGCCCAGCGCCCGGGCAATATCCTGGTTGATCTGGCGCGACAGAAAATCGATATGGTGGAGAATAACCGGGGAGCTGTCTTGCGGGATGGCCGCCATCAGGCCTCCGGTGCTGTGCTGGATTTGCTGAAAAAACTGGGCCGGATTCGACAGCCATTGCGGTCCCTCCCGCAGAGAGTCGAGCAGGAAATGATGGCCATCGATCCGGCGTAGCGCCTGATAATGCCCTTGCCCGTTGTTCACATTGCCGTCGAAGATAATCATCCGGTCGATATGCGCGACCAACTCCGGCACCAGCGCCTGGAGCTGATCGGCGTCGAGCACGAGGCGCAGCATCGGCACGACTTGCGACGAAGTCAGGTCGCTAATGATGTCAAAGTCGGCGCCCGCCTTGGCTTCACTCCCGGGCAACACAAGATGCCACCCGCCGAACAGGTTGTTGTAGGCATGCTGCAGACAGCGCATCTGCGATTGCTGCTCGAAATAGGTAATCTGATTCGCGGCAGCCCGCACCGGCTCGGGCCACGCGGTCCGGTTGCCGGCCAGGGCCTGGCGCGCTTGCTGCTGCATTGCGACAGAGGCATGCTCGATTCTCCGACGGCGCGCCGGCGGTGATTCGGCTGGTGGAGGTTGCGTACGCTGATGCCGTGCGTCTGCCAAAGCATGATTGCAGGACGAGTCTGCAGCCGCTGAAGAGGACGTTGTGTAGGCGTGCGGGTGTGTCGGGGGAATATACGGCGGAATCATGAAATTTCTTCAAGGATTGTTTGCCTCGTGAGTGACGCGGCGACCACGAAAGGTTCCGCCTCCACCATTTATCCCTTCAAATCACGGCATCGCACATGCCCGAGCAAGGCTTGCGCGACCGACGGTGGCAGCTGGTGGGCGACCACGGGCGCTTTGGTTTCCTGGAGCGATCCATCCTTGAATCCGTGGATCAACGGCAGCACGTCGTGCCTTGCAGGTTCGACGGGCGATCCATGCGTCACGCGGCAAGCACAAAGCGGTGCGATCGCCACGCCCGGCAGGGGCTTGGATGGCGGGCTGCTGCAATGGTGCGGGATCGCCGCCGCCAATGCGGCATTTGCGTTTACCGTTCGAGACGTTGCGTGGGAAGTGCTCGCCCGTGGCGGGTGCAGCGTCGCCGGCGTCCGCGAGCATGGTGGATAGGGCTGAAACCCGCATGAATGTCAGGGGCGGCTACCGACGTAAAATGCACAGGAATTGAAAGGCTCCCAAGCAGCGGTCTCTCAACCATTCGCCGCGCTTCGCAGTACCCCACCCCCGAAACTCCCCTGCTCCGGAGGCACCCCGCCAAGGCTGATCCGGACCGCGCAATACTTGAATTCCGGGATCTTCCCGAATGGGTCAAGCGCGGCGTTGGTGAGCTTGTTGATCGCCGCTTCGTAATAGCAGAACGGCACGAACACCGCGCCTCGCGGTGAGCTGTCGTCGGCACGCGCATACAGCGAGACCTTGCCGCGACGCGACTCCAGGGTGATCAGGTCGCCTGGTACCGCGCCGAGATCGGCGAGGTCGAGCGGATGCACCTGTGCCACCGGGTCCGGTTCAAGTGCATCGAGCACACCGGCGCGCCGCGTCATGCTGCCAGTGTGCCAGTGCTCAAGCTGGCGTCCGGTGATCAGGACGTGCGGATACTCGGTATCCGGGCGTTCCGCCGCCGGGATGATGTCAGCCGGCACGAAGCGAGCGCGGCCGCTCTGCGTCGGAAACCGGTCGGTAAACACCACCGGCCGTCCTGGTGCCCCTTCCGTTTCGCAGGGATACGTCACGGCATGCTCGCGTTCGAGCCGCTCCCAGGTAATCCCGGCGATGCTGGGCATGCTCCTGCGCATCTCGTCGAACACTTCCGATACATCTCCATAGCGCCAATCCAGTCCGATGCCCCGCGCGATCTCCTGCAGAATCCATAGATCCTGCTTCGCCTCCCCCGGCGGATCGATCGCCTGCCTGCCAAGCTGGACCAACCGGTCCGTATTGGTGAAGGTGCCGGTCTTTTCGGCAAATGCCGATGCTGGCAGCACAACATCTGCAAGGTAGGCGGTCTCGGTCAGGAAAATGTCCTGCACCACGAGGTGCTCCAGCGCTGCCAGCGATTCGCGCGCATGGTTGGCATCGGGATCGGACATCGCCGGGTTTTCGCCCATGATAAACATGCCCTTCACCCTGCCCTGCCTGATCGCATGCATGATCTCCACGACGGTAAGCCCGGGCTGGCCGTCCAATGGCATGCCCCATAATTTCTCGAACTTTTCCCTGGCTGGCGCATGATCCACTCGCTGGTAGTCCGGATACATCATCGGAATCAGGCCTGCATCCGATGCGCCTTGCACATTGTTCTGGCCGCGAAGCGGATGCAGCCCGGTCCCGGGCCGCCCGATCTGCCCGGTCATGAGCGCGAGCGCGATCAGGCAGCGTGCATTATCGGTTCCGTGCACGTGCTGCGATATGCCCATGCCCCAGAGAATCATCGATGCCTTCGATGTTGCATACAGGCGCGCCACATACCGGATTGTTTCGGCGTCGATGCCGCAGATGGGCGCCATCATTTCGGGGCTGTAGCCGTCGACGTTGGCGCGCAACTCCTCATAGCCGATGGTGCGGCTGGCGATGAATGCCTCGTCAACCAGGCCTTCATGCACGATCACATGCATCATCGCGTTGAGCAACGCGACATCGGTGTCCGGCTTGAACTGCAGGAAGCGATGGGCGATGCGCGACAGCTCCGACCGGCGCGGGTCGGCGACGATCAGCCGGGTGCCATTGCGGGCGGCGTTCTTGATCCAGGTTGCGGCGACCGGGTGGTTCACCGTCGGGTTCGCGCCGATCACGATGACGACTTCCGCTTTTGTCACATCCATCACCGGATTGGATACCGCGCCGGACCCGATACCTTCCAGCAGTGCCGCCACCGACGACGCATGGCAGAGCCGGGTGCAATGGTCGACATTGTTGCTGCCGAAGCCGGTGCGTACCAGTTTCTGGAAAAGATAGGCTTCCTCGTTGCTGCACTTGGCGGAGCCGAAGCCAGCCAAGGCTTTGCCGCCGTACTGGTCGCGGATCGTGGCAAGCGTTCCTGCGGCCAGGGCAAGCGCCTCTTCCCAGGTCGCTTCCCGGAAAACCTGCATCACGTTGTCCGGGTCCATGGTGAAGTCACCACGCTTTGGTGCGTCTGGCCGGCGGATGAGCGGTCTGGTCAGCCGCTGCGGATGATGCGCATAGTCGAAACCATAGCGGCCTTTGACGCACAGGCGCTTCTGGTTGGCCGGACCGTCGCGGCCTTCGACGTAGAGGATTCTGTTGTTGCGAACATGATAGGTAAGCTGGCAGCCGACACCGCAATACGGGCACAGGGAATCGACCCGTTTTTCCGGTTCCGGCATGGCTCCCGCGCCCGCCGGCGTCAGCGCGCCGGTCGGGCAGGCCTGCACGCACTCGCCGCAGGCGACGCAGGTGGATGCGCCCATCGGGTCGTCCATATCGAAGACGATCTTTTCCTGTTCGCCGCGCAATGCCAGCCCGATCACGTCGTTCATCTGCTCATCGCGGCAGGCGCGCACGCAGCGGGTGCATTGGATGCAGGCATCGAGATTGACGGCAATGGCGGGATGCGACAGATCGGCGGCTATCCGCGCACGCGGGGCGAAGCGCGGCTTGCCGAGCTCCATCTTGCGCGACCAGTGATCGAGTTCGCTATTTCGGGTATAGGAGGCTTCCGGCATGTCGGTCTGAAGCAGTTCCAGCACCATTTTCTGGGCCGATACGGCGCGATCATTGTCGGTGACGACTTCCATGCCGGCAGCCGGCGCGCGGCAGCAGGACGGCGCCAGCACCCGCTCGCCCTTGATCTCGACCACGCAGGCGCGGCAGTTGCCGGCGGTGTCCAGACCATCCATGTAGCACAGCCGAGGAATTTCGATACCCTCGCGCTCGGCAATCTTCAGCAGGGTTTCATCCGTTCTGCCGATGACTTCCCTGCCGTTGAGCGTAAAGCAGACGGATTCCGCGGCGCTTTGCCGTGCGTTTTGCCTGGTGACGGCATTCATGACTGTTCCATCCGGGTATCGACGAGTTCATGGGGAAAATAGCGGATGACGCAATCGACCGGATTCGGCGCCGCCTGTCCCAGCCCGCAGATCGACGCGTCCCGCATTACCGCCGACAACTCGGCCAGCAGCGCCGTGTCCCACTGCGGTTGTTCGATAAGATGCAGCGCCTTGGCCGTGCCGACACGGCATGGCGTGCACTGTCCGCAGGATTCATCGCGGAAGAAGCGCATCAGGTTGCGCGCCGCGCCGACGGCGCTGTCCTTGTCGGACAGCACGATGATCGCCGCCGATCCGATGAAGCAGCCGTAGGGTTGCAGGGTATCGAAGTCCAGCGGAATGTCATGCATGTTCGCCGGCAGAATGCCACCCGAAGCGCCACCCGGCAGATAGGCATAGAAACGATGGCCTTCCTGCATGCCGCCGCAGTATTCGTCGATTAGCTCACCGATGGTGATGCCGGCCGGGGCAAGGTGCACCCCGGGTTTGTTGATCCTGCCCGATACCGAAAACGATCGCAAGCCCTTGCGTCCATGCCTGCCGTGGGATGCAAACCATTGGCCGCCTTTTTCGAGTATTTCGCGCACCCAGTAGAGGGTTTCGAAATTGTGTTCCAGTGTCGGCCTTCCGAATAGCCCGACCTGCGCAACATACGGCGGCCGCAGGCGGGGCATGCCGCGCTTGCCTTCGATCGACTCGATCATCGCCGACTCCTCGCCGCAGATATACGCGCCGGCGCCACGCCGCAGATGGATATCCGGCATGCCGGAAACCGGCGGGTCGTTGCGCAACCTTGCCAGTTCCCGTTCGAGCATGGCGCGGCAACCATGGTATTCGTCACGCAGGTAAATGTAGATTGCATCGATGCCGACCGCCCATGCGGCGATTAGCATGCCTTCGAGGAAGCGGTGCGGATCGCGTTCGAGAAAGGTGCGGTCTTTGAAGGTGCCGGGCTCGCCTTCATCGATGTTGACTGCCATCAACCGCGGCCCGGGCTCACCGCGCACGATGCGCCATTTTCGTCCTGCGGGAAAACCCGCGCCGCCGAGCCCTCGCAGGCCGGAATCCTCCATCTCGCGGATGGCCGCTTCGACGTTGCGGCGGCCGGACACGCATTCCTGCAGCAGAGCATAGCCGCCTCCGGCGCGGTAACTATCGTAATCCGCTGCGGCCTCTGCGGTGCCGTCCTGTATTTCGTTTGCGTCAACCAGCGTCCTAATCAAAGTGCTGCTCGCCTTCGCGACGGGGTTCTGTCCGACGACCGCAACCGGCGCCTGTTCGCAGCGCCCGACACAGGGCGCGGATACCACCCTTGCTCCCGGCCCCAGCAGTGCGGGCAACTTCTCCAGCAGCAATGATGCACCGGCAAGTTCACAGGACAGCCCTTCACATACCCGGACCGTCACTGCATGCGTCCCAGATTCGTCGCCCTCTTTCACAATCTCGAAATGATGGTAAAAGCTCGCGACTTCATACACCTCCGCCTGCGCCAGTCCCATCTCCTGTGCCAGCGCCGCCAGATGCCGGGTTGAAAGCTGCTTGTAGCGGTCGTTGATCAGGTGCAGATACTCGATCAGGAGATCGCGCCTGCGCGGGGCAGTGCCGAGCAGGCCGCGAACTTCCGCAAGTGCGGCGGGGTCGACCCGACGCCCTTTCGGCGCCTGGCGCTTGCGTTCCCGGCTGGCGGGTGCGGCGGTGATGGGAATGATGCGCTTATTCATGCAGCCTCCGGCCCGGATTCCGCCTCGGCGATCTTGAACATGCTGGTGGCTTCGAGGTCCAGCACGTCGACGCCGTGCTGGTTCCGCATGACCCATTGCCAGCGGACGATGCCCAACCACGGCTTGGCGGACGACACACGGGATTCCTTGACCTGCAATTCAAGCGTCAATGCGTCACCCGGACGCACCGGGTTCGGCCATTTCAGATATTGCAATCCGGGTGAGGCATACGATTCCGAATCCGCGAGCACGCCGTTGCTGACGAGCTTCATCGCAAGACTGCAAGTATGCCATCCGCTTGCAATCAACCCGTTCCACGGACCGGCGTCGGCTTGCTGAGGATCGGTATGGAACCATTGATTGTCGTAGCGTTTCGCGAAGTCAATAATTTCTTCGGCGTCGACCGTCACCGGGCCGAGCAGGATACGCTTGCCGGTTGTGATTTCCGCAAACTTCATGGTGCGCCATCACGGAATACAGGACTGCGCTTTTCCCTGATGGCTGCTAATCCTTCACGTGCATCCGACTGCCCGAAGCCCATCATCTCCGCTGTCAGCGAGGCTTCGAATGCGGGCCAGGCGGCATAGAGCCAGTGATTCAGGGAGCGCTTCGTCGCCGCCAAAGCAAAACGGCTGCCGGCAGCAAGCTTCTGCGCCACCTCCAATGCCTGGGATTGCAATTCATCCGCATCCACCGTCCTGCTGACCAGGCCGATGCGCTCCGCTTCCTCGCCGCTGACGGTTTCGCAGAGCAGGAGGTAGTACTTGGCCTTCGCCATGCCGCACAGCAGCGGCCAGATGACGGCTGCGTGATCACCGGCGGCAACGCCCAGCTTCGTATGGCCGTCGATCAGCTTCGCATTGCGGGCTGCTATAGAAATGTCAGCCATCAACGCCACCGCGAGGCCGGCGCCCACTGCGGCGCCGTTGATGGCGGAAACGATGGGTTTGTCGCAATCGAGCATACCCTGCACGATCTCGCGCGCTTCACCCATTACCCGCATGCGGGTGGCTTCAGACCCGAGCATGTCCTCGACCATGCCAAGATCGCCACCGGCGCAAAATGCCTTTCCTTCGCTGCGCACCAGGATCGCCCGGACATCGTCACGTTTGTTCAGGATGCGCCAGATCGTCGCCAGTTCGGCATGACCGGTGGCGTCGGTGACCGGCATGCCGTTCGCAGGTTGGAAAATCAGGTAAGCGATGCCGTCGGCTTCGATATCGACGCGGAAGTTGGTGGTTTGGAGCGGGAGGGAAATGGGCATGGGCGGGTCGTCCGATGAATTGTGTCTGCGAGAATAGCGCCATTCGGAAAGCGGGCAAAGCGCAAAGCAGATCGCCAAGCGTATTGAAGTACAGCAAGTTGCATGCCGGTTCCTTCTCCCGAAGAGGAAGAAGAAACCTTTCCTTCAAACTTTCAACCAGTGGCCGTACATCTAATACGTCTCCACATGAAACCGCCCTTCCTTCACCATCCGCGGATGCATCTCGGACCAGTCCATGCCATGTGACGCGCAAATCGCCTGCAGCGAATCCATCACGCCCTTCTCCATGCCCTTCAGCCCGCAGATATAGATGTAGGTGTCTCCCTTCAGCAGCTCGGCAACCGCCGGCCCGGCATGCAGCATCTTGTCCTGCACATAGGCCTTCGGTTCGTCAGGCATGCGGGAAAACGCGAGATGCATGTCGATGAAATCCGGCGGCAGCTTGCGCAGCGGGCCGAAATAAGGCAATTCCTCGGGCTTGCGCGCACCGAAGAAGAGCATCAGCTTGCCGTCCTGGGGCTTGCCCTTGGCATAGAAGCGCCGCCTGTGCTCGGTCATGGCGCGCATCGGCGCCGATCCGGTGCCGGTGCAGATCATCAATATGTTGGAACCGGCATGGTTCGGCATCAGATAGTTGGCGCCGAACGGACCGGTCACCTGTACCGTATCGCCTTTCTGCAGATCGCATAGATAGTTGGAACAGACGCCGCGCACCGGCTTGCCGTCGTAGTCCTCCACCACCCGCTTAACGGTCAGCGAAAGATTGTTATATCCCTCGCGTTCGCCGTCGCGCGGACTGGCGATCGAATACATGCGGATGTAATGCGGCTTGCCGCCCCCATCCACGCCCGGCGGGACAATCCCGATCGACTGGCCTTCGAGCACGGGAAAGACCTGCGTGCCGAAGTCCAGAACGATATGCCGGACATCGCTTTGCGCGTCCGGCGCGGTCAGCCGGAAATTGCCGGCGACCGTCGCGGTGATCGGGTTTTTCAGTGTGTACAGGTTCAGGTACGGGTGGGCGGCGGACCACGGCGGTGTCGGCGAGCTGGCAGACACCGCCGCATTGTGCTGCAGGTTCTCCGATGCGACCTCGGCTTCGTTCTCATGCTCGATCACCGTCAGGACGCTCTCTTCCAGCGCCTTCTCGGCCGGCAGTTCGTCCCAGGTGAGCTGCTCTTCGATCGAATAGGCCGACTGCTTGGCCATCGTGCGCCAGTTGTCGATCGCCCCGGTCGGGCACGGCGAGATGCAGGCGCCGCACCCATTGCAAACGTCCGCCTTGACGACATAGTTGCGGTCATCGTGAGTGATCGCATCGATCGGACAGGACTCCTCGCAGGTGTTGCAGCGAATGCAAATCTCGGGATCGATCAGGTGCTGCTTTATCAATACGATCTGTTCTGGAGCATTCATGGAAAGTCTTCTCGGTTGGTCCGATCAGTTAAAACGCACGTATTCGAAATCGATCGGCTGGCGGTTGATGCCTACAGGCGGCGGCGCGATCCAGTTCGCCATCTTGCCCGGCTCGATCACGCGGCCCATCAACGATGCGACGTAGGCGCGGTCTTCCTCGGTCGGCAGCCAATTGCGTACATTTGCCTGCCATTCCGTTTCGGAAACCACCCGGCCTTCCGGCGAAATCCGCATGTTGGCAAAGGTACCGATATGGCGGTTGAATGCCTTGTGCGGGGTCATGAGACGGAAAGGCAGGCCGGCTTTTTCAATGACTCGGTTCCAGCGGCCGATGCCGGCAACCGAATCGCGGATGAAATCGTCGCGCAATACCTCGTTCAATGCATTCAGCATCGGCACTTCGCGTTCCACCAGGCTGCCGTTCTGCACTTCAAGAATTTTGTACTGGTTGTTCTTCAGCACATGATCATCGTCGCGCTTGGTTTCCTCGTAGCGCCCTTTCAGGCCCGATGTATAGAAATTCGCTGCATTCGACGACTGGTCCGCGCCGAACAGATCGACGGTCACGCTGAAGTGGAAGTTCAGGTAGCGCTGGATGGTTTGCAAATCGATCACGCCCTTGGCGCGTACCTGTTCCGGGTCCTCGATGCCGTGCTCTTTCATCACTTGGCAGGTACGCTGGAGCACACGGGAAATACCCGACTCGCCGACGAACATGTGGTGCGCTTCCTCGGTCAGCATGAAGCGCGTGGTGCGCGACAGCGGATCGAAGCCGGATTCGGCCAGCGCGTTGAGCTGGAACTTGCCGT
>JAESFT010000758.1_pt1 | contig 13571 bp, 8 predicted proteins | sample 9269451 | NCBI WGS metagenome assembly JAESFT01 (sample SAMN14502557, study PRJNA617106) | algae metagenome | isolation source: Scytonema hyalinum WJT4-NPBG1 and co-occurring heterotrophs from well... | place: USA: Mojave Desert, Joshua Tree National Park, California | collected 2006-05-25
CCACTAACCGGCTGGGCTGGCTGCGCAGCGGCCTGTTCTGGCGGACTTTCTTTCTTCTCTCCTTTCTCATCACCGCCAGTCTTGCCGCATGGGTGGTGAGCTTCCGCATGGTGGAGAGAACGCCGCGTGCGCAGCAATTGGCTGCGCAGGTCATTTCCATCGTGACGGTTACCCGTGCGGCGCTCACGCACTCGGCACCGGATATGCGGCGCGAATTGCTGTTCGACCTTGCGAGCAATGAAGGCATCCGGATCTACCCCCTTGAAAAAACGGACGTGGTTGTCCCTCCTCCCTACACCGGCTTGCAACCGGTGCTGCAAACCGACGTAAGAGCACGGCTTGGTGAAGATACCAAGTTCGCCGCCAAGGTGAATGACGTTGCGGGATTCTGGGTCAGCTTCAAGATCGAGGAGGATGAATACTGGCTGCGGCTGGACCGGGATCGCATTGAGCGAGTTTCCGGCATCCAATGGATCGGATGGGGCACGATGACGTTTCTGCTGGCCCTGCTCGGCGCCGTGTTCATATCACGTCTGATCAACCAGCCGCTGGCGCAGTTAACCACGGCAACCCGGGCAATCGCCAAGGGCAAGCAACCGGATCCGCTGCCGGAAAAGGGACCGACGGAGATAAAGGAAGCCAATCGGAGCTTCAATCAGATGGTCAGCGATCTGAATCGCGTCGAGTCCGATCGTGCCGTCATTCTGGCGGGTATATCGCACGATTTGCGCACGCCGCTGGCGCGCATGCAGCTCGAAGTCGAAATGGCGCAACTGCCGGACGACGCACGGCTCGGGATGCAGTCGGACCTCTCGCAAATGGATGCGATCATCGGACAGTTTCTCGATTACGCAAAACCGACCGACGTTGCAAGCTTTGTCCCCATCGATATCAGTGCCTTGATCGCCGACATCGGACGGGAAACCGAGCGGCTGCCCGAGACGACGGTCAAGACCGTGATCGTGCCCGGGGTCGAAGTGCGCGGCAATGCCACCGACCTGCGACGCGTGGTCAATAACCTGATTGAAAATGCCCGACGTTACGGCAAGACCGCCGGGCTGGACATTACCGAGATCGACCTGGGATGTCATATCGAAGGCGACAAGGCGATCGTGGAAGTGGGAGACCATGGCCCGGGGGTGCCTGAACAGGAAATGGAACGACTGATCCGACCATTCACCCGCATGGACACCGCGCGCAGCCAGGCTAACGGGGCCGGCCTCGGACTGGCAATCGTCGATCGCGTTGTCAAGCGGCACGGTGGGGCCATGCGTCTGCAGAATCGGAGCAGCGGCGGCCTTGCGATCCGGATTTCGCTGCCGCTCGGCGGAAAGCGGGCGGCATCGGATAACGATTGAACCGGTCACGCGCGAATCGCCATCGGGAAATCTTTTTTCCGACGATGCCGGCCTTGATTTCTGGATTGCCCCACCCCCGGGCGCATCGCGGATTTTGCCCACAAGAACCGCAAGGGTTGCGAGTCAAAACCGCCCAGGACCTTCAGCCCGGCACTTCATTCCAAAAGAGAAAGACAAGATACTCGCATTCGCTCTCGACTTTTCGAGTTTCCGAATATGACGGCGTGCAAAGCGGTCCGATGCGCTTTGAAGCGTGAATACTCCAACGGGATACGCGCCGATTCCCGAACACGCGGGAGATGAACTTCTTGTTGGACGGGCAATCTACCCAGCATATGTGCCAATCAACAGGGAGTGACGTGAACACGTCGGCCCATCCACAGTTCAAGGCACGCGAAAAGGAGATCTCATGAGCACCTCACCATCCAGCGGCGCTGAACAGGGAAAGCCGGTCAATCTGAAACCTGGCGATGAAGCGGCACCAGGGACGCCTGGCACCGGCGATGATCTATGCGATGAGTGCAGCGGCACCGGCAAATTGCGGGATGGCGCGGAATGTCCGAACTGCGCCGGCACCGGCCATGTCACGAGCGGGATCGGCGGCGGCTAGCTCGCCCTATTTCCGGTAGATCAGCGCAATCGCCTCGGCCGCGATGCCCTCTTCCCGCCCGAGATAACCAAGCTTTTCGTTTGTCTTTGCCTTGATGTTGACCTGACTCGCTTCCAGGCCGAGATCTTCCGCGATGTTGGCAATCATCCGCGCAATATGCGGCGCCATCTTGGGAGCCTGCGCAATGATCGTGGCATCGATATTACCGATGGCAAATCCGGTTGCGCTGACACGCCGCCCGGCTTCGGATAGCAGCACGCGCGAGTCGGCGCCAGCGAATTGCGGGTCCGTGTCGGGAAAATGCCTGCCGATATCCCCTAATCCGGCCGCACCGAACAATGCATCGGTGATTGCATGCAGCAATACATCCGCATCCGAATGGCCAAGCAGCCCCGTCTTGTGCGGGATGGCAACCCCGCCAATGATCAGTTTGCGGTCGGGAACCAGCGCATGGCAGTCATAGCCTTGTCCGATCCGGAATGCCGGTAGTGTCATGAAAACCCTTTCAAATAAATTTCTGCGAGCGCGATGTCCTGCGGCAAGGTGACCTTGAAATTACGCGGACTTCCGATAACAAGCGCCGGACGCAATCCGAGCGCTTCGATTGCACTCGCCTCGTCGGTGCAGCTTTCGATCCGTTCCAGCGCCGACCGCAGCAGGTTGTAGCGGAACATCTGCGGCGTCTGTGCGGCCCACAAGCCTTCGCGCACCACCGTGGCCTGGGCCCGGCCGCCCGCGTCAGCCCGCTTCAATGTATCGACCACCGGCAAGGCAAGCAGACCACCGACCTCATCGTTTCGCAGTGCATCGATCAGCGCATCGATCAGCTGCAGGGTCAAACCCGGACGGGCGGCGTCATGCACCAGTATCCAGTCGTCATCGCCCACCTTTTCCCGCATCTCGTTCAGGCCATTGAGCACGGTTTGCTGACGTGTCGCGCCGCCGCTGAAAAGTACGGTCACCCTGGCGGCGAGATCGCCGCCCTCTTTCATCAATGCATGAATATAACCGTCGGAAGCGCTCACAACCACGAAAGTATGCGCGATGGATTCGGATGCGGCGAAGGTCTCCAGCACATGCCGCAACATCGGTTTGCCCGCGAGCGGAAGATACTGTTTCGGGCTTGCGCTTGCCATCCGGGCGCCGATGCCGGCGGCAGGAACCAATGCGAAGTAACGGGGAGCGGTCATGGGAAGGCAGGAATGTGGAACAACAGAAGATTGTAGACCGGCATGATGATACCCCAGGGCGCTCCGTGGAGGCGCAGCAGGGCCGCCGCCGCAATGGCGTAACGGTGCATGGATTATAATTTCGCCTTCCCGTTTATCGCTGTTCCGGGCTTCCGAGGCTCGCCGCACCTGACATGCCGAATGTCGCTACCTGATGTCATTTGACCTGAAAAAATCCCTTCCCAAGTCTGGCCAACGTTTCGCGCTGCCCGCAGTGCATGGGTCAGCCGATGCATTCATGCTGGCGGAGGCGGCCAAGATCCTGAAAGCCGAACGCCGCATGCTGGCCGTTGTCGCGGCCAATGCCACCGATGCCCAGCGCCTGTTGTCGGAGATTCCCTGGTTTGGCGACGATGGACAGGCGAAGCTGCGCTGCCACCTGCTTCCGGACTGGGAAACCCTCCCCTACGACGCCTTTTCGCCGCACCAGGACCTTGTGTCGGAACGTCTTGCAACCTTGCATGAAATCCGCAGCGGGCAATGTGACGTTCTGATCGTGCCGGCCACAACGGCGCTGTTGCGGATGGCTCCGCCGTCATTTCTTGCCGCCTACACCTTCTTTTTCAAGCAAGGGGAAACGCTCGATGAAGCGCGGCTCAAAGCACAACTTACGCTGGCCGGCTATTCCCACGTCAGCCAGGTGATGTCGCCCGGCGAGTACTCGGTGCGCGGCGGCCTGATTGACCTGTTTCCGATGGGTTCGGTCCTTCCTTACCGGATCGACCTTTTCGGCGACACCATCGAGACCATACGCACCTTCGACGCCGACTCCCAGCGATCGCTGTATCCGGTGCCGGAAGTCCGGCTGCTGCCGGGCCGCGAATTTCCAATGGATGAGACTGCGCGCACTGCATTCCGCAGCCGCTGGCGCGAAGTGTTTGAAGGTGATCCCTCCCGGTCGCCGATCTACAAGGACATCGGCAACGGCATCGCTTCCGCAGGCATCGAATACTACCTGCCCCTGTTCTTCGAAGAAACGGCAACGCTTTTCCAATATCTTCCCGAGGGAACCGCGTTCGCGCTTGTCGGCGATATCGACGCGGCGATCCAGCGTTTCTGGAGCGACACCCAATCGCGTTACCGCTTTCTCAAGGCCGACCGTGAACGGCCGCTGCTTACGCCCGAAAGCCTGTTTCTGACCTCGGAAGATTTCTTCACGCTGGCCAAGCCTTTCGGCCGGTGGGCCATCCAGCACGGCGATACGGCATCCGAGATTTCCGCGCCGCTGCCGAACATCGCCGTCAACCGGCGCATGGATGATCCACTCGCCAACCTCCGGTCGTATTTGCTGCAGACCGGAAAACGGGTGCTGATCTGCGCCGATTCCGGCGGGCGGCGCGAAACGCTGCAACAGTATTTCGCCGAATACGGCTTGCCGCTGACTGTCTGCGACGGGCTTACCGATTTCGAGACCGCGTCGGACAAGTTGATGCTGGGCATTGCGCCGCTGCATGCAGGCTTCGAACTCGGCGACGACCTTGGCGGCCTGGTCTTCATTACCGAAACAGAGCTTTACGCCGGCTCCGGACGCCGGCCCGGCAGAAGAAAACAGGAAGCGGTCACGCAGGTCGAGTCGATGGTGCGCGACCTGTCGGAGCTGAAGGTCGGCGATCCGGTCGTGCATGTGAACCATGGCATCGGGCGCTACATGGGCTTGTTGAGCATGGATCTTGGCGAAGGCGAAACCGAATTCCTGCATCTCGAATATGCGAAGGACACCAAGCTGTATGTACCGGTATCGCAGCTGCATGTCATCTCGCGTTATTCCGGTGCATCGCCGGAGGAAGCGCCCTTGCACACGCTCGGCTCCGGACAGTGGGAAAAGGCGAAGCGAAAAGCCGCCCAGCAAATCCGCGACACCGCCGCCGAGCTGCTCAACCTGTACGCCCGCCGTGCACTGCGCCAGGGACATGCCTTCCAGTATTCGGCGCGCGATTACGAGGCATTTGCCGAAAGCTTCGGTTTCGAGGAAACCGCTGACCAGAGCGCCGCGATCAATGCGGTCATCACGGACATGACGAGCGGCAGGCCGATGGACCGGCTGATCTGCGGCGACGTAGGCTTCGGCAAAACGGAGGTTGCATTGCGCGCCGCCTTCGTGGCGGTGATGGGCGGAAAGCAGGTTGCCATCCTTGCGCCCACCACCCTTCTTGCAGAGCAGCATGCACAGACATTTGCGGATCGCTTCGCCGACTGGCCGGTCAAGATCGCGGAGCTGTCCCGCTTCCGGACTGGCAAGGAAGTCACGCAGGCCATCAAGGGCATGGCGGACGGCACCATCGACGTCGTGATCGGAACGCACAAGCTGCTGTCGAATGAAGTCAAGTTTTCGAGGCTTGGACTGGTGATCATCGACGAAGAACATCGATTCGGCGTGCGCCAGAAGGAAGCACTGAAAGCGCTGCGTGCGGAGGTGGACGTGCTGACGCTGACTGCCACGCCGATTCCGCGTACGCTCGGCATGGCGCTCGAGGGCCTGCGGGATTTCTCGATCATCGCAACGGCGCCGCAGAAGCGCCTCGCGATCAAGACTTTCGTGCGCCGGGAGGACGAGTCGGTGATACGGGAAGCCTGTCTGCGCGAACTCAAGCGCGGCGGGCAGGTGTATTTCCTGCATAACGAAGTCGAGACCATCCAGAACCGCAGGGAGATGCTCGAACGTCTGCTGCCCGAGGCACGCGTCGCGGTGGCCCACGGCCAGATGCACGAGCGCGACCTGGAAAAAGTCATGCGGGATTTCGTCTCGCAGCGGTTCAATATCCTGCTGTGCACCACCATCATTGAAACCGGCATCGACGTGCCGACCGCCAATACCATCATTATGCATCGCGCGGACAAGTTCGGCCTGGCGCAGCTGCACCAGCTGCGCGGCCGGGTCGGGCGCTCGCATCACCAAGCCTACGCCTATCTGCTAGTGCATGACGTGCAGAGCCTTACGAAGCAGGCCCAAAGGCGGCTGGAAGCGATCCAGCAGATGGAGGAACTCGGCAGCGGTTTCTACCTTGCCATGCATGACCTCGAGATCCGCGGCGCCGGCGAAGTGCTGGGAGAAAACCAGTCGGGCGAGATGCATGAAATCGGCTTCCAGCTGTATTCCGACATGCTGAACGAAGCAGTACGCTCGCTGAAGAACGGCAAGGAACCCGACCTCGCAGCGCCGCTGTCCTCGACGACCGAAATCAATCTGCATGTACCCGCCTTGCTGCCGAACGACTACTGCGGCGATGTGCATGAACGCCTGTCGCTGTACAAGCGCATGGCCAACTGCCAGACTTCGGGCGCCATCGATGACCTGCAGGAGGAACTGATCGACCGCTTCGGCAAGATGCCGGAAGCAGTCAAGGCATTGATCGAGACACACCGCCTGCGTATCGCGGCAAAACCGGTAGGCATCGTGAAGATCGATGCCCACGCGGAATCGGCGGTCCTGCAGTTCGAACCCAATCCGCCGATCGATGCAATGCGCATCATCGAGCTGATCCAGAAGAACCGGCATATCAAGCTCAACGGACAGGACAAGCTGCGCATTACCGCCAGCATGCCGGACCTGGCGGCGCGCGTCACGCAGGTGAAGACGGCCATCCGATCGCTGACATGAATTACTTTTACCTTTAATCGAGCAACCCGATAATGAACCTGATTTTGCAGGGCCTGGCGACGGACCGGCCGACCATCGATCGCATCGCCGCGCTGGCGGATGCGCAACGCATCGTACAAGTCGGCCCACATGCCTACCGTTGTGAGCATGCAGCTTTCTCCGCGGATACCAAGGCGCGCGTCGAAGCGGAATGCCTGCAAGCCAGGCTCGACTGTACCTTCATCGAACCCGGCCGCAGCCTGTCGAACTTCGGACTGCTGGCGATGGACATGGACTCGACGCTGATCACCATCGAATGCATCGATGAAATCGCCGACATGCAGGGACTGAAGCCTCAGGTCGCCGAAATCACCGAAGCGGCTATGCGTGGCGAAATCGAATTCAGGGAAAGCCTTACGCGACGGGTTGCATTGTTGAAAGGATTGGATGCGTCGGCATTGCAGCGGGTCTATGACGAGCGCTTGCAGCTGTCGCCTGGTGCGGAAAACATGCTCGCCGCCATCAAAGAAGCCGGCATCAAAACCTTGCTGGTATCAGGCGGCTTCACTTTTTTCACCGACCGGATCAAGAGCCGGCTCGGGCTTGATTACACGCATTCCAACCTGCTGGAAGTCGTGGACGGCAAGCTGACCGGCCGCGTGACCGGTGGAATCGTCGATGCCGACGAGAAAAAGAATACCGTGGAACGGATATGCGCCCAGCTTGGCATCCCGGCCAGCAAGGCAATCGTCATGGGCGATGGGGCGAATGACCTGAAGATGATGGGTATCTCGGGATTGTCGGTGGCATTCCGGGCAAAACCGGTTGTGCGCGCGCAGGCCGATGTGGCCTTGAACTTTGTGGGCTTGGACGGCATCTTGTCATTATTCGCATAATCCGCCCCAGCCGGGGCCAACCAAGGAGTCACCATGGCACAGGAACTCGTTTTTGATACCCGGTTGCAATCTTCCAAGAATCTCGCATTCTGGCTTTATATTTTTCACGGCATCAGCTTTGTATTTTCGCTGGGTCTGTTTTCCTGGATCCCGTTAATCCTGAACTATGTTAAACGGGACGACGCAACCGGCACCTTCGTCCGCAGCCACCATAGCTGGCAGATCAGGTCCTTCTGGTGGTATCTGTTCTGGATGACTGTCGGCGGCTTGCTGTTCATCACCATCATCGGCGCTCCGCTCGCCTGGCTGGTATGGAGCCTGGCTTGGGTATGGAAGGCATACCGGCTGATCAAGGGCTTGGTTGACCTCAACGATAACAAGGCAATGCCTGTCTGATCCGGAAATTGCCTCACGGCATGAATATTCAACCTTGGGTTGATTCGCGTGGTTTAACGCTGGCAATCGGTTTTCGAACGGTGTAATCTATTGTCATTCTGTAAAACCCAGCGAGAAAGCGATGATACCCAAGGCGTTCACCTGCCCTGACGATAAACGCGCCAAGCACGTCATCTCGCCACCCCATCGCTGGTTGACAGACGTTCGTCTCCTGTCCGGCTTTCGCCGCACTATTCGTTGACCAACTTGACCGCCACGCATCGCCTCCTGTCGCTTCAGCTCCGGACCCTTGGCCTGGAAGCCGGGTCGCTGCCCGCCACGTTCGCACAGTGGCGGCAATTCCTCGATCAGGTCAATCTGGCATATGAGCAGGTCGATCGCCAGCGTTCGCTCATGGAGCAATCGCAGCAGATGTCCCTGCGGAAGATGCAGGTGCTGTATGAGCGGTTGGAGGAGGCGCAACGCATCGCCCGTCTCGGCAACTGGTCGTTCACCCTGTCCAGCGGACGCATGCGATGCTCGGAGGAGTGCTTCCAGGCGCTGGCGCTGCCCCCGGGCCACACACCCAGCTATCGGGTCCTTCTTAAACATGTCCAGCGAAAAGACCGTTTCCCTCTGCGAACGGCAATCCGCAACGCGCTGTTGCTAGGCCTGGACTTCGACATTTCGATCCGTCTTTATCTCACCGGAGGGGAAACCCGCTGGATACGGATTGCCGGCCAGCCAGCGAGAAACGTCAACGGCCTGGTAACGCGCCTGCATGGGACGGTGGAAGACATCACCCAACGAAAAGCGGTCGAACTGCGGCAATCGATGGAATACGCGGTAACCCGCCTGCTGGCGGATTCGCGTTCGATCGAGGAAACCATGCCGCAGGTGCTGGAGACCATCTGCCAGACCGCCGGCTGGGCCTGTGGCGCCCTCTGGACGCTGAATCGGCAGAAAGATGCCTTCGAACGCACCGCCGTCTGGTCGCAAAAGCATTCGCGCCTCGACAGCTTTTTTCAGCACTCCAAGCACGCTATCAAGCTGCCCGCCTGCGCCGGCCTCATCGGACGCACGCTGCTGTTGAGTGAACCGGTATGGATCGATGATGTCACGCTCGATCCCCACTTCCCGCGGGCGAACGCAGCACGCGAGACCGGGTTGCATGCGGCATTCGCCTTCCCTGTCCAGGCTGGCGGGGAGATTCTCGGTGTGATGGAATTCTTCCGCAGGCGCGTGCAGAAGCCGGATTCCGAATTGCTGGAGAGCGCCCATATCATGGGCCGTCAGATCGGCCAGTTCTTCGAACGCAAGCAGGCGGAAAATGCGTTGCGCGAGAGCGAAGCGCATTTCCGTTCCCTCGTCGAACAGGCGTCCGACAGTTTCTATGTGCACGACCTCGCCGGCAACATCCTCGACGTCAATCAGCACGGCTGTGACAGCCTTGGTTATTCCCGCGAGGAGCTGCTTGCGCGACGGGTAACCGATATCGATGTCGATCTTTCCCTGGATGAACTGCAGTACCTGCATGAGCAGGTGAAGTCCCGCAAACCGGTCGCTCTCGAAAGCCGGCACATGCGCAAGGACGGCACAACCTTTCCGGTGGAAATCCGGATGGGGCCGATCAACATCGATGGCCAGCAGCATACGCTTTCGCTCGTACGCGACATCAGCCAGCGCAAGGAAATGGAGGAGCACATCCAGCACCTTGCTTACCACGATGCGTTGACCGGCCTGCCCAACCGGGCGATGTTCAACCACCATCTTCATCATGCCGCCACCCAGGCGCAGCGCCACAACAAGCGCATGGCGGTGCTCTTCATCGACCTGGACCGCTTCAAGAGCGTGAACGACAGTCTCGGGCATGATGCCGGCGATCGTCTTTTGCAGGAAATGTCGGGCCGCATCAGCGCCTGCATGCAGGCCGAGGATGTCATTGCCCTGGGCGCGGACCGGCATTTCGTCGCACGCCTTGGCGGCGATGAGTTCGTCGTGCTGATCGAGGAAGTTCCGGACAGCGGGCGCATAGGCCAGATCGCCCAAAAGATTCTTTCCGCCATGGTGCGCGAGCATGCGCTGGACGGTCAGCCGGTGCAAATCACCGCAAGCATCGGCATCAGCCTCTTCCCGGAAGACGGCCGAAACGGATTCACGCTGATGAAGCATGCCGATATGGCGATGTATCGTGCCAAGCAAAGCGGCAAGAATATGTTCCAGTTCTATTCACCCCAGATCGATTCCCATTCGACCCAGCTGCTGGCGATGGAAATCGCCCTGCGCCGGGCTATCGAAGCCGGCGAACTGGCACTGCATTACCAGCCCAAGGTCGACGCCGGCACGGGTGCAATTACCGGCATGGAGGCCCTGGTGCGCTGGAAGCACCCGGACCTCGGCCTGGTATCGCCGGCGCATTTCATTCCGCTGGCGGAAGAGACAGGACTGATCGTTCCGTTGTCGAAATGGGTTTTGACCGAAGCATGCAGGCAGAACAAGTCCTGGCAACGGCAGGGGCTGCCGGCGCTCCGAATCGCGGTCAATCTGTCGCCGCGCCAGTTCTCGGACGAAAACCTGGCCGCCGAAACCGCCAGGGTATTAAAGGATGCCGGCATGGACCCGGCATTGCTGGAACTTGAAATTACCGAAAGCATGATGATGTACGACACCGAGCGTACAGTCCGTATCCTCTCCGAGATCCGAAACATGGGAATCAGGATTGCCATCGACGATTTCGGGATCGGCTATTCGTCCTTATCGCATCTGAAGCAGTTCCAGGTCGATATCATCAAGATCGACCGCTCGTTCATCAGGGACATCCCCCACGATCAGGCGGACGCCGCAATCGCGCACGCCATTATCGCCATGGGCAAGAGCCTGAAAGCGACGGTGGTCGCCGAAGGCGTTGAAACCGTCGCGCAGTTGAATTTTCTGCGCGAGCGCGGCTGCGACGAAATCCAGGGATATTATTTCGGCCGTCCGCTGCCAGCCGACGACTTTGCCCGCCTTCTGAAGCAGAACAGCGAAGCCGCATTACCGCAAACGGTATAAACGCGATAGCGGCGCGGCGTAAGGCGCGCCGGTCCGTTATCCGTCCTGACGCAAAACCGCAAGCGCCTGTTCGATGTCCGCGATCAGGTCCTGCGGATCCTCCAGGCCGATGTTGAAGCGCAGCAGCTGTCCTTCGTGCGGCCAGTTACGTCGCATGCTGGCTACCCGGTACGGTACGCACAGGCTGTTGGCGCCACCCCAGCTGTAGCCGATCTTGAACAGCTTCAGGCTGTCGATGAAACGATCGGTCATGGCTTCAGCGTAACGGGCATCAAAAACCACCGAAAACAACCCTCCGGCACCCGAGAAGTCGCGTTGCCACGTTTCGTGGCCGGGGCAGTCCGGCAATGCGGGATGCAACACCGCGGACACTTCCGGCCGTGCCTTCAGCCAATTGGCAACGGTGCGAGCGCCGGCGTCGTGGGCATTGAAGCGCAACTGCATGGTCGGCAAACCGCGCATCACCAGGTAGGCGTCGTCGGCGCCGACGCCGAGGCCGAGCCGCATGTGCGCCAGCTCGATCCTGTGTTTCAGATCGCGGTCACGCGTGATCACTGCGCCCATCAGCACGTCGGAGCCGCCGGACTGATATTTGGTCAATGCCTGCATCACGATATCGACACCGTGATCGAATGCCCTGAATGCAATCCCGGCGGACCAGGTATTGTCGATTGCCACGACGACCTTGCGCTCCGGCGTGCTGCAGGCGCGCGCTGCCCGGCAGATCGCCGGAATATCGGGCACTTCCATGGTGACCGACCCTGGCGCCTCGGTCCAGATCAGCCGCGTGTTCGGCTGAATCATGTCGGCAATCCTCTCGCCAATCAGCGGGTCGTAAAAGCGGGCGGTGATGCCGAAATCCTCCGACAGCCAGCGGCCGAGCTCGCGGTTCGGGTTGTACACATTGTCAGGGATGAGCACGTCGTCGCCGGTCTTCAGCAACGCCAGATCGACCATCGCGATGGCGGCCAGTCCGCTCGGCGCAAGCAGGCAGTGCTCGCCGCCTTCGATGGCGGCAAGCCTTGCCTCCAGCGTGAAGGTGGTCGGCGTGCCGTGCAAGCCATAGGTGTAGGAGGACTTGTCCTGCCAGTTGCGGGAGCGCAGCGCCGCGACATCCTTGAACAGCACCGTGGAAGCATGATGAATCGCGGTCGGAAAGGCGCCAAAACCGGCGGGCGCCTTGTAGTCGTTATGGATGAGCGCGGTTTGAAAGGATTTCCGCTGCGACGAATTTCGATCGGTCAAGCAACCTCCCTGGATGAAAGTTTATTGGCTCGGCCTGCCGGAGCGTTTGGGCGTATCCCCCGTCGCCGGCACGATCTTCAGTTTGAACGGTTTGATGGTGGTGCCATTGACCGACATCCATTCGCCGATGAGAGTATCGCCGCTGAACTTGCCGTTCCATTGACCGGAAACGTCGATGCCGTTTTCAGATTCCTCCATCGCGATTTCGCCGTCTTCGAATTCACCGGCCAGCAAAATCTTCGCGGATTGGCCGAACAGGAAGTAATCTCCTTCCCATCCCTCCGCCACGTCCGCCTTGGGCCGCAGGTTCATCTGCATCTGCGCATCGCCAAGCGTGCCGCGCAGAACCACCGGTTTGGGCACCGGTTTTGACTGGACGCTCTTTCCGCCCGGTTCATTCGCGCCGGCAGCCGGCAGCCAGGCCGCGCATGCGCAGGACATGGCGCCGTCGATTTCCGGCGCATCCGCAACTGAGCGCCCGACACCCCCGCCGCTGTCCAGTTCATCGATCAGCACACGCATCGTCCTTCCGACCTTCGCCTGCAGCCGTTTCTTCGAGATGCCTTCCTGCAGTTCCATGACCCGGCCGCGCCGCTCTTCCCTAACCTCTTCCGGCACCGGGTTGGCCAGCAGGTTCGCCGTCGCGCCCTCTACCGGGGAATAGGCGAAGCAGCCGAGGCGATCGATCTCCGCTTCCTTGAGGAAGTCGAGCAGGTATTGGAATTCTTCTTCCGTCTCACCCGGGAAACCGGCGATGAAGGTAGAGCGGATGGTGATGTCCGGGCACATCCTGCGCCATGCCTGTATACGTTCGATGTTCTTTTCGCCGCTGGCGGGCCGCTTCATCCGCTTTAACACATCCGGATGGGCGTGCTGCAGGGGTACGTCGAGGTAAGGCAGTACCCTGCCCTGTGCCATCAGCGGGATAACATCGTCGACATGGGGATAGGGATAGACATAATGCAAGCGGACCCAGGCGCCGTAGCTTTCGGCCAGTTCGCCGAGCGCGCCGACCAGTTGCGTCATGTGGGTACGGACCGGCTTGCCGTTCCAGAAACCGGTGCGGAACTTCACATCCACGCCGTAGGCGCTGGTGTCCTGGGAGATCACCAGCAATTCCTTGACGCCGGCCTTGAACAGGTTTTCCGCTTCCAGCATCACATCCGCGATCGGCCGCGAAACGAGGTCGCCGCGCATCGATGGAATGATGCAGAAACTGCATCGATGGTT
>JAESFT010000759.1_pt1 | contig 13570 bp, 11 predicted proteins | sample 9269451 | NCBI WGS metagenome assembly JAESFT01 (sample SAMN14502557, study PRJNA617106) | algae metagenome | isolation source: Scytonema hyalinum WJT4-NPBG1 and co-occurring heterotrophs from well... | place: USA: Mojave Desert, Joshua Tree National Park, California | collected 2006-05-25
CTCGATCTGCCGCAGCTTCGCGACAATCTGCTCCGCGCTCCAGTTCTTCCGTCTCGCCATCAGGGGCTCCTTCGGTTCGGGTCAACTCTCTCAGTCAGCCCGGTCCAAAATCAGCCAGTCAGGTCAGCATGACCCACGGGCAGCAAGCACGTGAAGTGCAGGCGGCAACGGAAGGTGTGTATCGTCGTTGACCTGAGCCCCCATGATGGAGGGCAAACTAACACTCAGGTCAAGGGTACGAGCTCGCCGCCGCCGTGGAGAACTCCACCACAGGGATGTCAGACTCGAGCAGCCGCCGCACGGTAAGCTTGGAATGATGACGTCCAGTGAGGACCACCCCTGCGGGCGACCAGGCCAGGTAGGAGGTAACAAGCTCCCCCTCTCGCTCGATCGAGTAGCCCAAGTGCCCGAGCATGATGTGATAGCCAACGGCGGCAAGCTGCTCGCCCATCTCCTCGACCGTCTCGGCAAGAAACGAATTCTTTAGAGGGGAGACAATGACCTCGACCGTCCGGCTGCGCGCTCGCGAGGCCACCTGCCATCAGGTTTAGGACATAGGCGAGGCGCTGTATTGCCCTATCGATGCGCGTCCTGAGTACTACCGCGGGATTGCGCATGCTATGGGATCCGGAGCTCGCCCCCCTGTCCTTGCGGTGGAGGCTAGGGACGTCGTTCGCGTGATAGAGCTCGCCATCGAAAGTCATTGTGCGGGACAACGGGTGCGGTTCGCCAACGAGGCGTGACAACATACCGATGCTCCTGACGGGCGTGTTCCGGCTCACAGGCTCTCCTCGAAGCGCTACGCTCTCCGGCCCGCCGCTGCGCTAAAGCAATTGGGCCTCATGCTGCGATGCAGGCCAGTGCAACTTCGCTGCTATTGGAGTGCCAATGAACAACTGACTGGAGCAACCCCCATCGACAGCCACAGGCCCTTAAGTGGTGATCGATTTCGGGGCTTGCCCCCGGGCGCTGAGCCCCATTAGATCGGAACGCGAGGGATCTGGGACCTGTGTTTCGGGCGCATCGCACCCCAGAGAATATACAAGCATCAGCAGGGAAGAACAGAGCGCATGAAAATCACCGAACTGAGGTGCGCGGTCATCGCCAGTAGCCCTGTCATCCAGATCAGGACAGACGAGGGCATCACAGGGTGGAGTCAGATCGAGACGCCCAAGCCTTACCTGAAGCCCATTGTGCTGCAGCTCGAGCCATGGCTGGTCGGTCAAGATCCCGTGAATGTTGAACGCGTCGTCAAGCGGATCCGTGTGCGGGGTGGGTTCAAGCCCTGGGGTGCCGCCGTCAGCGCTATCGAGACCGCGCTGTGGGACATTGCCGGCAAGGCGGCGGGCCTACCCGTGTACCGTCTCCTCGGAGGAAAGGTCCGCGACGCAGTGCGCCCTTACCGCACTCTCTACCATCACGAGGTGGGCGCCGACCATTCGGTGGAGGGTTACATCAAGTGGGCAGAGCACGCCAAGTCGCTTCCCGAACGCTACACGATGTTCAAGCTGCCGACTTCGTTCCACTCCGCCATGGTGTGCGAGGTGCCGGATTTCTTCTACGGCGCTGTCCAGGACGCCGCGCCCACGCCCTACGCCAACAAGGGCGTGCTCACCGAGACGGGCTTTCAGCATCTCCTCGATTGCGTGCGGGCCGCCAAGGAGACGCTGGGGCGGGGTTATGGACTCGCCCTCGACGCGGGGCCCGGCTATCTGGCGCATGATGCCTTGCGCTTCGCCAAGGCGCTCGAGCCTCTGCACCTACTTTGGGTCGAGGACATGATCACTGGGGACTACGTGCCTTTCGTGAATCCGGACGTGTACCGCGAGGTGACGCGCGCCACAGCGACACCGATCCACACCGGCGAGCAGATCTACTTGCGGCAGAACTACAAGGCTCTAATCGAGTCTCATGCGGTGAATATCATTGGCCCTGACCCCTGCGACGTCGGCGGGATCGCCGAACTCAAATGGATTGCCGAATATGCGGACCTCCATGGAATCGCGATGGCCCCGCACGGGACCGCCAACGGGATCTTCGGGCTCGCGGCGCTGATCCAGGTCTGCGCGACCCTGCCCGACAACTTCATCGCCTTCGAGTACCCGGCGCGCTTCGAGCCCTTCTGGTACGAGATCACGGAAGGCTTCGACGGGGTGCCCGTTCAGAACGGCATGATTACGGTCCCCGATCGTCCAGGCCTCGGCCTGAACTTCATCCCCGAGGCGGCCGAGAAGTATCTGGACGAGGAGGACAAGGGCTTCTTCGACTAGGGCTGGCGGACGCCTGTGGTTCAAGCGCCGAAACCGGGTCTGCCGAGGGGTTTTTCATCGGTGTCATCGGGCCATTGCGGTCGGAAGCAGAACAAGGTGCCAAGGCGGTTGCCGGCCAAGTCAATCCTGCGACCCTAGCCACCTCGTTCGGTGCAAAACGCGATACGCTGTGGGTGCTCCTGGCAGCGGCCACCGCGAATGTCATCCTTGGCATATGGCGGCCGCACCTGACTCAGATTACACACTAAGTCCCTTCACTTATGGGTCACGATCGTAGATCTGGGGCTAAAGGGCTTGTTGAACCCAGGTTGCGGACCAGTGGTGCCCCCAACGCCAGACCAGAGCAAAGCACCGACGCACTAGGCTAGAGGCGCGCAGCCCATTCCGTTTTTCTCATGGAGCTTTCTGGCAATCCGGTTTTCTGCTACGGTTCGGAGCTGCAACCAGGCCTTTGATCTGAACGCTTTGTCGAGAATAGGCACTTCTACAGGGCAGCATTGCTTTGCCGATGTTTATGACATCGAGCTGCTGGGAGAGGCGCCGCACGGGAGGAAGTCGCCCATACTCCGTCTCGCCCGCTGAAGCTCCTGAGTGCGATTTTCACCTCTGGGCCGCAGCAACCCGACCACTTAAATTGGTGAGCGCAATGCCCGGCACTAGACCGCCTTGGCTGCCAGTGCCGCTCGGGTCCCTGATCGCAACGCTCAAGCCCGCTCCGCATCAGAGTCCGTCGCGAAACCAACCCGCCCAAACCCAAGAACGAAGTGAGCAGATCCATGAAGATTGCCGCCATTCGCCCGTTCGTAGCCTGGATTGGAGTTCGCAATCAGTTGCTCGTGAAGGTCGAGACCGATGAGGGTATCTTCGGCTGGGGCGAGTCTGGCCTTTCCGGCCGCGAGAAGGCAGTGATGGGCGCCATCGACCACTACAGCCAGTTTCTTGTCGGCCGCGATCCCATGCGGATCGGCGCTCTGTGGCAGGAGATGTACCGCAGCCAATACTTCGAAGGCGGCCGTGTCCTCGTCGCCGCCATTTCCGCCATCGACATCGCGCTCCACGACGTCAAGGGCAAGGCCCTCGGCGTGCCGGTCTACGAGTTGCTCGGGGGCAAGCAGCGCGACCGGATTCCGACCTTCGCGACCACCTTTGCGGCGCCGGGTCCTGAGATGATCGAGCAGGGTCGCCTCCTCATGGACCATGGCTGGACCTGCTTTCGCCTCTCCTGCGCCGACCACGGGACCAAGGATACCTACGAGCCCCGCGAATCCATTGCGAAAACCGCATATTGGTGCGCGAAGGCGCGGGAGGAACTTGGTTCCGAGGTGGTGCTTGGCGTCGACTACCACCATCGCCTGTCGATCGCCGAGGCCGCCTCGTTTTGCCAGAAGATGCCGTCCGGAACCCTCGACTTTATCGAAGAGCCGATCCGCGACGAAACCCCTGAAGCCTACGAGCAGCTCCGCAAGCTCACGAACGTGCCCTTCGCGATCGGTGAGGAGTTTTCCTCCAAGTGGCAGTTTCTGCCCTACATCGAGCGTGGGCTGCACGAATTCAACCGCATCGACATCTGCAACGTGGGCGGGTTCACGGAAGCCATGAAGGTCGCGGGCTGGAGCGAAGCCCACTACGTGGATCTCATGCCCCACAATCCGCTGGGGCCCGTCTGCACGGCGGCTTCCGTGCATTTCGCTGCGGCGGTGCCGAACTTCGCCTGGCTCGAATGCCGCAACACCCCAGCGGAGCGGCATCTCGGCTTCGACGATTCCGGTTTCTTCCCCATCCAGCCCAAACTCGAAGGCTCGGTCTTCATCGTGCCCGATGCCCCTGGGCTCGGCATCGAAGTGGATGAGGAGCGCCTCGCCCGCCAGGAGTTCCGCTACTGGGAGGCACCGCATCTGCGCCGGCGGGACGGGTCCTACACCAATTGGTGATCGGTCAGGTCACCGGGGGCGAGGCCACTGCCGTCGCCTCCGCCCGCATGCGCGCTCGGACCTGCTCCCGGTGCATGATGTACAGGCTGCAGGCGATCACGATCGCAGCGCCGAAGAGAACATTGATCCGCACCGGATCGCCGAAGATCACGACGCCATAGATCAAGGCCCAGACTAGCATTGTGTATTGCATGGGGGCCACGCTCGCCACGGGCGCACGCCGGAGCGCCTCCAGATTGACGAACTGCGCCGACCCCATGATCAGACCAGAGCAGGCGACGAAGCCCACATCCTGCCAGAGCGGCACCTGACCAACGAACAAAACTGGCGGGACACTGACGGCCAACAGGCCGAGCATCACGGCTGAGACCATCACGCCCCGGTCCTCTTCCCGCCCGATGCGGCGCATGATGAGAACCACCGTGGCGCTGGTGAAGACGCTGCAGAACGCAGCGAGGTGGCCCAGCGACAGCTCCACGGAGCCGGGCCGCACCATCACGAGGACTCCCAGGAAGCCCACGATCACCGCAGCAAACCGACGGATCCCCACCTGCTCCCCGAGGATCGGAATGGAGGCCAAGGTGACGACGAGGGGCGCGCAGAACGCAATCGAGTACACGTCCGCGAGGGGGAGTACGGAAAACGCGTAGAAGCCGAAGATCGTCCCGAGGCCCGCCATGGAGCCGCGCAGGAAGACGAGGACCGGATGCCTGATCTGCAGATGCGCCAGGGTTCTTTCCCGGCGCAGCATGATGAAGAGCGGAATGCAGGCGAAGGCAACCTGCATGGCGATGATCTGGAAGATTGAATAACGCGCGCTCAACGTCTTCACGATGGCGTCGCTCGTGGTGAACATGAAGTTCCCGACGATCGCGATCGCCACGCCGAGCGCCGCCCCCCGAAGCGGAACCGAACTCTTCACCAGCACGGTCCTCCGAGGCCGAGGCGTCAATCCGAACCCCCTGAAACACGTCCGGAGTCGCATGCGCCCGGCCGGCAAGACTGCTGCGTCAAGGGACGTACCGAACGTGTGACATCTCTAGGATGCACGGCTTCGCTGATCCTACTCAGTCTCCCCGCCGCTTCGCCTTCCACTCCTCGTACTCTGCGCGGGCCGCATCCATGAGGGGGTAGTAGCGCCGGAGATCGCCGCCGGCTGCGAGGCGCTCGCGGGAGAAATCTTCCCATTCATGATGCTCGCTCGCCTGTTGAATGACCCGCTCGGCCAGCGCAACCGGCACCACGACGGCGCCATCGTCGTCCGCCACGATGATGTCGCCCGGCATGACGAGCGCTCCTCCGCATGCCACCGGACCGTTGACCGCGAAGGGCATGAGGTCAGTCTGGGTGTGGAAGTTCGGCGTCAGGCCACGAATCCAGAGGCCGAGGTCGAGGTCCTTGGCGTTCGGGTAGTCGCGGATGCAGCCGTCGATGACCACGCCCGCGCCGCCGCGGCCATTGAAGTAGGTGAGCATCATCTCGCCGAAGACACCGCTCTTCATGTCGCCGCGCGCGTCCACGACGACGATGTCGCCGGGCTGCGTGTGATAGAGTGCGTGGCGATGAAGCTGCTTCTCGGGCTCGGCGAACTCATCGGCGCCGTAGAGATCCTCGCGCTTGGGCATGAACTGCAGGGTGAGCGCCGGACCCGCTACCGCTCGGCCCCGGTTCCAGGAGACCGGGCCCATGATGAAGGGATTGCGGATGCCAAGGTGATAGAGGACGCCGCTCACGGTGGCGGCCCCCGCCTCCTGAAGCGCGGCGCACCATTCGGCCGGCGGGCGCTGGATGTCTTGGGTCTGGATCATGTGATGCTCCCCGTGATCAGGGTGATTGGAATCGGATCCCTCCCCTCAAAGGAGAGGGGGTGTGCTCAAGGATTTTCCCCGAAGAAGCTCGACCCCGGAGCGAGATGCGCCCGCGCGACGTCCTCGTTGAGCGTCAGGCCGTGGCCCGGGCGGTCGTTGAGGTGGATGAAGCCGTCCTGGATCGTCGGCTCGCCTTCGACGAGATCGCCCCACCAGGGCACATCGTGCGCGTGGAACTCCATGACGAGGAAGTTGCTCATCGCAGCGCAGACATGGGCCCCAGCGACCGTGCCAATGGGGCTTGCGACATTGTGGGGCGCGAGCGGAATGTAATAGAGATCGGCGTGGTCTGCGACTTTCTTGGCCTCCATGAGCCCGCCCATCTTCGGGATGTCGGGAGCGATCAGGCGAGCGGCTTGCTTCTCGATGAGCTCGCGGTAGCCGTAGTTGCGGTAGAGGTTCTCGCCCGTGCAGATCGGAGTGCGGGTCGAATGCGTGACGTGGCGCTGCGCCTCGATGTTCTCTGGTGGGACGGGGTCCTCAAGCCACAGGAGGTCGAAAGGCTCGAGCGCTTGGGCTAGCCTGATCGCGTCGTTGACGTTGAATTTCCAATGCGCGTCCATGCCGACCATGATCTCCGGGCCGACCGCCTCGCGCACAGCCCGCACGACATCAACCATCCAGCGCAGTTCCTGGTTACCGATGACCCGGTTGAAGGGTTCGAACCAAGGTCGGCGCGGATGCGGGTCATCGGTGATGTCGATTGTGTAGGGATTTGGGGTATCGAGATCGAACTTGAGCGCCGTGAAGCCTTCGGCCACCACCTCCCGGGCCTTCTTGGCGTAATCCGCCGGGTCCGGCGTCTCGCCCCTGTTGCAATCGGCATAGATGCGAATCTTCTCGCGATAGCGACCGCCGAAGAAGGTCGAGATCGGGACGTTGTGGGCGCGCCCTAACAAGTCCCAGAGCGCGATTTCGATGCCGCTGATGGCCGTGACGGTCGCTCCCCCCTGCGATCCCTCGCCTGAGAGACAGCGGATCATGATGTCGTAGAGCTTGCCGATATTCGTCGGGTTCTGACCAAGGAGGAGCGGCTTCGCCTTGTGGACGAGGTCCGCGACGCCCGCGCCCCAATAGGCCTCGCCGAGGCCCGTCACGCCCTTGTCGGTCTCGATCCGCACGAGAACCCAGGGGAAGTTGCCCTGTACGACAGCGGTACTGACGTTGGTGATCCTCACAAGCGTCCTCCTTACGCGGGCGGGGCACCCGCGTGTGTTGGCTGGTGCTGACGTTTAAGGGGTACGGAGCGCGCGGCCGGACACCGCGTCGAAGAGATGCAAGCGGTCTTGGTCGAAGGCTACGGAAACAGCTTCGTCCGCGCTCAGCTTCACCTCGGGTGGTACGCTGACGACGATCGTGTTCTGCCCAAGCCGGACATGGACGAAGGTGATGTCGCCGGTCGGTTCGACCGTGTAGACGCGACCGCGAATGCCGGCGCCCGGGTCCTTCGACAGGCGGATGGTGCTGTGGCGCGCACCCAGGATCACCTTGGGCGATGGCGCGGTGCCGGCCTTGGCGAGACTCGCGCCCGTCAAGTCGTAGCGCCAGCCATCGGCGCCGCGCAGGGTAGAGCCCTCGACCTCGGCCGGAATGAGGTTCATGGCCGGGCTGCCCACGAAGCCAGCCACGAAGGTATTGGCCGGGTGCTCGAAGACGATCTCGGGCCGGTCGTATTGTTGGAGGACGCCGCCGCTCATCACCGCCATCTTGTCCGCCATAGTGACGGCTTCGAGTTGGTCGTGCGTCACGTAGATCACGGTGGCCTTAAGATCCTGGTGGAAGCGCTTGAGCTCGGCTCGCATCTGCACCCGCAGTTTGGCGTCGAGGTTTGAGAGCGGCTCGTCCATCAGGAAGACTTTGGGGTCGCGTACCAGCGCGCGGCCGAGCGCTACGCGCTGCTGCTGACCGCCCGAGAGTTCGCGCGGGCGGCGCTCCAGCAGATGCTCCATGTCCAGCACTTTGGCCGCTGCACGAACCTTCCGATCGATGTCCGGCTTAGGGACCTTTCGCATCTGAAGCGGGAAGGCGAGGTTCTTGTAAACGGTCTTGTTCGGATAAAGGGCGTAGTTCTGAAACACCATAGCGATGTCCCGATCCTTCGGATCGAGTTCGTTCACTACCTTGTCGTCGATCAGGATGTCACCGGTCGTCGTTTCGAGCAGGCCCGCGACGAGATTGAGCGTCGTGGTCTTGCCGCAGCCTGAGGGCCCGACGAGCGCAACGAACTCGCCGTCCTCGATCGTCAGCGAAACGTTGTCGACAGCCTTGTGAGAGCCGTACGTCTTCACCAACTCGCGCAATCTCACCTGTGCCATGAAGGGTCCTACGCGGAACGGAGGGAGGGGGAACTCAAGACTTCACGGCGCCTTCGGTGAGCGCCTTCACGAAGTATTTCTGCAGGATGAGGAACAGCACCACAACCGGCACACTCATGATGAAGGAAGCCGCCATAAGGCCTGGCCAATCCGTGGAGTACTCGGCGAAGAAGCGCTGGAGGCCGACGGGAAGCGTCAGCTTCGATTTGTCGTTCAGGAAGGTGAGCGCGTAGACGTACTCGTTCCAGGCTAGGATGAAGGAATAAATCGAGGTCGCGATGATGCCGGGCGAGGAGAGCGGCATCACGATGAGCACGAAGGCCTGGAAGCGAGTCGCGCCGTCGATGCGAGCCGCCTGTTCGAGCTGAATCGGGATGTTGTCGTAGAAGCCCTTCAGCAGCCAGATCGAGAGCGGAAGGCCGAAGGTCAGGTAGGTCAGGATCAGCGACCAGGAGGTGTTCACGAGCCCAAGCCAGCGCATCAGAATGAACAGTGGCATCAGGAAGACCACTGCCGGGAACATGTTGCGCAGGAGCACGGAGTAGAAGAGCAGGTTGCGTCCAGGAAAACGGAAGCGCGAAAAGGCGTAGGCGGCCGGCACAGCGACGACGATGCCGAGCAGGGTCGACGCGAAGGAGACCCATAGGCTGTTGATGAAATAGCCGAGGAACTCACGCCCCACCTCGTTTTGCGGCGAGAGAAGCTGCTCGTACTCCTGCAGCGTCGGGCTGACGGGGATGTATTGCGGCGGGTATTGCAGGGCCGCGAATTGCGTCTTGATGCTCGTGAGGAACATCCAGAGCATCGGCAGCACGGAGAAGAGGAGCAGCACCACGAGGAGCGCGATGCCAGCATAGGACCAGGCGCCACGCCGCCGTCGGCGCTTCTTCGGAACAGCTGCCGCAGCAGTAGCCTGGGCGCCTGCAGGGGCGGTGTTGGCGAGAACGGAGGCGCTCATGAAGGGGTCCTCTCGTCGCCGCGGGTGAGCGCCCGAACGTAGAAGTAGCCGAGCACCATCATGATGATGAAGAGAATCACGGAATAGGCGGAGGCCAGACCGAAGCGGATGCGCCCGAAGGCGATCTGATAGATGTGCGTGATCCAGATTTCCGAGGCGCCCGCAGGCCCGCCGCCGGTCATTACGTAGGGGATCGTGAAGCCGTTCAGGTTTGCGACGAGGAGCAGCAGGATCGTCACCACCGCGACATGACGCACATGGGGGAAGGTGACGTGCCAGAACCGGTTCCAGGCGCTTGCGCCATCGACCTTCGCGGCGCGCATCAACTGTTCCGGCACCGTCTGGAGCCCCGCGAGCATCATGATCATCGCGAAGGGGAATTCCTTCCAGACATTCACGAGGATGAGCGAAGCCATCACCGTGCTCGTGCTGTCGAGGAAGTTGATCGGGCGCGCGGTGAGCCCGAGGCCTACGGTGATCGCGCCGATCACGCCGAAGTCGGAGTGGAAGATCCAGCGCCATACGTAAGCGGCTGCGACCGCGCTGATGACGTAGGGCACGAGCAGGATGCCGCGCAGCAGGCCCTGGCCCAGGAACGCCCCATTGAGGGCGAGCGCCGCGCCGAACCCCAGCACGAAGGCAATGAAGGTCGAGAAGACCGTCCAGACGACGGTATTCCAGGTCGCCTCATGGAAGCTCTCGGCCTGGAGGATGCGGGCGTAATTGTTGAAGCCCGTGAACTCGGCGTCCTCGAAGGCGAGGTTCGGCGGCAGGTTCAGGAAGGACAGGTAGATCGTGTCGTAGATCGGATAAGCGATGACGAGCAGCATCACGCCGATCGCCGGGAGAACATAGAGGTAATCGGCTCTATGCTTGTAGATCCGACGCAGGAGGCCGGGCTTTTTCACGCGCTCAGGGCGCACGCCCTCGGCAAGTGGGACGGGTGAGAGGGCGGCTGTCACGGTCTGTCGAGCTCCTGGCGATTCCGCGCGGGACGGACGGCGGCACGTGCCGCCGTCCGCATAGCGTTTTGGCCTTCAGCCAGATCAGAACTCGTTCATCAGCTCCTTGATCTGCTTGGCCGCCAGGTCAGCCGCCTCAGGCACCGGCATTTTGCCGGTGAGCGCGTTCTGCATCATGGTCGGCACGATGATGTTCATGATCTCGGTCGATTGGGGCAGGACCGGGAAGGGCACCCCAGCCGGGAGCATAGACGTCGTCACGTCAAGGTACTTGATCTGCTCCAGGCGCTCCTTCATGGCCTTAGTCTTGAAGCCCCGGATATTACCCGGGTTCGACGTGATCCAGTGATAGCGCGTGGACCATTCCGGACCGGTCGAGAAGCAGACGAAGGCTTTCGCGGCATTGAGGTCGAGGCCACCTTCCACGAGGTCCGGGCGGAACACGTGGACGTTGGAGCCGCCGAACACCACTGCGCGACGCTTGTCGCCCTGCGGGATAAGTCCGTAGCGCATGCCGGAGACGACCTGATCCGCCATTTTCTTGTCCTCGCCCGTTGCCTTGGCGGCGCGGTCGAGCATCACGGCGTACTCAGTCGGGTGCGAGATCATCATCGCGAGTTGGCCTGCGATGAAAGGATCTTGGTTCTGGTTCTGGGTGTTGGTGAGCGCAGATGTCGGAACCGACTTGTCCCGCACATACATGTCGACAACCTGCTGCAGAGCCTGCTTCGAACCCGGGTTGTTGACCATGATCTGCTTGTAGGTCGGGTTGTCCTCGGCCTCGTCGAGAGCGCCGCCGCCCATGGCCCAGAGTTGTGGCATGAAGCGGAAGGGTGTGTTGCCGGCGTTCACGCGGGCGACGAGCCCATAGCCGTTTTTGCCGGTCTTCTCCTTTATCTGCTTCGAGTAGGCGACGACGTCGGCCCAGGTCTGCGGCGGCTTCTCGGGGTCGAGGCCCGCTTCCTTGAAGATGTTGGCGTTCCAGATAAGCGCCATGGTCTCGTTGTTGGTGGGAACCCCGTAGGTCTTGTTCTTCCAGGTCACGGATTTGATCGCGCCCGGCCAGAACTCGTCAGTGCTGTAGCCGACATCCTTCGGGCCGAACTCCATGAGCTGGCCTTTTGCGGCGAACTCCACGCCCCATAAGATCGGGAGCCGGGCAACCATCGGCGCCGCGCGGCCAAGAGCAGCCGTGCGCAGCTTGTTGAGCATGTCGTTGTAGTCGAGGTTCTGCTTCGTGACCTGGATGTTCGGGTAGGTCTTGGCGAAAGCCTCCCAGAACTGCTTGTCCATCTCATGGTCGATCTGCGGCTGCGCCTGAGTCGGGCCCACCCACCAGTAGGTCAGGCGGCCCTTATAGTCGGTCGGAACGACCTTGCCGCACTCCGCCGCCGTGTCGTAGGTCTCGGTGCCGGCAATGCTGCGGATGTATTCCGGCGTCCACTTGTTGATGTCGATCCCAGTCTTGCTTCCTTGCGCCAGAGCTCCGGTGGCGATCAGCAAAGGTGCGCTGATCACACAACCCAGCAATGAACGGCGATGGAAGGCGCGCATCTTGGCGTCAAACCCTTGCATAACATCTCCTCCGTTGCGTTGTACCTGCCTTTTCTTCTTATTGTTGATGTAAAGAGGGCGCCGTGATGAGAGGTGTACTATACTGCCTCCCCGGATCCGGTTCTTGGCTGCTTAGGCGAAGAAGGCTTTGTCCTCCTCCAAGAGGTATTGTCGCGCCCGTTCTGGGTTAAGGTCAACACCCATCCCAGGCCGGTCCCAAACCTCGATATGGCCGTCCGTTACGAGGGGGTTCGGCAGACCGTCTACGATGTCGTACCACCAGGCCGGATCGCCCGTTGGGTATTCGAAGGCGATGAAGTTGGCCGGCATTGTAGCGCAGACCTGCACGAGTGCTGCCAGGCCGAGCACGCCGTTGCCGGTGCCGTGCGGAGCCATGAGGATCCCGTGCAGATCTGCATATTCGGCAATCCACTTGAGCTCGGCGATGCCGCCGCAATCGCAGGGGTCTGGCCCCACCACGCGCACCGCCTTCTGCTCGATGAGCTCTTTGAAGTTCTGCCGCAGATAGATCTGCTCGCCCGTGTGGATGGGCGTGGTCGTGGAACGCGTCACCTCGCGATAGACGTCGGCGTTGACGTAAGGGACGTAGTCGCCCGTGATCATATCCTCGAGCCAAAGGAGGTTGAACTCCTCAACAGCCTTGGCGAAACGAATGGCGTCCGAGAGCACCCAGCCCGGGCCGCAATCGAGCGCTAGGCCGACCTTGTCGCCCAGCACCTCCTTCATTGCCGCGACGCAGTTGACGATGTGCTTGAGGCCCTTCTCCGTGAGCGGCCCGCGATCCATCCAGCCGTGGAATTGGCTCTGCTGCACCTCGCCGTAGAAAAAGTCCGGGATCTCCCGCTTCATCGGCGAGTGGAAGGCGATGCCCTGCTTCACGATCGTGAAGCCTTCCTCCAGCGTCGTCATCCAGCGCACGCTCTCGGCGTAGTCCTCCGGCTCGAAGCTGGTCATCGGCTGGCGGCGGGAGCCGTTATAGATCCGCACTCGGTCACGCACCTTCCCGCCAAGCAGGCGATGGACGGGAAGCCCGGCGGCCTTGCCGGCCACGTCCCAGAGCGCCATCTCGATTGCACTCACCGCGCTGCCCCAAGGCTTGAAGGCGCCGCGCTGGCGGATCTTCATCATCACCCGCTCCACGAGCGTTGGGTCCTCGCCGATCAGCCCCTCGCGCAGGTGCAGGATGAAGGGCTTGAGGTAGGGCTTGTACTGCTCGACCGCCCCGTAGCCGCTGATGCCCTCATCCGTGACGATGCGGACGATCGGGTTCTTGCCGATCACCGCGCATTTCATATCGACGATCTTCATGCCGTTCGACGCTCCTCCCGCGGGCTGCCCCGCCAAGGTGCGAGACTGCGCCGCCCGGATTGGCGTCGCAACTGCAGGCAGTCGGTCTGTGGAACAAAGCTGGGGGCAACGGCGGAGGCTGCACCTCATGACCTTACGTCAGCAGGAGTAAGGTATGGCAGGGTTGGAGAGCAATACGCCGACTAATACAAAGCATTCGCGAATACAGCCCTCGGATCGGTTCAGGCCTTGCGCCGGTTGCGCTGAATACTCGGTTCCCTAGGCTCAGGACTCATTGATTGAGGTAGAAGGTGACGGCTGCTGCGATGCAGATGGCTGAGAAGAAGGTGTGGGCGCAGCGGTCGTAGCGGGTAGCGACACGCCGCCAGTCCTTCAGGCGAGCG
>JAESFT010000760.1_pt1 | contig 13555 bp, 11 predicted proteins | sample 9269451 | NCBI WGS metagenome assembly JAESFT01 (sample SAMN14502557, study PRJNA617106) | algae metagenome | isolation source: Scytonema hyalinum WJT4-NPBG1 and co-occurring heterotrophs from well... | place: USA: Mojave Desert, Joshua Tree National Park, California | collected 2006-05-25
GGTGCCGCGGCTGCACAACCCTGACCTGCTCCACCGCGGCCTCCCCCACCCTGGCGCGTGCCATCAGACCAGCACCGGTGTCCTCTCAACTTTGCACAGCCAGTGCCATTTCTGAATTGCACCGACAACGGGTATGGAGATGGCGAGACTGTTCGGCTGGCTGGCGTCTCCCCTGTTCGCGGCTTAGGACAGCGGCGGCGCTGCGTCGTCGTGAGGAATGCGCCGTGAGCCACCGGAGCCGAGTCGATGTCCGAGATGCCGAACAACCCTGCCGATGCGGTGCGTCCGGCTGGAGACATCGAGCGACTGCTCGACATCATGGCGGCCCTGCGAACGCCGAACACCGGCTGCCCCTGGGACCTGGAACAGAGTTTCGCGACCATCGCGCCCTATACGATCGAGGAAGCCTACGAGGTCGTGGATGCGATCCAGCGTGGCGACCTGAGCGACCTCAAGGACGAGCTCGGCGATCTGCTGCTCCAGGTGGTGTTCCACGCCCGGATGGCCGAGGAGCAAGGCGCGTTCGCCTTCGGCGACGTGGTGGATGCCATCAACCGCAAGCTCCACCGCCGACACCCGCATGTGTTCGGCGATGCCCGAAACCTGGCGCCCGATCAGGTCAAGGCGCTCTGGGACGAGATCAAGCAGGCCGAGAAGGCCAAGCGCCGTGCGGTTCGCGCGGCGGCGGGCCAGCCGCCGGAGCCACAGGCCGGCTTCCTGGGCGGCATTCCCGTGGCCCTGCCCGCCTTGACCCGGGCCATGAAGCTGACCTCCAAGGCCGCCAAGGTGGGGTTCGACTGGCCCGATGCCGCGCAAGTGGCCGACAAGGTGCGCGAGGAGCTAGACGAAGTTCAAGAGGCCGCGGAATCGGGCGATCCCGACCGGATCGAGGACGAGATCGGCGATCTGCTCTTTGCGGTCGCGAACCTCGCGCGGCATTATCGCGTGGATCCCGAGGCGGCCCTGAGACGCACGAACGCGAAGTTCGAGCGCCGCTTCCGGGCCGTCGAGCAGGGTCTCGCGGACGAGGGCCGGGATTTGCAGGAGGCGAGCCTCGACGAGATGGAGGCTCTTTGGGTGAAGGCCAAGGAGGCCGAGCGCGCCTGAGCCGCCTGCCTTAGAGCCGGCGCGCTCCGGGGAAGCGACTGAGGAACCGGGGCTCCTTGCCAGGCGTGAATCGGACGGTCGCAACCGTGCTGCCGTTCTCCTCGGTCCGCCGCTCCAGGATTTCGGTGTTCTCGTGCAGCCAGGCGAGCCCCTGGCCGTCTTCCGGCGCAACGACCACCTCGTAGGAGGGGCGACCCGTCGACAGGCGCTCCTCGATGCCGGCGAGGAGCGTGTCGACCCCCTCCCCGGTGAGCGCCGAGATCAACACCGGCCGGTGCTCCGCGGTGCGCTCCGTGAGCGACAGGAGCCGCTGGCGCTCGTCCTCGGGCAGCAGATCCGCCTTGTTCCAGACCTCGATGAGGCGGTTCGAGTCGTTCGGGTCGATCCCGAGGTCGCGCAGGACGCGCTGCACGTCCACCGACTCGGCCTCCGTTTCGGTACCCGCGACGTCGCGTACATGCAGCAGCACGTCGGCTTCGATCACGTCCTCGAGCGTTGCCCGGAACGCCGCCACGAGCATCGTCGGCAGGTCCGAGATGAAGCCCACCGTATCGGAGAGGATCACCTTCTCGCCGTGGGGCAGATCGATGGCGCGGGAGGTCGGATCGAGGGTTGCGAAGAGCATGTCCTCGGCGAGGACATCCGCTTGGGTGAGGCGGTTGAAGAGCGTGGATTTGCCGGCATTCGTGTAGCCGACCAGCGCCACGATCGCGTAAGGCACCCTCCTCCGCCCCGCCCGGTGCAGAGAGCGGGTCTGGGTCACGGTCTCGAGGTCGCGCTCGATGCGGTTCATCCGGTCCTGGATGATGCGCCGGTCGGCCTCGATCTGGGTTTCGCCCGGGCCGCCGAGGAAGCCGAAGCCGCCGCGCTGACGCTCCAGATGGGTCCAGGAGCGGACGAGGCGTCCCTTCTGGTAATTGAGATGGGCGAGCTCGACCTGAAGCGCACCTTCCTTGGTGCGGGCCCGCCGGCCGAAGATCTCGAGGATAAGGCCCGTACGATCGATGACCTTCGCGCCCCAGGCCTTCTCGAGGTTGCGCTGCTGCACCGGCGTCAGGGCGCAATCCATGACCACGAGGCCGATCTCTTCCGCGCGGATGAGCCCCGCGAATTCCTCGACCTTGCCGCTGCCGATGTAGGTGGCGGGACGCGGCGACGCCAGGGGCGCCATGAGGGTACGGACGATCTGAAGGTCGATGGCACCCGCCAGGCCGGCGGCCTCGTCGAGGCGCGCCTCGGGCGGGCGAGGATTCTCGTCGAGCGCCCGGATCGCTTCGGAGCGCGGCTGGCGCCGCCGGGTGAGGTAGGGCCCGACGACGAGCGTTCGCGTGCCGGCGGCAACGTCCTTCTCGGGTTCGGCCAGCTGCGCGAGCCGGTGTTCCCCTGGGGTTTGCGGTTCCGTCACCGCGCGCGGCCCGTCCTCATGCCTTCTCGGCCACGTCGTCGGCCTGGTCGAAGAGCTGGACGGGGCTGCCGGGCATGATGGTCGAGATCGCGTGCTTGTAGACGAGCTGGGAATGCCCGTCCCGGCGCAGCAGAACGCAGAAATTGTCGAACCAGGTCACAACCCCTTGGAGCTTCACACCGTTCACGAGGAAGATCGTGAGGGGGATCTTGTTCTTGCGGACGTGATTGAGAAAGGTGTCCTGCAGGTTTTGCGCGCGATCGCCCGCCATGGAAGTTGCCTCGCCAGCCCGTCGCCACCGGTCTTGGCTGTCGGGCAGCCGAATTGATTGTCCGCACGGGGGTGCGGTCCTGAACCGGCCCACTTATTACAGGGCGAAGCATGCCTTTACGCAAGGGGTCCGGCTTAGCTTCGTGACTTTCCTGGGGTTTTTTTGCGTGGACGGCCCGGCAAAGGGCGCTAGGCGCCGATGCTGAGGGACTTCAGCTTGCGATGGAGCGCCGAGCGTTCCATGCCGATAAACTCCGCCGTCCGGGAGATGTTGCCGCTGAACCGGGCGATCTGCGCCAGGAGGTATTCCCGCTCGAAGATCTCGCGGGCTTCCCGCAAAGGAAGGCTCATGAGCTTCTCGCCCCCGGCTCCGTTCGGCGTGGTCGGCACCAGGGTTCCGATCTCCGAGGGCAGCATGGCGGCATTCACCTCCGCATCCGGCTCGCCGGAGGTGAGAATCATCAGGCGCTCCACGTTGTTGCGGAGTTGACGGATGTTGCCGGGCCAGTCGTGGGACTGGAGCACCGCCATGGCGTCGTCCGCGATCCGGCGCCGGGGCAGGCCCGTGGCGGCCGAGATCTGGTCCATGAAGAACTCGATCAGCTCCGGCACGTCCTCGCGGCGTTCAGACAGGGAGGGCACCCGGATCGGCACCACGCTCAGGCGGTGGAAGAGATCCTCGCGGAAGCGCCCGGCCGCGATCTCGGAGGCGAGATCGCGGCTCGTGGAGGAGATGATCCGCACATCCACATGAACCCGCGTGGAGCCGCCGACGCGCTGGAAGTTCTGATCCACGAGCACGCGCAGAATCCGGTTCTGCGTCTCGCGGGGCATGTCGGCGACTTCGTCGATATAGAGGGTGCCGCCATGGGCCTCCTCCAGGGCACCGACCCGCCGCACCCTGCCCTCGCCTGCCTCGACGCCGAAGAGTTCGGCCTCCATCACGTCGGGGGTGATCGTCGCGGCCGAGAGAACCACGAAGGGACCGTTGGAGCGCGTGGACAGCGAATGCAGGGTCCGCGCGGCCAACTCCTTGCCCGAGCCCGGGGCGCCGGTCACGAGGACACGGGCATTCGTCGGGCCGACCCGCTCCAGGGTCTGGCGCAATTGGTTCACCACGACCGAGCGGCCGGCGATGCGGCTTGCCTGAATCGAACGGGCGCGCAGGTCGCGCACCTCACGCTTGAGGCGCGAGGCTTCGAGGGCGCGCTCGGCCACGAGCACGAGGCGGTCGGCCTTGAAGGGCTTCTCGATGAAGTCGTAGGCGCCGGCCTTGATGGCGGACACCGCCGTTTCGATGTTGCCGTGGCCTGAGATCATCACCACCGGCAGGTCGGGATGCTGGCCCTTGATGAGGTCGAGCACCTGCAGGCCGTCGAGGCGGCTCCCCTGCAGCCAGATGTCGAGGAAAACGAGATGCGGCCGCCGCGACTCGATGGCGGCCAGGGCCTCGTCAGACGAGCCCGCCGTGCGGGACCGGTGGCCCTCATCCTCGAGAATACCGGCCACGAGATCGCGAATGTCGACCTCATCGTCGACGACCAGAATGTCAGCGCTCATACACTCGCCCTACGCCGCTTCATGGGAGCCGCTTCGATGCCGGCCTCGGCACGGCCGTCGGCAGCTCGTTCGGTGTTTTCGGCCGCGGCCCGCGGGATGCGCATGCGCACGCGCCCTCCCCGGCCAGCCGGGTTGTCGAGAAGTTCCATGCCCCCGCCGTGCTCCTCCAGGATCTTGCTCACGATCGGAAGTCCGAGCCCCGTGCCACCCTCGCGGGTGGTCATGTAGGGTTCGAGCAGGCGCTGCCGTCCCTCGACCGGGAAGCCCTTGCCCGTGTCCGTCACATCGAGGGTCAGGAACCCGTCCGCTCCCTCCGTGAGGCTCACGTCGATGCGGGAGGTCACCCGCTCGGCTTCAGGGACCGCGGCGATCGCTTCCGTGGCGTTCTTCACGATGTTGGTGAGGGCCTGCGACAGGAGACGGCGGTCGAAGGCGAGCACCACTGGCCCGCCCGGCACTGTTTCCACGAACTCGATCTCGGGATGCGCGATCCGCATCATGAACACCACCTGCCGAATGGTCTCGGCGATGTCGTCCTCGCCCATGGTGGGCTTCGGCATCCGAGCGAAGGACGAGAACTCGTCCACCATGCGCTTGATGTCGTCCACCTGCCGCACGATCGTCGCGGTGCATTGGTCGAACACCTCCCGGTCGGTGGTGATGACCTTGCCGTATTTGCGCCGGATGCGCTCCGCCGAGAGCTGGATGGGGGTGAGCGGATTCTTGATCTCGTGGGCGATGCGTCGGGCCACGTCCGCCCAGGCGGATGTGCGCTGAGCCGTCACGAGGTCGGTGATGTCGTCGAGGGTGATGACGAGGTCGCGCTCCTCGTTGCGGTGGGCTTCGCTCGCCACACGCACGTTCAAGGTGCGCTCGCGGCCCTGACGGGTGATCTGGATCTGCCGCTGGAATAGGCGCTGGCGCGTCTGCTTCGCCTCCTCCAGCAGCGGCGCGACTTCGGGGAACACCTCAGCCAGCGGGCACCCGACGAGGGAGTCCCGATCCGCTTTCAGCAGGGCCTCCGTCGAGGGATTGACGAGGGTCACGGTGCCCTCGCCGTCGACGCCGATCACGCCGGCCGAGACGCCCGACAGAACAGCCTCGGTGAAGCGGCGGCGCCGATCGATGAGATCGCTCGCCTCCAGCAGACTGTTGTGCTGCTGGCGCAGCTCGGCGGTCATCTTGTTGAAGGTTTCGCCGAGATGGGCGAGATCGCCCTCCCCGCTCCGCACCGGCACCTGAACGTAGAAGTTCCCGGTCGCGACCTGGTCGGTGGCATGGATGAGGCGGCGAACCGGCGCGACCAGCCGATTCGCGAAATTGAGGCCGAACCACACGGCCGACAGCAGCACGATGAGAGCAATGAGCGCGAACATGAGCGCGAAAGCGATCTGGACGCCCGCCTTCTTCTGTTCGAGCGCGTTGTAGATCGCGACGCCCGCTTCGGCGATCGGGGGGAAGTCGACCGCCTGGGGATCGACCTCGCGGGCAACGTAGAGAACGCGACCACCGAGGGAGGGGAGCTTCAGCACCGCCCGGAAGACGTTTCCGTTGCGCGGAACGAGGCAGAGGGCCTCCGTATCGCTCGCTTCCGTGAGATCGGTCCGGCTCGGCGGGGCCAAGCCGTCGATGGTTTTGTGCTCGATGCGCTCGACCACGTCGCCGTTGGTCTCGAGGATCATGGTGAGCGGGAAGCCGAGGAGGTAGGCGCGCGACGCGGCGAACTCCCGGAAGATGCGGCGGTCGGCATCGAACAGCACCTTCGCCCGTCCGAGATCGGCGGCCATCAACTGGGTCTCGCGCGCGAGCGTCCGGCACTGGGTTTCGCGGTAGGCGCGCGCGATCCCCACCGTGTTGTTCATGAGCTCCTTGATCGATCCGGTGAACCAGGGGTCGAGGCCGCGCTCGAGGGTGACGGTCGCAACGACCGCCACCAAAATGGCAGGCAGCACGGCCACGAGGCTGAAGAGGCCCACGATCCGCACATGGAGCCCGGCGCCCGCGGCACCGGCCCGGCGCTCCCGGATGAGCCGCCAGGTCTGCCACGCCACCACACTGACGAGGAGCAGCACGAGAACCGCATTGGTCAGCAGCACTCGCACGACCACGTCGTGGGTGGGCAGGATCGGCGTCAGACCGGCGAGGATAAGGAAAGTGGCGAGCGCCGAGGTCAGCGCCGCCAGAACGGCGAAGCCGCCGAACCAGCCCGGACCGCGCTGGCTCGCATCGCCGGCGGCGCGCTTCGGCTGGATGTCCGGGTGGGTCAAAAGCAACTGCCCTGCAGGGGCGCTTTCAAACGGCGCCTTCGAGTGTCGTGGTGATGCACCACCACAACACTGTGGTCAAATTATTACAGGGGTGTTTCGTGGGCACCTAGCGAGCGGAGCGGATCACCTGCAGGTCGAGATCACGAACCTTCTTGCGCAGGGTGTTCCGGTTGAGGCCTAAAAGCTCGGCCGCGCGGATCTGGTTGCCGCGGGTGGCGGCGAGAGCTGCGCCGATGAGCGGGCCTTCGATCTCCCGCAAGATGCGGTGGTAGAGGCCAGGCGGCGGCAAGTTGTCCCGAAAACCCGAGAAATAATCCGCGAGGTGGCGCTCGACCGCCATGGAGAGCCCCTCCCCGTCGCTGATCGGCGCGGCATGGGAGCGCCCGGCTGGAGCCGGCAGCGGCGCAAAGGGTCGGGCGTCGATTTCCGCGTCGATGATGGGGCCGGTGATCGTATCCTGCGGGTAGAGGGCCGCGAGCCGACGAACCAGGTTTTCGAGTTCGCGTACGTTGCCGGGCCAGCGGTAGCGCTTGAGCCGGTCCATGGCCTCGGCGTCGAGCTGCTTGCGGGTCAGCCCCTCCTTCTCGACGATGCCGAAGAAGTGCCTGACAAGATCGGGAATGTCCTCGACGCGTTCGCGGAGCGGCGGCAGGCGGAGCGGCACGACGTTCAAGCGGAAGAACAGGTCTTCGCGGAATAGACCCTGCTGGATCGAGATCCGGAGATCCTTGTTGGTCGCCGCGATGATGCGAACGTTGGTTTTGATCGGCACGCGGCCGCCGACGGTCGTGTACTCGCCCTGCTGGAGGACGCGCAGGAGGCGGGTCTGCGCCTCCATGGGCATGTCGCCGATTTCATCGAGAAAGAGCGTGCCGCCCTCGGCCTGCTCGAAGCGACCGGCGCTGCGGGCGGTGGCGCCCGTGAAGGCCCCCTTCTCGTGGCCGAAGAGGTCCGACTCGATGAGGTCCCGCGGGATCGCCGCCATGTTCACGGCGACGAACGGGCCTTTGCGGCGCTTGCCGTAATCGTGCAGGGCCCGAGCGACCAGCTCCTTGCCGGTGCCGGATTCGCCCGAGATCATCACGGTGAGATCGGTCGGCATCAGCCGCGCCAGGGCCCGATAGATCTCCTGCATCGCGGCCGACCGCCCAACGAGGGGGATGTCCTCCCCGTCCGGCGCCTGCCCGTTCGGTGCCGTCCCCCGCGGGCGGGACAGGGCACGCCCGACGACGGCGACGAGTTCCTTAAGGTCGAAGGGCTTTGGCAGGTACTCGTAGGCCCCGCGCTCCGAGGCCTTGATCGCGGTCATGAAGGTGTTCTGCGCGCTCATGACGATGATCGGCAGTTCGGGCCGGAGCTTCTTGATGCGCGGCAGGAGATCGAACGCGTTCTCGTCGGGCATCACCACGTCCGTGATGATCAGATCGCCCTCTCCTTGGGCCACCCACCGCCACAGGGTGGCGGCGTTCGACGTGGAGCGCACCTCGTAACCGGCCCGGGACAGGGCCTGGTTCAGCACCGTCCGGATGGCGGCATCGTCGTCGGCAAGAAGGATGTGTCCGCTCGGCATGGGGTGGTTTCGGGCCTCTCGGTCGTCGGTGCCTCGGCGGGCGTTCAGTTTTCGGAACCGCGCCCGTCACGGGCGCGGTCCATGGGCAGCAGGACACGGAAGGTCGTGCGCCGCGGGGCGGGGTCGCATTCCACGATCCCCCCGTGATCGCCGACGATCTTCGCTACCAAGGCAAGTCCGAGGCCACTTCCCTGGGCCTTGGTTGTGACAAATGGATCGAAGAGGTCGGCGGCGATGTCGGCCGGAATGCCGGGCCCGTTGTCCCGGATGCTGACCTCGATCGGCAGGCTGACCCGCTCCCGCGCACCCGGCACATGCAGGCGTACGCCGGTGCGGAAGGCGGTGGAGAGCACGATCTCGCCGTCGAGCGCGTCGATGCCGATCGCTTCGGCGGCGTTCTTTACGAGATTGAGCACCACCTGCACGAGCTGATCCCGGTTGCCGTGCACGGGCGGGAGCGACGGGTCGTAGGTTTCGACGAAGCGCACATGGCGCGCGAAGCCTGATTGCGCGGCGCGCTTCACCTGATCGAGGACGCCGTGGACGTTGACGGGACCGCGCTCCACGGGGCGCTCGTCGCCGAACAGCTCCATGCGCTCCACGAGCTTCACGATGCGGTCCGTCTCGTCGCAGATGAGGCGGGTGAGCATGCGGTCTTCCGAATCGACCGACTGCTCCAGGAGTTGCGCCGCGCCCTTGATGCCGGAGAGCGGGTTCTTGATCTCGTGGGCCAGCATGGCGCCAAGGGCCGTGATCGAGCGGGCGGCGCCCCGGTGGGTGAGTTGGCGGTCCATCTTGTCCGCGATGGTTCGCTCCTGAAGAATGAGCACCACATCCTTGGTACCGTCGCCGACCGAGGTCGCGAAGGCATCCACGATGCGCTCGGCGCCGATGCGAGGCCCACCCACGTCGATGCGATGTTCGCTCACGCTGGCGCCGCGCTGGCGCACCTCGTCTACGAGGCTCAGCACCGGCGAGCCGAAGGGGACAAGATCCGACATGGATTGGCGCTGCAGCACCCGCAGGCTAGCGTCGAAGAAGGCTTCGGCGGCGCTGTTGGCGTGGAGAATCCGCCCGCCCTCCCCGATGGTGAGCACGGAGAGCGGCAGGGCGTTGATGATGCGCTCGCTCATCTCCGGCATCAGGCGGCGTCTCTCAAGGGGTGCGCGAAGACCCGGCGCAGGCCGGCAGCAACCGCCCGCGGATCCTCGGAGGTCACGAGCGCAAGCCGCTCAGCGGGATCGACGGCGAATCCCGCCTCGACCGCGCAATCCGCGTAAGCCGCAAGGTGCTTGCGGGCGTGCCGGATGCCGACCTCTTCGCCATAGAGGCGCAGAAGCCCCTCGTAGTGCTCGACTGCCACGGCCGCCATGGTCTCCGCGGACGGAGCGCTCACGGGTCGGCCCGCCAGGGCGCCGGCGATCTGGCCGACGAGCCAGGGCCGCCCGACCGCGGCACGGCCGATCATCACCGCGTCGGCTCCCGACACGGCGAGGCAGCGGCGGGCGTCCTCGACCGTGCCGATGTCACCGTTGGCGGTGAGCGGAATCGAGACCGCCTGCTTCACGGAGGCGATGGCGGCCCAATCGGCGCTGCCTTTGTAGAATTGCTGCCGCGTGCGACCGTGGACCGTGACGGCGTGCACGCCCAGATCCTGCGCACAGCGGGCGAGGTCTGGAGCCGTGAGGCTGTCCCAGCCAAGCCGCATCTTCACCGTGACGGGCACGCTCGCCGCCTTCACGGTGGCTTCGATGATCCGGCACGCCTGATCGGGATCGCGCATGAGGGCCGATCCTGCATAGCCGCCAATGACCCGCTTCGCCGGGCAGCCCATGTTGATGTCGATGATGTGGGCGCCCGCGGCTTCCGCAACCCGAGCCGCCTCGCCCATCCAACGGGGCTCGCACCCTGCGAGCTGCACGACATGGGGCTCGATTCCCTCCCCCTCGGCACGAAGCACGGCCTCGGCGGAGCCCCGGACGAGTTCGTCGGACGCCACCATCTCGGACACGACCAGGGCCGCCCCGAAGCGGCGGGCGATGCGGCGGAAGACGGCATCCGTGACCCCTGACAGGGGTGCGAGAACCGCCCGGCCCTGCAGGGCGATGGTCCCGATGCGTATGCTATCGCCTGATTTTTCATCAATCATCATTGTGCTCAAGAAATAGACAAGTTCAGTGTCGGTGCAAGCGATATTGCTTGGCTCGGGGGCCGTCCTGCGCGTATCAGGGCGCCGGCCTCATCTCAGGAACCCATGCTCGTTTCAGCTCTCATCGTCGCCGCGGGCCGCGGATCGCGGGCCGGCGGCGGCCTTCCAAAGCAGTACCGCTCCATCGGTGGCCGCTCCGTTCTGGCGCGGACCCTCGAGGCTTTCCTCGGCCATCCCGGGATCGACGCGGTATTGACCGTCATCCACCCCGACGACCACGACCTCTACGAGGCGGCGCTCACGGACAGCGAAACCTCGGACAGGCTGCTCCCGCCCGCTCATGGCGGAGAATCGCGGCAGGAATCGGTGCTGAACGGATTGCGGGCGCTCGAAGGCCGGTCGCCGCGCCTCGTGCTCGTCCACGACGCCGCCCGTCCTTTCGTGACGCCGGCGGTGATCGACCGGGCGATCGCCGCGGCAGAGCGCTCCGGCGCGGCAATCCCGGGTTTCGCCGTGACCGACACCATGAAGATCGTGGACGAGCGCGAGCAGGTGGTGGCTACCCCGGACCGGCGCCTGCTCCGCGCCGTGCAAACCCCACAGGCCTTCGACTTCCAGCTCCTTGCGAAGATCCATGGGCAAGCCGCTGAAAAGCAGAATTTCTCGTTCACGGACGACGCCGCCCTGGTGGAATGGGCTGGGCTGCCGGTGGAAGTTTTCGAAGGCGATCCGAACAACATCAAACTCACCCACCCGGCCGATTTCGACGAGGCCGAGCGACGCCTGGGAGGCGCCTCCATGACCCTGATCAGCCGCATGGGCACCGGTTTCGACGTTCACGCCTTTGGGGAAGGCGACCATGTATGGCTCGGGGGCTTGAAGATTCCGCACAGCCAGGGGGTGGTGGCGCATTCGGACGGCGACGTGATCCTGCATGCGCTGACCGATGCGCTTTTGGGCGCGCTGGCCGACGGCGACATCGGCACCCATTTCCCGCCGAGCGATCCGCAATGGCGAGGCGCCTCATCCGACCGGTTCCTGGCCTATGCGGCCGAGCGCGTGCGGGCGCGGAGCGGGATCATCGACCACCTCGACGTGACGCTGCTCTGTGAGGCGCCGCGCCTCGGCCCCCACCGCAAGGCTATGCGAGCGCGCATCGCCGAGATCGTCGGCCTTGCGGTCGATCAGGTGTCGCTTAAGGCCACCACGACGGAAAAGCTCGGCTTCACGGGCCGCAAGGAGGGTATCGCGGCTCAGGCGGCCGCCACCATCCGTCTGCCGGAGACGACGCGTTGAGCGGCAATCAGCGTGAGCGGGCGGAAAGGCTCATCCGGCGTTACACCGAACGGGGATTGAAGATCGCGGCGGCCGAGTCCTGCACCGGTGGGCTCGTGGCCGCGCTCCTCACCGAAGTCCCAGGTTCCTCGGCCGTGGTGGAGCGTGGGTTCGTGACCTATTCCAACGAGGCCAAGACAGATCTCGTCGGCGTCCCCCCGGATCTCATCGCAGCCCATGGCGCAGTGAGCGAGCCCGTTGCCCGAGCCATGGCGGAGGGAGCCGTCACTCGGTCGCGGGCGGATGTTGCGGTTGCGATCACCGGGATTGCAGGCCCGGGCGGTGCGACGCCGACCAAGCCCGTGGGCCTCGTTCATTTCGCTCTCGCGGTCAAAGGCGCCGCGACACTCCCCCTGGAGCGCCGCTACGGCGACCTCGGACGCGAAGCGGTTCGTGCCCGTGCCGTGGAGGACGCGCTCGGCCTCCTGGAGCAGGCACTCGGCACCTAGCGGACTACTCCGCGGGTTTGAGGGTTTGGGGCCGGCGTTCGCTCCAGCGCAGCGGCACGTTGAGGAGCGAGGCAACAATGACGTAAGCCGCGCAGGCGATCGCAAAGGCGCCGAGCGGGACCTGCCAGTCGAAGAGCAAGCCGAACAGCCACGGCGTCGTGGCGGAGCCCGCCACCATGATGGCTGCCGCAAGGCCGCGGATCGCGCCAAGATGCTCGGTGCCGAAAATCTCCGCCAACACCGCCGGCACGACAACGCCGTTGGCGGCCGCAGTCACGCCCATGAGACCGAACATCAGCAGCGGCTCGGTGGGGTTCGCGGCTCCGAAAAGAACCAGGGACGAGGCTCCGAGCGGCAGGAGGTGACCCCGGCACAGCAGCGTCGCCCCAAACCGATCGACCAGGTAGCCCGTCGCGATGGTGGCCACGATGGCGGCCAAGGCATAGGCGCTGACCCCGAGCGCCAGCAGCTCGAGCGGCCAAGCGCGCAGGTCGCCGATGAGCCGCTGGTGGAACAGGTAGCCTGTGTTGATGGCCGGCGGAGCGATCATGCAGGGGATGAAGATCAGGAAGCGCCAGTCGCGCAGGAGATCGACCCTCCGGAACGCGGTCGGAGCACTCGGGGCCACAGCAGAAGCCTGGTTCGGGGCCCGCCGTCGGGCCGCCCATCCCGCGGCGACCAGGGCTGCCGCCACCAGGGGAACGGTTCCGGCGATCTGCCAGGCTCCAACCCAGCCGAACCACGCAATGAGGGCGATGCCGAGAAACGGCACCACCATCTCGGCCGCCGAGAACCCCATGAGCGCGAGGCTCACGGCCCTTCCCCGAATCGGCTGCGGGAGCCGGGCCGTGCTGGTCACGGCCGCATGGCTCAACATCCCTTGCGCGAAGAGCCGCAAGCAGAACAGCGCCAGCCCGAGGGCGAGCACACTCGGCGCAAGGGAGAGCCCGAAGGCGGCGAGCCCCAGCCCTGTGAGGGGGACCAACGCGTAGGCGGCGGTCGAGACGCGATCGAGCACGCCTCCGACCCAGATCATGAGCATGCCCGAGCAGAGGGTGGCCGTGGAATAGACCGCGCCGAAGCCGCCATTCGACAGACCGAAGGCCGCCCGCAGCTCGGGGCCGAACAGCGAGATGAAGAAGGTTTGGCCAAAGGCCGACAGGAAGGCGAGGCTGAAGCCGAACGCCACCGTGCCGCCGTGACGGCGCAACAGATCACCGTAAGTCATAGGCGATCTTAAAGGCGGCTCGGGGCCGCGCGCGAGGGCTCAGGCCATGCAGCCGACGCGGGCTCGCCGGGTCGACCCCTGCAGCAGGCGTCTAGGCTCAGGACTCATTGATTGAGGTAGAAGGTGACGGCTGCTGCGATGCAGATGGCTGAGAAGAAGGTGTGGGCGCAGCGGTCGTAGCGGGTAGCGACACGCCGCCAGTCCTTCAGGCGAGC
>JAESFT010000761.1_pt1 | contig 13535 bp, 21 predicted proteins | sample 9269451 | NCBI WGS metagenome assembly JAESFT01 (sample SAMN14502557, study PRJNA617106) | algae metagenome | isolation source: Scytonema hyalinum WJT4-NPBG1 and co-occurring heterotrophs from well... | place: USA: Mojave Desert, Joshua Tree National Park, California | collected 2006-05-25
CTATGCCAGAGATCCGTGAGACGCCGCGCGAGCTAACGAAGCGTTGCAGCAGACGGGCGAGCTATGGTATGCCTCGGCTGCGCCTCGGCATTGGTAAACTCGCCCGCAGCTGAACTTGGGCGTTAGGTGACACTCATCTTCATTCGACAGCAAAGATGCACGGCGTTCCGGCCGACTTGGGTCGGCACCTCGAGATGTTCCGCGGCCTCATGCTGACGGAGATCGGCGTCGGCCGCTACATCCTCCAGTTCCGATTCGACGGAGGGCAGCGGCCGGTAATCGGCGTCGAGGGCGACTGGGAGCTGATCAGCCCCGAGGGGCAGCTCCTCGACCGGGACATCGACCCCACGGAGCGCGAGACGTACCGGTTTCATGCCATCCTCAATCGCGAGGTGGTAGGCTACGAGGTGGCCGCGCCCGAGTCCTTCACCCTGCGCTTCGACTCCGGCCACCAGCTCCGGATCTTCGACCGCTCGCGACAGTACGAGTCGTTCTCGATCCAGCCGGGCGACGTTTTTGTTTGACGCGCGGTGTCACCTAACGTGGCGTTGCAGCAGACGGGCGGGCTTCGGAGTGCCTCGGCTGCGCCTCGGCTCATGTTTGACCCGCCCGCAGCTGAACTTGGGCGTTAGGCCTCACACCTTCATCAGCGTGCACTCAGTTATCGCGCTCGGCCTCGTGCTCCTCGTAGCCATCGGGTGCTCGGCCGAGCGACAGCCGCCCAGCCCAGAGCTGCGCGGCACATTCGCGGGGCTCGTGGAGCCGCGGCCAATCGCGCTCGCCGAGTGCCCGCTAAGCCGCAGCGAGTACACGCGGCCGTTCTGGCGTGCGCCTTACCGACACTGTCGCGACTCCCTGGCCGACGGGTGGCAGTTCGTTGAGGTAGACGCGGACACCGTCGTCACGGAGCTGAGCCGCGAGTGGATGGTGCCGGCTGGAAGCGAGCGGGTGGCTTGGGAACGGCAGGCGCGGCGTCTCACGGAGACCTTCGGGCTTCCAGTGCGGAGCCGGTTGGCGCCGCCCGCTCCGGACTCCTCGAGGCAACAACTCGCGTGGTCGCGCACCTACTGCGCCGCCTGGCGAGGCCCCGACAGCGTGCAGGCAACACTCCGGCTCGCGTCCACGACGGACGTCGATCCAGGCGAGGCACCGGTGCCGTGGCGCCTCGCTTGGCATGTGAGGAACGGACCGCTGGCGGACGCCGTCGCCTGTGGGAGTGGCACTGCATCGCCGCCCTGAGGTCTAACGTGGCGTTGCAGCTGACGTGGGAGCTAGGGAGCGCCTCGGCTACGCGGCGACTCGGCATGTCCGCCGGGCGAGGTCTGTGCCCTCAGTCGCGTCCCGTGGTGGCGTGTGGTGCTCTGGCTCCTCGTCGCGTTCGGCCCCGGCGTGCTCGCCACCCGGTCGTGGTGGCGGGGCTGGCGCCGCGCGGCCTAACGTGACGTTGCAGCTGACGGGTAGGCTGCGGACTGGCCTCGGCTGCGCCCCGGCCTATGTTGGGTCCACCCGCAGCTGAACTTGGGCGTTAGCCCGATCCCTGCACCTCGTTGCACCACGATGCGAGTCCGTACGTCCCTGGCCGCTGCTATCGTCATCGCCACGCTCGGCTGTTCATCCCCCTTTGAGCAGTTCACGTTCCCAATCGTCGGCCGGGTCACCGCCGCGGACGGCACCCCGATCCGCGGAGCGGTGCTGCACTTCCGCGTGCTCGGTGGTGCGGAGTGCATGGTTCCGGGTTCCATACTCCCCGCTGCCAGCACGGACACCGCTGGGCGGTTTGCTACGCGGTATACGACTGAGGGTGGCTACGAGCCGCGTGCCTGCCTGGAGGTGAGTGTCACCGTGCCCGCAGGAGCCACCACGCCCGTGGCGGTGGTGCGATCAGCGCCGGTCACGTTCGATCCGCATGACATCCAGCCGGAGTACCGCGTAGATGTCGTGCTCCCACGCGCTCTCACGGAGCGAGCTAACGTGGCGTTGCAGCTGACCGGCCGGGGCGAGCATCCGGTTGTGCTCGGGCCGCCTTCGTCGCACAATCGCGTGCGTCACGCCCACCGTATTCAGGCCGGCAGCTGAACTTGGGCGTTAGACCGCAACCAACATCCTCGAATCGCATCGTGAATCGCCGCTTCTTTGAACCATTCGCATCCTTTGAGTTCCGCATCGAACCCGGCGAGCACGAGGTCAGCCCTCTGTACGACGCAGTCGGTGCTGTCGCTCTGGCATTCGCCGAACTGGAAGACGAGGTGAGTCTCGCCTGTACTCGGATGTTGGGAGTCGCGGAGAACATTGCCGACACTGTAACCTGCGAGATGTCCTTCAAGAACAAACTCCATCTGCTCGCCAGCCTGTTCCGCCAGAGAGCGGCTGAGCCGTCAGCGGTCTGGGGAGTGGGGGACAGGTCCGTGCAGGCATTCGACGAGCTGATGGCGAACTGTTTCGAGGCTGAGCAACTGCGCAATACGATTCTTCATTCGTCCTACGTCTATCCAGTTCAGGCCGACAACTCGATCAAGCGGCGGAAGACTACAGCCAAGAGCAAGGGACTGCGCACGAATGAGGTCGTGGAGACGCCAGCATCCTTGCTCCGAATCGCGGTCTTCACTGTGGGCACCGCGGAGGACCTGAGCCTCTTCTTCTTTAACGATGCCCGTCCTGCGTAGCCTGCGACGCTGCAGTCTAACGTGGCGTTGCAGCTGACGTGGTCGCTGCGGAGTGCGGGCTGCGCCCGCAGATTATGGGATGCCCACGCAGCTGAACTTGGGCGTTAGATCACACTCGAACCTTTCGCGACGCCGCTTGCCGCACCTCGCCCTCACTGCCTCGCCCTCGGACGTCACCAGGGCACTCGCTGCCGTCGCGCTGGACTGGCGCGAGTCGCGGCTCCCTGAGTCGCTGCGGCGCGCGGGCGTGCATGGCCTGACGTACCGCCCGCGGGGAGATGGCCGGTTCCGGCTCACGTTGGATGGGGTCCGGAGCCGGCTCGGTGCTCGGTGCGACGGGCAGGTTGCGAGCGACGGGGCGGGTGCGGTCGTCAGCTACGAGGTCTCGCCCGTGCTCGACCCGCTCACTGTCTTCTTGGCCGTGCTCGTGGTCGCGGGCGGGCCGGCGGTCTGGGACATCTGGACGGGCGAGGGTGCGCCTACTGCTCTCGCGTGGCCCCTGCTGGGTGCCTCCTTCCTCGCCGGCGTCGCTGCCATCGAAGCCGCTCGCCTCCGCACCCTCCTGGAGCCGGGTGTCCGGGCGCTCCTCGCCGCAGCCGCCGAGGGCACGTACGGCGCCCGTGCGATCTAACGTGGCGTTGCAGCTGACGCGGGGGCTGCGGAGGCGGCGCTACGCGCCGCATCTTGTGAGGTCCCCGCGCAGCTGAACTTGGGCGTTAGATGGCAATTCGACTCCGCGCACTATGACCGATGTAGCGCCCACCTGCGCCCGTTGTGGCCGGCCCATCGAGGTGAATCGCGACCTCGCGGCGGATCTCTTCGAGGGGATGCACTGGCTGTGTTTCCACTTGGAGTTCGAGCATCCGGGCGACCCTGACGCGCCGTGCACTGACCCAGCTTGCCACGTCATCCGCCCCCAGATCTACGCTGAGGCGCTCCGCGAGGCAGGGATTGACCCGCAGAATGTCATGCGCGAGTACGTCGCGCGCCGGTACCAGTGAGCGCCATCTAACGTGGCGTTGCAGCAGACGGCGCCGCGCGAGCATCATGATTACTCCGGCTCGGCCTCCGTGCCCGCCTCGGCTCCCATGCGCGCGCTCGGCTCGGGGCGCCGCAGCTGAACTGGGGCGTTATGCCGCCTCACCCCTCGTCGGAGGTCTAGGCCCGATGCGCGTGACCGTGCACCACCGTGGCGTCCCCGTCGGCACCGTCATCCTGCGGCTCGGCGGTCCACTCGCTATGGGCGACGTCGAGCCGCTCCCGGGGTACGCCGCCCTCCAGCCCACGCTTCGGGCAGGCGGGCGCGTCGAGGCGAACCTCGGCTACCTGCCGCCGGAGGGGCACGCCGTCGGCGGTGTCGACGCGGCAGGCGAGGCGGCCGGCCGAGCGGCGCTCGCCCGCGTGGATGCGCTCTCGCGCGAGCTCGAGCTGCGCGACGCGCGTGGCGCGCTGGTGCCGACGGCTTGGGTGGAGCTGACGGACGTTCCGGGCGGGCGCGGGGTCTGGCTCGTGGCCGAGCTGACCATCGCGCCGGCAGGCGCGCCGGCTGCGCTCCACGAGCCGCCACTTAGCGACGCGGACGCCGCGCCGCCGGCGGCATAACGTGACGTTGCAGCTGACGGGCGATTTGCGGATTGCCTCGGCTACGCCTCGGCTGTTGTACCCTTCGCCCGCAGCTGAACTTGGGCGTTAGGGCGCAACACACATCGCTGCTCGCAACCATGGACGTCGAAACGCCAGCGTGGTCGTACTGGATGCTCCGCGGGGTCGCCGCGCTTGCGGGACTCTTTCTGGTGAGGAGCGGGGTGCACGGGCTGCGTGGTCGCCCGCTTGGGGTCGCGGACGGGACGCACCTATCGACGGGCGGGCCGTGGTTCGCGCGGCTCTGGGGCGCGTTCACGCTGGTGTGGGCGGTCGTGCTCTTCGTCTTCGCCGCCGTCGGCTTCACGGGCTGACGGGCGCACGCCGGCCCGCCTGCGTCCTAACGTGGCGTTGCAGCTGACCGAGCCTCAGAGCATCAGGTTTCTTCCTCGCCGCGCTCCGTGCCCGGCTCGGCCTCCGCGCCGGCGCTCAGCTTGGGGCTCGGCAGCTGAACTTCGGCGTTAGAGCGCAACCCACTTCGATCCGCACGCATCGTGTCGCCTGCGAACCTCGCGCTTCGCTTCCTTCTCGAGCTCTCCGCCCTGGCGGCGCTCGGCTACGGTGGTGCCCAGGTGCGCGCGGGCCTGCTGGCGCGGGTAACACTCGCTCTCGCCGCGCCGCTCGTGGCTGCCCTCGCGTGGGGCGCCGTGGTCTCGCCGAAGGCACGCGTCCGCGTCTCGGCCCCCGTGCGGCTCCTCGTCGAGCTGGCGATCTTCGGCGCCGGGGCGGGAGCGCTCGTCGCCGTCGGGCGTACGCGCTGGGCGAGTGTCTTCGCGGGGGCGGTCGTGCTGCACGAACTCTGGCGCGCGGTCGAGCAGCGCCGGGTCGGCGTCCACGCGCCTGCGCTCTAACGTGGCGCTGCAGCAGACGGGCGGACTATGGTGCGCCTCGGCTTCGCCTCGGCATCATTGGGATCCGCCCGCAGCTGAGCTTAGGCGTTAGCCCGCCACACACTCTGTCTTCGAGTCGCGCCGCATGCCTCCACACCGCCGCACCTGGCGCGGCATCCACGGTGACATCCAGTACGCCGAGATGCGGATCCGCCGCGCCGCCGCGGCCAGCTACATCTTCGGCTGGGTCGCGCTGGCTGGGGCGCTCTGGGAGGGGTTCGTCGCGCACGCCTGGGCGCAGGCGCGCCCGCTGCTCGCCCTGTGCGCGGCCGGACTGCTGCTGGCGTACCTGACCTACCGGCATGTGCGCGCCGCGGCGGCGGTGCTGCTCGTCGGGTACGTTGCGAGCGCCGTGTGGTATACCTGGCACTCGGAGATCGCACTCTACCTCGGCTACATCTTCGTCATCGGCTTCGGCGCGATCAGCGGCGCCTTCCACGTCTTCCGCTTGCCGAAGCTCTACGGCGAGTTTCTGACCACGTGGACGCCTCGGGACGCCGGGCTGGGCGACGTTTACACCGTTCGTGATGGCCCACAGTTCGGGGTCGTGAAGGTCCTCGCGGTCGAGGCGGAGCGCGTGCACGTGCGCCAGTACCGCCTGCGGTATTCGGAGCGGCCGTGGCAGGTGAAGTCCTCAACGCTTGCCAGTGATCGGGGCGCCGGCCAGGCGTTCCCGCATCTCCCGCTTGACCGCGCGGAGTTCCTGCGCTGGGAGCCGATGCTGCTTCGGCCGGAACCGCTCGAGCCGAAGGAGTTGGAAGCCCTGGAGGCATGGAGGGCACTTCACCAGCGCGGCGCTGCCGAACATGCGCCGGCGGGCTAACGTGGCGTTGCAGCAGACGGCGGGGCTATGGTACGCCTCGCTGCGCTCGGCTCTTATGGCGTCCCGCCGCAGCTGAACTTGGGCGTTAGCTGGCCCCACGTACATCTTCCTGCTACCCGGATGCTCTGTCGCATCGCAGCGCTGGCGCTCGGCCTCCTCGGCCTTCCCGGCGTCGCCTGGGCGTGCTCCTGTACCAACGCGGGACCACGCGCCGCCTTCCAGCGCTCCGCCGCGGTGTTCCTTGGTCGTGTCACGCACGTCGGGCTCGTACGGCAGGGTCAGTACGGTGCAGAGGGTACTGTGCGCCTCCTGGTGCAGCGTTCGATGAAGGGTGTGCAAGCGAGCGACACGGCGGTGGTCAACTACGAAGCCGTCACCAGCTGCGCGGTCGAGTTTGTGCAAGGACGCGAGTACCTCGTCTACACGCTTCGCGCCGCGGACGGACGTCTGTGGACGAACTACTGCACGGGAACCACGGTCATCGAGTGCGCGGCGCCCGATCTGCAAGCGCTCGGCGAGCCTCTGCCGGCACGCGCACGCGATTGCACGCCGAGGGTGCGCGTGCCAAGGGAGCGCCTGGCTGAACCTCGTCGACCGGCCAGCTAACGAGGCGTTGCAGCTGACCGGCCCGGGGGAAGCATCAGGTTGCGCCCCGGCCGCCTACATCGCACACTCGGGTACGTCGCCCCCGCCATCCCGAGGGCCGGCAGCTGAACTTGGGCGTTAGGACGCAACTGACCTCCTTCTTCGAGCACGCATGGCACTCGCGCAGTGGTCATGGCGTCGCATGGCGGCGCTCTGGGGCGTCGGGCTCGCGCTGCAACTCGCCCTCGTCGCCCTTCCGCTGCTCCTACTCTCGGCGGGCGCCCCGCGTATCCTGCGCCAGGCCAGCGGGGCGCGCGAGCGCTGGGCTGTCGCTGAAGCGGCTGATGCGCGCTGGGCCGCCGAGCAGCGCGCCACGGCGCTCGCTCAGGGGCCGCGCATCCGGACTTCGCGCGGCGACACGCTCTACCCCGTCGTGCGAGTGCCGTCGGGGCGCCCCGATCCCGCTCGGAGCGCAGCGCTGCGCGCTCGGCTGCGGCGTCCGGCGCGCGTGTTGGCCGCCGTGCAGTTCGGGTTGGTGCCGCTCGCGCTCGTGACGCTCACGGGTGCATGGGCGTTCGCGCGCCGTAGGGGGCGCCAGCCCAGTGCCACCGCGCCTGCGTCCTAACGTGGCGTTGCAGCTGACCGGCCGCGGGGAGCATCAGGTTGTGCGCTCGCCGACTCCGTCGCACAATCGAGCATGTCGCGCCTGCTGGCTGGGGCCGGCAGCTGAACTTGGGCGTTAGGCGGTACACGTGCATTAGAGGGAGACTCACAGATGACCGCATGGTTCTCGCGCCGACGCAAGGAAGCATTGCAGCCGTTCGTCGGCGGATCGGTCGCCGGGTCGGCGGGTGGCAACGACGTGCCGGCGTGCGCGTGCCCGTGTCACCGCGGCCTCCTGCTGCTCCATCCGGTCGCCTGCTGCCAGCCGTGCCCGCGCTGCCGCCGGCGCGTGCCGACCGGCGCTCTCGCGGCTCACTGGGCGCACGCGCACCCAGGTGCCGCGCCGCCCGCCTAACGTGGCGTTGCAGCTGACCGGCGGTCTATGGTATGCCTCGGCTGCGCCTCGGCTTCTGGGGCGTCCGCCGGCAGCTGAACTTGAGCGTTAGCCAACACCCACCTGCCACCGTGCGCGCACTCACCATCCTCTCCACCGTGCTCCTCACCGGCGCGTGCGGGCGCTCCGCCCAGGAGCTGGGGCCCGGAGAGTGGGCGCTGACGATGCAGACCACCACGCCCGGGGCACGCTACGCCATCCCACCGGCGCGCTCCATCAGCGCCGCGCTCCAACTGACGCCAGCGGCCCTGACACCCGGGGAGATCAGCCGCTGGGGGCCAGGCACCCGCGCGGGCAGGCTGGAGCCGGGCCTCGACACGTTCTTCTCGCTCCCACCCGGGTCCGTCGACACCGCCTCAGCTTCCGCCCGGGGCTACGACTCCGTCACGTACCAGGTGGCCGGCGATTCCCTTCATCTCGTCGTCCGCCCTGCGGCGGGACACGGTGGGCTGGTGCTGGCGGGCCGGCGGACGAACGGTGGCGCAAGTGGGACGTGGTATCACGAGCTTCCGGGCGGCTCGTCCGGCACCTTCGTGCTACGGCCATGAAGGACGGCGGGCGCGGTTTCGGCGCTCATGTTGGCTAACGTGGCGTTGCAGCTGACGTACGGTCGTCGGAGTAGCCTCGGCTCCGCCTCGGCATTTGTTTGATCCGTACGCAGCTGAACTTGGGCGTTAGATGGCACAGGCATCACTCCGGCACATGGCATCCGAGTCCTCCGTCACGCCCGCCGAGCAGGCCCTGATCTCCGGCTACGTCGCGCACGTCGAGCGTCTTGGCCGGGACGAGCCGCCCTCCCATGTGGCGGAGCGCGAGGACTACGAGGCGCACGCCGCGTTGGAGCGCTTGCTGCGCGCCGGAGATGCCGCCCAAGCCTGGCGCCTCACGCGCGCGGTGCTTGCCGCGGCGCCGGATGATCGCCTCGGGCTCTACGCCGCGGGCCCGCTGGAGGACGCCGTGCGCGAGCACGGCGCCGCGCTCGTGGCCGAGATCGAGGCCGAGGCCGCGCGGGACGCGCGCTTCCGCTGGGCGCTCGGGCGGGTGTGGCTCACTGAGGGGCAGCTGCCGCCGGCGGTGCTGGCGCGCATCGTTCGGGCGAGCGGCGGCGTGATCCGGCCCCTCCCGCCGGCCGACGACGGCGACAGCCCGAGTGGCGCCATCTAACGTGGCGTTGCAGCAGACGGGCGAGCCAGGGACTGCCTCGGCTACGCCTCGGTTTTTGTATCGTTCGCCCGCAGCTGAACTTGGGCGTTGGGCAGCCGGAGCGACCATCCACGGGAGAGACAGTGTCGGTGCTGCGGTATCTCGCGTTCATCGCCGGCGCCCTCGCGCTCCTCGGGGCCGTGCTCCCCGGCACGCGCGTCTCGTCCGCACGCTTCAGCGCCACGCCCGGGCCGCCGATGCCGCGGGCTGGGCGCATCGGGCTGCTCGTGCTCGGCCTCGCGCTGCTCGGTCTCGGGCTGACGTGCGGGCGGCCGTAGCCGCGGGTGAGGGCGTGCTCCGCACTAGTGGGAGCGAGCATCGCGTGGCGCTGCCCAACGTGGCGTTGCAGCTGACATACGGGCAACGGACTCGCCTCGGCTCCGCCTCGGCAATATTGCCTCCGTACGCAGCTGAACTTGGGCGTTAGGTGGCGAACCACCGTCTTCCGGCATTCATGCGTGCTGTCCGAGCGATGACCACCTGGGCGGCGATGTCCCTGCTCGCCGCCTGCTGGGAGCCGCCAGCGCCGCCCCCCGCGCAGGCCGACACGACGCGCCCGTTCTCCCGGCAGCGCGCGATGGCCTGCTCGGGCACCCCGGACTTCGACAGCGCCTACGTCGTGCGGGTGGCCGCCGAGGCGTTCGCCGGCCCGGCGGGACTGGAGGTGCTGCAGCCGCTGGAGTACCAAGCCGTGGTGTCGAAGTACGGCACGGAGGAGGGCATTCTCGTGCGGCTGGTGCCACGCCGCCCGCAGGCTGGCGGCGGCGGGCTCGCGTACGTGGACGCGGAGTCGGGCTGCGCCATCGCGCTGAAGTCCTACGAGTAGCGCCCGCGCGGCGCCACCTAACGTGGCGTTGCAGCAGACGGCCGGGCTATCGTGTGCCTCGGCTTCGCCTCGGCTCTTGTGAGGTCCGGCCGCAGCTGAACTTGGGCGTTAAACCTCACCGCATGCTCCTGAAGCACATCCGACTGTTCCTGCTGCTCGCGGCGCCCGCGCTCGTAGGCGCCGCGCCGTCGCGCGGCGCGCCCGCCGGCTGCGCACTGCGGTGTCGCTGCGTCAGCCTGTCGCGGCTGAGCGACTCGGCGCTTGCGGTCGCACAGTGGCAGCGTGCCGATGCCGTCGTGCTGGCGCGGGTCGTCGCGCACGAGGTCTTCCCGGCCCGTGCCCACGCGCTGACCGGCGACGCTCAGCACGACGCGTCGCTGCGCGCGGCGTCCGGCCCGGTCGTGGTGCGGCTCGCCGTGGAACGGCGCTGGAAGGGCGAGGCGGCCGACACACTCGTCGTCGCCGTGCAGGCAGCCGAGGAGCTCCAGTCCAGCTGTGACCTCTGGCTCCACGGCGGTCGCCAGTATCTGGTGTTCGCGACGCGGGGTGAGATCCAGCCGGTCGCGCCGGCATACGCCCGCCTGCTCGGGACAGCGCGGTGTTCAGGGACCCGCGAGGCCGACGGGGTGAGCGCCGCGACGCTGCGTGCGCTCGACGCGGCCAGCGATAGTGCCCCGTGAGGTCTAACGTGGCGTTGCAGCAGACGGCGGGGTTAGGGTACGCCTCGCTGCGCTCGGCTCGTATGAGATCCCGCCGCAGCTGAACTTGGGCGTTAGGTGGCTTGATCTCCAACGTGCGACTGATAGTGGAAACCAGCTTCTACGCGTGGCGAGTTGAGGTCGACCCCGAGGCAACCCGGGCCGCTTACGCACAGCTGGATGCGCCGGACCCTCTGTGCTGCAACGCCTGCGCGGCCTTCCACGAAACACTGCGCCGTGAGCATGTTCCCGGCGCGGTCATCGACTTCCTGCTGCGGGCAGGTGCCGACCCCGTGAAGGTCCAGGAGGTTTGGGGTGCCCCGGACGGCGGGTTCCTGAATGGCTGGTGGGTGGTCGTCGGTCGAATGGCGGATGCGGAGTGGGACGGAAGCGGTGACAGGGCGTTCGTAGAGCCAGCGCCGGGGTTCAAGTGCTGGATCACGGGCGAGCCATCGGTGCGGCCTCCCACGGCGCTCGACGGAATGCCGCTGCTCCAGCTGGAGTTTGAGTGGCTCGACGAGCAGCTTCTCCCACGGCTGGCATCCGCCTGGGAGACCGGTCGCCCGCCAGGCAGCGCCACCTAACCTTGCGTTGCAGCTGACGAGGCCCTGGGAGCATCATGGTTACCCGGCTCGGCCGCCTCACTCGCCTGGGCGTCCGTGCGCGCGCTCGGCTTCGGGCCTCGCAGCTGAACTTGGGCGTTAGGACGCCGACAACGTTCATCCCACCACGAGTCGTACCCGGATGCCGCACCCCTACTCCGAGCACGAGGGCACCGCGCTGTGGGCCGCACACGACGCAGAGATCGCAGAGCTGGAGGCGAACGGAGATCTGGAGCTGACGACCGCTCGCCAGTACGTGATCGGCGCCCTCTGCCAGCGCCTTGTTCGATCCGGGCTCGCATCCGCGCCCCCGGGCGATGCGCCCGCGCCCTAACGTGGCGTTGCAGCTGACCGGCCGTGGGGAGCATCAGGTTGTGCCCTGGCCATCTACATCGCACAATCGACCGCAGCGCGCCCGCTAGCAGGAGGGCCGGCAGCTGAACTTGGGCGTTAGGCCACAACCCGGTTCGTCGTGCACCCTGCCCGCTGTGTCTGAGCCCCGTAGCCCGCGCCCGTTCTGGAATGACGGCGGTCCCCTCCTCATCGTGCCGCAGGCGGCCATCGGTGCCTGGGAGGGCACCGACGCCCCCGCAGCGGGGCGCGTCGTGGAGGCGTCGTCCCGCTGGAGTGACCCCGACGCGCCGGCGTGCGACTACGACCGGGCGTGCGACGTCGACCCGGAGAGCGCCGGCGCGCTCGTCATCGGGGAGAGTTGGGGGGTCGTGATCGGCACGGCCGCGGCGCAGTCCGCGCTCTGGCTCCCCGGCGCGGAGCCGCGCGAGTGCTTCGTCGTCGGAATCGAGGCGGCCGACGACACCGCGCCGGATCGGCTGCGCGCGCTCGCGGGCGGGCCCGGTGAGTGGCACATGCTGCTCTGCCGGGCGGCGGTCGGGCCCGAGGGGTTACTGCTCGCGCACGCCGCGTCGCGCCTCGTGGAGGTTGGGGAGCGCCCCGCCACGATGCCGGTGGGCGGGGAGGTCGAGGCGGCGCTCATCGGGGACGGCTTGCGCTACCTCGCCCCGGAGGGCGAATACTCGGTCAGCTACCGGGACGTGGTGACCGCGGCGGGGGAGTACCTCACGTTCATCCGGTTCGGCCCGGCCGAGCCTGTGGCCTAACGAATCGTTGCAGCTGACGGAGCGGGCCGGCGCTCCGTGTGGCGTCCACGGCTCGGGGTGGGCCGCTCCGCAGCTGAACTCCGGCGTTAGACCACACCAAGAGACTTGTGCACGCACCGGGGGCATCACCACAGGCCATATCCATCCTCGCGCATTGGCGCAGGCCCCTCTTTATCGCAGGCATCGTGCTGGTCTTCCCTCCATGGCGCGCGACGTTACACCCGACCAATCGCTCTTCGTTGCCCGCCATAACCATCAGTCTTCCTTGGCCAAACCCAGCGTTCACGCTCGGTGGGTACCGGTGGGCCAAGTACCACCAGTTCTCGCCCATCGTGGCCGTCATCTCACCGCCGCGGCCGAGCCCGGAGGTGAATGGCGGGCGGGTTCACGGCTTCTGGACCACCGCCGTGGACGTACCGCGCCTACTCGCGATGTACCTCTCGCTCGCGTTACTGGCGCGACTCGGGATCAGCGGTTGGCTGGCAGTGCGCGAACGCCTCGGTGTCCCACGCGCACCATCATCACGCGTGGTCTAAGGTGGCGTTGCAGCCGACGTGGGCGCTGTGGATTGCCTCGGCTGCGCCTCGGCCATCGTCAGGTGCCCACGCAGCTGAACTTAGGCGTTCGGCGGACAGCCAGCTTCCCCGCAGCAGCAGTAGTCACAGTGGCGAGATGACACCTCGGAGCAGGCGACTGATAAGGTGTGCGGGGCTCACGTGCGGTTTCGCCATCGCGGCGACCGCATGTGGCGACTTCGTCACCGGTAGCATCGGCGAGCAGGTCGGCGTGGCGGTGAGCCCGCACACGCTGCCGGTGGGCGGTCGCGCGCAGGTCGTAGTCGAGCAGTACGCGGGTGCCCACGACCGCGCGACGCCGGTGCCGGCGGGAGCGGTGCGTCTCAGCTCCAGTGACACGCGCGTGGTCCGCCTCGAGCAGCACGTGGCCATTGGTGTCGCGCCAGGCCAGGCGTTCGTCCGCGCGGAGGTCCGCGGTCGATCCGACAGCGCGCTCATCACAGTCCGGTGAGGAAGCTGGGCGAGTCGGGGCGAGATCACGGCGCATGCCGCCGAACGTGGTGTTGCAGCAGACGGGCGAACTGCGGATTGCCTCGGCTGCGCCTCGGCATTGGTAAGTTCCTACGCAGCTGAACTCGGGCGTTCGGCACACAACCCGGTGTCTCTTCCGAATGTGCAGTAACCGCATTCTCCGAAACACAACCCTTCTGGCGCTCCTCGCCGCGTGTGGGGAGTCCACCACCGCCGTCCAGGAGGAGCCGCAGATCGCGCTCTGCGCTCGCGTGGTCACGGCTGTCGCCCAGCAGCGGTATGAGGACTGGAACGAGGTTGCGGCCAAGATCCTGCCTGGGGGCTATGCTGGTATCGTCTGGGTGCAGCCGGGCACGAGTATCATGCTCGTGCATCCGGAGAGC
>JAESFT010000762.1_pt1 | contig 13527 bp, 14 predicted proteins | sample 9269451 | NCBI WGS metagenome assembly JAESFT01 (sample SAMN14502557, study PRJNA617106) | algae metagenome | isolation source: Scytonema hyalinum WJT4-NPBG1 and co-occurring heterotrophs from well... | place: USA: Mojave Desert, Joshua Tree National Park, California | collected 2006-05-25
CATGCTCATCCATGAAAGCCAGCAGCCTTGCCTGCAGTTCCTTGCAGCGGTCCGAGTATTCGAAATCCATGATGTCTCCTTGCCTTTGTGGTCTATGTGAGTAACGTTATGTTGCTGAAGCTGCCAGCCTCATGACGCGCTTGCGTATTTCCAGCCCATTTCCGCCATCGGGCGTGCCGCTTTGCCCGAGGCCAGCGCCTGCTCGCTGGATGCGGTGCCGTCCACATAGCGCTTCATGATGCCTTGCAGGATGCCGGCCATGCGGAACATGTTGTAGGCGAGATAGAAATTGAAATCTTCCTTGCGAATGGTCTTGCCGGTGCGGGCGCAGTACTTCGCGATGTATTCCTCTTCGCTCGGGATGCCGAGCGCCTTGTGGTCGAGTCCGCCGATGCCGCGGAATTGTCCGGGCGGGATATGCCAGCTCATGCAATGGTATGAAAAGTCGGCGAGCGGATGGCCGAGTGTCGACAGTTCCCAATCCAGCACCGCCAGCACGCGCGCTTCGGTTGGGTGAAAAATCATGTTGTCCAGGCGGTAGTCGCCATGCACGATGCTGGTCTCGTCGCCGGGCGGGATGTTATTGGGCAACCATTGAATCAGGTTGTCCATCGCCTCGATCTTCTCCGTTTCGGACGCCTTGTACTGCTTCGTCCAGCGGTCGATCTGGCGGGCGAAGTAATTTCCCTGCTTGCCGTAATCCGCAAGTCCGATGGCGGCATAGTCGATGGTGTGAAGCTGCGAAATGACGCGGTTCATTTCGTCGTAGATGGCGCCACGCTCTTCGTTTGCCATGCCCGGCAGCGACTGATCCCACAGGACCCGGCCGTCGACGAAATCCATGATGTAGAAAGCGCGTCCGATGATCGACTCGTCGATGCACAACGCATACTGGCGTGCCGCCGGAAAACCGGCTTTATGCAGCGCATCCATCACGCGGAATTCGCGGTCGATCGCATGGGCAGATGCAAGGAGCTTGGCTGCTGGTCCGGGCTTGGTGCGCAGTACGTAGCTGCGGCCGTCGGCGCTAAGTTTGAACGTGGGATTGGATTGGCCGCCCTTGAACTGCTCGACCGCCAGTTCACCCGAAAAACCTTCCACATGCTCGCGCATGTATGCCTGCAGTGCGCCGACATCGAATTTCTGGCGGTCCGAAACAGGTCTGGTGCCCATGAATTCTTCGAACATCTTGTCTCCTGAGATAGCGTTATCGGTGCATTCTACATGATGAAAGAGTACGGTCGTACTATTTGGCTCCAGCTCGTCATGCGGCCCGGGACTTGCGATATTGCTCCAACAGGATTTCCATCGTGGTGCTTCGCGATTCGCCCTGCAGGTGCGAAGGGGGTGAAAAATTGACGATCCTTACTACCCAGTCGGCGGGGGCATCGCCGACATCCAATGCGTTGATGCATCCGGCGGTCTGTGCAAGGTTGCCGAGGAACAGGCGCTGGTTGGTCAGCGCATATGACAGGATGACGCGGTTGATGCCGCCATGCAGAACCAGCAGTACCGTGTCCCAGGATTTATCAGCGCGCAGCCGGTCTATGCATGGGTGCACGCGATCGATCAATTCGCCGATACTTTCGCCGCCGAGGAATCGCTTGTGCTCCGGGACCAGTCCGTCGAAGGCGCCAACGAACGCTTCTCTTAAGGCTTCATCGGGAATGGCGGAAAGTTTTCCGCCCCGAAGTTCCTCAAGCTCCGGCCATACTTCCAGCTTGATCTGCTGCCCGGTCTCGGCGAGCACCAGTCCGGCAGTCTCCACGGTGCGCGGCAGGCCGGATACGATCACCTTGTCGAATCGCAGACCTTCCTGGGCGAACACTTTTCCTGCGGCAGTGGCTTGCGAGCGGCCAAGTTCGTTCAGCGGAACTTGCTCGGGAAGGATGGGCTTGCCTGCGGCGTCGAAGTAGGTGACGCTGCCATGGCGCATCAGGTAGATGCGTCGTCTTTTATGTTCGGTCATTTGTATTGCGGCTTTCTCTTTTCCAGGAATGCGTTGATGCCTTCCTGTGCATCGCGATGATGCAGGCTTTCGACGAAGTGGTGTTTCTCCGTTTCGAAGTGCTGCGCGAGCGAGTTGTTTTGTGCATCCTGGGTCAGCGACTTGATGCGCTCCACCGCGTTGGGGGACAAGGCTGCCAGTTCGTCGGCCCAGTTCAGCGCGGTATCGAGAGCGGTGCCGTCGGCGACCACTTTGTTGACGAGGCCAAGTTCATGCAGGCGCGGTGCGCCCACCGGCTTGCCTTCGATAAGAATTTCCGTGGCCAGCTGGCGCGGCAGGGCACGCGACAAAAACCATGAGCCGCCGCCGTCCGGTGTGAGCCCGACCTTCACATAGGCCATGACGAATTTGGCGGACGTGCCGGCGACGATCATGTCGCAGGCCAGCGCCAGCGAGAATCCGGCGCCGGCCGCCGCACCTTCGACGGCGGCGATCACCGGCTTCGGGCAGTCCCGGATGGCTTCAATCCAACCGTGGAGGTTGTTGATGGACTCAGCCTGGACCGACTTTTCCTTCGAGCGGTTTTCGAGCAGGCGATTCAGATTGCCGCCCGCACAGAAAAAATTATCCGCGCCGGTCAGTACGACTGCCCTGATCGAATCGTCGCGCTCTGCGGTCGACAGGGTTTCGACCGCGGCGGCATACATGTCGGGGTGCAGCGCATTCTTTGCGCCGGGATTGGAAAGGGTGAGTATCAGCGTCGCATCACGACGGGAGGCTTGAAGTTCGGCGGACATGGGAGCAGGTATGGATGTCGGAAATAAGGTGCATCAATGAAAATCATGCGGAAGCTCCAGCAGCCTGCGAAATGACCGCAGCGTCTTCAACTGCTGAAATGAATATACTGCCGTCTATTATTGCCCAAATGCGCAAAGCAGGTTTGAGGCCGGCATTGAATTGCATCCTGCGGTAAGCTTTCGCACTCGCGGGCAACAAAATGCCGGTATCCGGCCGGCGGTTAAAATTAATAATCATTGGAGATAACATGCTGAAACTATGCGGCTTTTCCGTAAGCAACTACTACAACAAAGTGAAATTCGCCTTGCTGGAAAAGGGTGTCGATTTCGAAGAAGAGCTGGTGTGGACCGATCGCTCGCCGGCCTTGCTTGCAAGATCGCCGCTAGGGAAAGTCCCGTTCTTCGAGACCGACCAGGGCATCATCCTTGAGTCGCAGGTCATGATGGAATACATCGAAAGCGCCTATCCGCAGAAGCCGCTGATTCCTGTCGATCCGTTTGCGGCGGCGAAAATCCGTGAACTGGTCACGTACATGGAACTGCACCTGGAATTGGTTGCACGGGAGTTGTATCCGGAAGCATTTTTCGGTGGCAAGGTGTCGGACGAGATCAAGACGCGGACGCAGAAGCTCCTGACCCGTAACGCGAAGGCGTTCGCCGGACTAGCCAAGTTCTCGCCCTATGTCGGCGGTTCGGAATTCACGATGGCGGATTGCGCCGCGCTGGTGCATTTGCCGTTGGTAAGCATGGCATCGAAGGCGATTTACGGTGAAGACGTTCTGGCCGATCTGCCGATCCGCGACTACACAAAGATGCTGGGCGAGCGCCCTGCGGCGCAGCGCGTCAATGCAGACCGAAAGGCGAACCAGCAGGAAATGATGGCGCGGCCCAAGTAAAACGGTACCGAGAGCTCCGGGTCACAATGCCGCTTCCTCCCCCCAGAGTTGCTGCAGGCTGAACCGGAGTACGGCCTGCTCGCCGCCGAGCGTCTCCTTTATCGCAAATAGATCCTTGCCGGTATCGCGCTGAATCGGAAACGCCAGCGGCGCACCGCGCGGACCGATCAGCGCATGAACCACCGGCGTTGTCACGGTCTTGCCTTTGCGGGTAACCACGCCGATTTCACCATTCTGCAGCCGCACGAATGTGCCTGGCGGGTAGCTGCCGATTTCACGGATGAAGTACGCTGCCAGCGTCGGATCGCTCGGCTTTCCGGCGCCGAGAAAAACATCGCGCATTGCGGATTGCGGCAGGAGCGGCTTGCGGTATCGGCGGTTGGAAACCGCCGCGCAGTAGCGGTCGGCCAGGGAAACGATCTTGGCGTTCGTACCGATCTCTCCCACCGATTTTCCGAGCGGGTAACCGCTTCCGTCTTCATTCTCATGATGCAGTAGTACGTAGGACAGCCAGGCCGGATCGTTGATGCCGCATTGCATGAGTATGTTGGCGGCTTGCTGGGGATGCTGTCTGATACTTTCCAATTCTCTTTCGGACAGCGGCTCGCTCCGTGCCTGCAGTTCGTCATGCTGTCGAAGCATGCCGATATTCATCGTCAGCGCGGCGGCCATCATCACCAGTGTTTCATCGGGGTCTTTTTGCATGCCCCGAGCAACGATGGCGGTCAGGACCGCCGTATCCAGGCAATGCCGGATCGTGTAATTGTGCGCCTGCTGATTCAGCAGTACGCAGCCAAGCGAAATATCCGGATTGATGTCGATCGCCTGTGCAATCGACCTCGCTATATCAAGAACTTTTTCCTGCGTGTCCGTCTCGTTGGTCAGGTTGAAGAGCAGTCTTTCAAGGCGCTTGTGTGCCAGGTTGATGATGCGTAGCGCGGAAGGGTGAGCCTGTTTCGCCGAATGATCTTCACATTTCCTGTCCCTTGATCGGTCGGCGGCGCTGCCATCGATGAATAAGCCGCGTTTGGCCAGTTCGTCGAACTGGCGCTCGGTGGCGATGACATGTCCTTTGCTTAGCAATAGGCGCTTGCTTTCGTCATACACATCCCATGGGAGCGGTTCGCCGATGACGATGTCTGATACATTGATACGGTAATGATCAAGCATCTTGCCTCCCCCGATTTAGCGGCCGTCCGCTTTCCTCCAGCGGCCTGTTTGAATTTTTGCTTGGGTAATGCGACGTGCCACGCCGGCGCGCCGGTATGACATCTTTAGTCGTGATGCTGCTTCAACGGCACAAATTCGTCGGGACTGAAGGTGGGCGCTTAAAATTTCATCAAATCATCGGCAGAAGGACTTATAAAGTTGCCAATCGTGCAAGGGCCGTTTGCAGTGTTTCATCCTTCTTTGCGAAGCAGAAGCGGACAATGCCCGACTCGCGCGGCTCATTGTAAAACGCCGAAACCGGTATGGCGGCAACGCCGATTTCTCTGGTCAGCCATTGGGCAAATTCGGATTCCGGCATCGATGATATTGCCGAATAGTCAACACATTGGAAGTAAGTACCGTCTGAGGGCAGGAGCTTGAAGCGGGTATTGGCCAGCCCGTCGCGGAACAGGTCGCGCTTGCGCTGATAGAAACCGGCAAGTTCAAGATAAGGAGCGGGATCGGCCATGAACTGCGCGAACGCATGCTGGACCGGTGTATTGACCGTGAAGACGTTGAACTGGTGTACTTTGCGGAATTCGTTGCTGAGTGCCGCCGGCGCGGCGACGTAACCGACCTTCCATCCGGTGACATGGTAGGTTTTGCCGAAGCTGGAAATGACGAATGCCCGGGCAGCGAGTTCCGGGTGACGGCATATGGATTCATGGCGCGCGCCGTCGAACACCATGTGCTCATATACCTCGTCGGAGACGATGAGAATGCCGGTTTCGCGAACGATGTCCGCAAGCGCCTGCAGGTCCGCTTCGCGCAGCACGGAACCCGTCGGGTTGTGCGGGGAGTTGATCATGATCAGGCGGGTTTGGGGTGTCACGGCCGCCGCTACTTTGTTCCAGGGAACGCTGTAGCCACCCGCATCGACCTGCATCTGCACGAACACCGGTTTGCCGCCCGCGAGTTCGATCGCCGGCACATAGCTGTCGTACGCCGGCTCGATCACGATTACTTCATCGCCGAGATGAACACTGCACAATACCGCCGTCAGGATCGCCTGGGTGGCGCCCGCTGTTACGGTGATCTCCGCGGCAGGGTCGTAGTTGCGGCCATACAGGGTTGCGATCTTGCCGGCGATCGCTTGCCGCAATGCCGGCACGCCGGTCATCGGCGGATACTGATTGAAGCCGCTCTTCATTGCCTGTGACACCGCATCGACAAGCGCTGGATCGCAGTCAAAATCCGGGAATCCCTGGCCAAGGTTGACGGCGTTCTTTTCCGCGGCGAGCGCCGACATCACCGTGAATATCGTGGTGCCGACTCGCGGCAATCTGGATTGCAAAGGGAAAGATGCTGTACCGATATTCATGCCTGCAGCTCAAATGATTTGGAAAATCGCATTCTAGCGTCTTGTTACTCTTCAAGTCGCCAGTCTTGCGGCGGCAAAATGCGGAACAGGCCGGCCCGCGCCGTTTTCCGCGCAAGCTTGAGCAGCGCCTTGTCCTTGGTGATCAGGATGCCGGCCTGTTGGGCAAGCGCGGTTTCCAGGAATTTCTGGTCATCCGGATCGCTGCAGAGCGGCAGACGAATACCCGGCGGCACCGCAGTCGTATCTTCGACACAGCGAATCACGGCATCGAACTCGATGGCAGCCTCCGCGCGCGATGATTCGTCCAGCGGAAGGTGTTCGTATTGCAGCACTGCAAGCCATTCCATCCGGCAGTCGGTCCGTGTCACGGCTTCGATTGCGCCGCTACGCAACGCCGCCTCCAACGTCGCCCAGCGCGGATCGCGGAAGACAAACAGGTCCAGACAGACATTCGTGTCGAGCACAACGCGCTTAGGTATCATTACGGAAAATTGTTGTTTGGAAAAAGTGAAATGCTGATTGTTTTGTCGCCCGCCAAGACCCTTGATTACGTAACGCCGCCCGCCACCGACCTTCATACCCGCCCGGATTTCATCGAACACTCCGCGCAGCTGATCGATATCCTGAAAAAGAAAGCGCCCGCCGAGATTGCCAGCCTGATGGGAATTTCCGACGCGCTCGCCGCCCTCAACGCCGATCGTTTCGCCGCCTGGTCGAAACGGCGCTTCACCACCGCGAGCGCGAAACAGGCATTGTTTGCATTCAATGGCGATGTGTACGACGGCCTCGACGCCACCTCCCTGTCCGCTCGGCAGATCGACTATGCTCAATCACACCTGCGCATTCTATCCGGGCTGTATGGCGTCCTGCGTCCGTTGGACCTGATGCAGCCTTACCGGCTGGAGATGGGAACCCGGCTCGACAACCCGCGGGGGAAGGACCTGTATGCGTTCTGGGGTGATCTGGTGACGACGGCTTTGAACGCCGAACTGGAGCAGCAGCCGTCCCAGATACTGGTCAATCTCGCATCGGACGAGTATTTCAAGTCGGTCAAGCCGAAATTGCTCAATGCAAGAATCGTCACGCCGGTATTCGAGGACTGGAAGAACGGAAAATACAAAATCATTTCGTTTTTCGCCAAGCGCGCCCGTGGACTGATGGCGCGCTACGCGATTACGAAAGGGCTCCGGCAGGTCGAAAAGCTGAAGGCGTTCGACAGCGACGGTTACGCGTTCGATGCCGCTGTTTCGACCGAAAATACGTGGGTGTTCCGCCGCAGGTCATGATTGTTGCAAACCGGCTCGCAGCCGGTTTCGCTTACCAGAATTTCCACCAGGGCTCGGATTTCTTCGGGCCGCCGCTGAAGTACACGCTGTTCGGGAAGTTCGTGCGCATCACGCGTTCCGCGTCATCCCGCAATTGCGGCAGCTGCAGCGCATCGTAAGCCTTGACCATGATGAACAGCGCTTCCTCGACAGCCGGGGCCTCCCGGTACTCGGTCACGGCAGCCTGCGCCCGGTTGGCCGCTGCCAGATAGGCGCCGCGCCGCAGGTAATAGTTGGCCACATGCACTTCATATTGCGCCATGGCGTTCACCAGGTAGTTCATGCGGGCGATCGCATCCTTGGTGTATTTGCTGTCGGGAAAACGCTGCGCCAGTTGCTTGAAGGCTTCGAAGGCTTCGCGGGTTGCCTTGGAGTCGCGTTCGCTGGGGTCCTGCCGCGCAAGGAAATTCAGGAAGCTGAGCTGGTCGTTGAAGTTGATCAGCCCGCGCAGGTAGTACATGTAATCGACATTCGGATGATTCGGATGCAGCTTGATGAAACGCTCCACGGCAGCCAGCGCCTGCGGCTGGTCGCCTTGCCGGTAATGCGCATAGGCTATTTCCATCTGTGCCTGTTGCGCATAGGTACCGAAGGGATAGCGCGATTCCAGCTTTTCGAAATGGGAAACCGCCCTTTCGAAGTTCCCGCTCGCCAGCTCGTCACGGGCCTCCGAGTATAATTTCGAGGCCGACCATGTCCGGGTCTCATCGACTTTTTCCTGGGTCAGGCCGCAGGCCGACAAGGAGAGAACGAGCGCAATGGCGGAAATTTTTAACGATTTGATGTGCATGACGTTCGCAAGAATGCTTCTGAACAAGATGCCAGATTATAGCCGATGCTTCTCATGGCTTAGCTATGCGGCTTGCCCTGTATTTTGCGGCGTTGTGCCGGCGGCTTGACCGCCTTTTTTGCGGCCGCAGCCGCCTACCCAACCGAATCCCGATCTTGACCAAGCAAACCATTGAATCCGATATCGACGATATCGATGAGGACGACGTTCCTGACCTGCACGCGCCCGCCCAGCAGGAAGACCAGCCGATCGTCCTGACGCTGTCGGAGGATGCTTGTGGCGTCCGGCTGGATAAAGTCCTGTCGCAGCTGGTGCCGCAGTATTCCCGCAGCCGCATCCAGCAATGGCTGGACGCCGGCCATGTCACGATCGACGGCCAGCCGGCTCGTTCCAAGGTGCTGGTCCTCGGTGACGAGACGGTGGTGATTCATCCGCAAGCCGCGCCGCAGGAGCGCGCGTTCACACCCGAACCGATTCCGCTGTCCATCGTGCACGACGATGCGGCCATCGTCATCATCGACAAACCCGCCGGGCTGGTAGTCCACCCCGCGGCGGGCAACTGGTCCGGCACCTTGCTTAACGGTCTGCTGCACCGCTGGCCGGCACTGTCCGGCGTGCCGCGCGCCGGTATCGTCCACCGGCTGGACAAGGATACGAGCGGCCTGATGGCGGTGGCCAAAACACTGGAGGCCCAGACCGATCTGGTAAGGCAGTTGCAGGCGCGCAGCGTCAAGCGGGAGTATCTGGCCCTGGTTTGGGGAAAACCCCAAGTCGGCGGCAAAATCGAAGCGCCGATCGGACGTCATCCCCGAGATCGCATCAAGATGGCGGTCTCGGACGGTCCCGGCGCCAAGCCGGCCATTACCCATTACGAACGCATCGCCACCGGATCGCTGGATGGCAAGGTCGCCAGCCTGGTCCGCTGCAACCTCGAAACCGGACGGACTCACCAGATTCGTGTGCACATGCAGTCGATAGGCTTTCCGCTGGTAGGCGATTCGCTTTATGGGAAGGCGCATCTGGTTCCGGTATTCGGGCGACAGGCGCTTCACGCCCATCGCCTCGGTCTGCTGCACCCTGCCTCGGGCGATGCATGCGAATGGCGATCCCCGCTTGCCGAAGACTTCGCCGGTTTGCTGGCGCGTGCGGGCATCGAGGGAGAAATTCCTTGAATCCGTCCCGTCCAGGCATGGCTGACCTGATTATCCCGGACTGGGGAGGTGGCGTTCCGCAAATCGGCGCCTTGTCCACGACGCGTCGTGGAGGCGTAAGCCTCGCTCCTTATGATGATGGCGACGGTGGGGGCGGCCTGAATCTAGGGACCCATGTGGGCGACCAGCGGGAACATGTGAGGCAGAACCGGGAGTTGTTGCGGGCCTTGGTGCCGGCGGAGCCGGCCTGGCTGACGCAAGTACATGGCACAACCGTGGTCGATGCCGCATTCGCACTTGATGCCCCGCAGGCTGACGCGAGTGTGGCATCCCGACCCGGCGTGGTGTGCGCAATCCAGACCGCTGACTGTCTGCCTGTACTGTTTTGCGCGCTGAACGGCCGGGCAGTGGGGGCGGCGCATGCAGGCTGGCGTGGCCTCGCCGGAGGCGTGCTCCAGAATACCGTCGCACGCATGCGGTCGCTGGGGGCGGATGAAATCATCGCCTGGCTGGGACCGGCGATCGGGCCCGAATGCTTCGAGGTCGGGACGGATGTATTCGATGCGTTTGTCGCCAGCGATGCCGCGGCAAGCGCGGCTTTCGTCCCGGTGCCGGACAGCCCGGGCAAATATCTTGCCGATATATATGTGTTGGCACGCAGGGCGCTGGGAGCGGCTGGTGTGGGGCGCGTAACGGGTGGCGGCGGATGCACCGTTACCGACAGCGGCAGCTTTTACTCATTTCGGCGAGACCGGACAACCGGCCGGATGGCCTCCTTGATTTGGCTCAAGTAATCGCACTTGATATGCCGGCTCGACTCACAGCTTAAGGATCCGCCTTGTCGGTCGCCGCGTTTGCTCCATCGCCCGCGCCGCCGATCGCTTCCGACTGCTGCTGTTTTTCCTTGGCCAGCCGGTTGCGTTTGCGCTGTGGAGTCCCCAATAAGTATAGAATGACCGAGAGTGGCAGGACGCCATAGAGCAGGAAAGTCATGATGCCGGCAACGACGGTTCGCTCCGTGATCGACATCATGAACACGACGTACATCCATGCAATGGCGACGATATACATAGCATCCAATTCCCAGACAAACCGTAACCATACGCGAAAATAGAGAGCCAGGCATGAATACCTTCTTCCCTCAATCCGCTCCTTCCGAATGGATGGCCCAGTTCACTGGTCCCGGCGCATGGCAGGCATGGCTTAACCAGCCGCAGCCCGATATCAAGCCGATGCTTTCGACGATGAGTGAACTCGGCGCCAGTATCGAACCGGATGTCATGTCGAAACTGCAGAACGATTACATGCAGCAATTGTCTGCCCTCTGGCAGGACGTGCTTGCATCGAAACCGCCAGCTATCGCCGACCGCCGCTTCGCAGCGCCGGAATGGCAGTCGAACGCCCTGTATGCCTTCAATGCCGCCGTATATCTGCTGAATGCGCGCTTCCTGATGGCGATGGCCGATGCGGTCAAGGCGACACCGAAAGCCAAGCAAAAAATCCGCTTTGCGGTGCAACAGATCGTCGATGCCATGTCGCCCGCCAATTTTCTGGTCACCAATCCCGAGGCCCAGCAGAAGATTATCGAAACGAAGGGTGAAAGCCTGACGAAGGGCATCGCGCATATGCTGGCCGATATGCAGAAAGGGCAGATATCGCAAACGGATGAAACGGCCTTCGAAGTCGGCAAGAACGTCGCGACCACCGAAGGGGCGGTCGTGTTTGAAAATGCGCTGTTCCAGTTGCTGCAATACAAGCCATTGACGAAGACAGTGTATGAGCGGCCCTTGCTGATGGTGCCGCCTTGCATCAACAAGTACTACATCCTTGATCTGCAACCGGAGAACTCGCTGGTCCGCCATGCCGTCGAGCAGGGCCATACGGTTTTTCTGGTTTCCTGGCGCAATCCCGATGCATCGATGGGCAAGACGACCTGGGACGAATACATCCAGGATGGCGTAATGAAGTCGATCGAGGTGACACAGGCGATTTCGGGCAGTGACCAGATCAACGCTCTGGGGTTCTGCGTCGGCGGAACCTTGCTGTCCACCGCGCTGGCATTGCTTTATGCCCACGGCGAAAAACCGGTAGCCAGCCTCACCCTGCTCACTACCTTGCTCGATTTTTCCGATCCCGGCGTGATCGAGGTATTCATCGACGAAGCCCAGGTTGCAATGCGCGAGCAGACGATCGGGCAGGGCGGCTTGATGCCGGGGCGGGATTTTACCTCGGCTTTCTCCAGCCTTCGGCCGAACGACCTGGTATGGAACTACGTCAAGGCGAATTACCTGAAAGGTGAGGAGCCGCCGCCCTTCGATCTGCTTTACTGGAATGCGGACAGCACCAATCTGCCCGGGCCGATGTTCTGCTTCTACCTGCGCAATATGTACCTTGAAAACAAGTTGAAGGATCCTGGCAAGGTAAAGGTCGCAGGCGAGAAAGTGGATCTGTCGAAAATCGACACCCCCACTTTCATCTACGGCTCCCGGGAGGACCATATCGTTCCCTGGACTGCCGGCTACGCGTCCGTCGGGCTCCTGAATCCCAAGAAGCGCACGCGCAACCGTTTCGTGCTCGGCGCTTCGGGGCATATCGCAGGGGTCATCAATCCGCCGGCCAAGAAAAAACGCAGCTATTGGACCAACGACCAGGTGCCGGCCACTGCCGACGAATGGATGAAAGGTGCGCAGGAACATCCCGGCAGCTGGTGGCCGGAATGGGTTGCCTTCCTGAGCGAGCATGCGGGCAAGAAGGTGAATGCACCACGCAAGCTCGGCAATGCGGAGTACAAGCCGATCGAGCCGGCGCCGGGGCGGTATGTGAAGGCAAAGGCGGAGCAGGGCAAGTAATTGACGTGTGCCGGCATTGCGTGGGCGCAATAATGCGGTGCCGGATGCACGTATCGCAGTTTTTTCAAACTATAATGAAGGCGTTATCCGAACGATTGTTCGTTTTTGCGACTTGACTGCGTAGCTACGCAACACAATGGGATTTTCGATGAATAGTGCAAAAAAGATTTCCGAGCGCTTGATCAAGAAGTATCCGAATCGCCGTCTTTACGACACGCAGACGAGTTCCTACATCACGCTCTCCGATGTCAAGCAACTGGTACTCGACAGCGAGGACTTTACCGTTATCGATGCGAAGACCGATGAGGACCTGACACGCAGCATCCTGCTGCAGATCATCCTGGAGGAAGAGTCGAACGGCACGCCGATGTTTTCGAGCAGCGCCCTGTCGCAGATCATCCGTTATTACGGACATGCGATGCAGGGCATGATGGGTTCCTACCTCGAAAAGAATATCCAGGCTTTTATCGACATTCAAAACAAGCTGGCGGAAAGCTCCAAGGGATTCTATGAGGGCAAGCCCTTCAGCCCCGAGATGTGGACGCAGTTCATGAATGTGCAGGGGCCGATGATGCAGGGCATGATGAGCAACTACATCGAACAGAGCAAGACGCTGTTCATCCAGATGCAGGAGCAGATGCAGAGTCAGACCAAGAACATGTTCGGCACCTTCCCGTTTCCCGGCGCGCCGTCGAACAACGACAAGCCGAAAGGCTAGGGCCGGATCCACGGATGGTGTGGCCTGATTGCGCCGATCCGGTCGGGAGGCGGTACAGGTGAAGAGGGTACAATAGCGGATTCGCTTTGTACCCTTTTTCTATGTCTCACGATAATCAAACAGCACCAAAAGTCGGCTTTGTTTCTCTTGGTTGCCCCAAGGCGCTGGTCGACTCCGAGCAGATCCTCACCCAGTTGCGCGCCGAGGGTTATCAGACCGCCAAATCCTATGACGGGGCCGACCTGGTGATCGTCAATACCTGCGGTTTCATCGATGCCGCGGTTCAGGAATCCCTCGACGCGATCGGCGAAGCCCTAAGCGAAAACGGCAAGGTCATCGTCACCGGTTGCCTGGGGGCAAAAAAGGATGCGGCAGGCAATGACATCATCCAGAGCGTGCATCCCAAGGTGCTCGAGGTAACCGGCCCGCATGCGGTCGGCGAAGTCATGATGGCAGTGCATAAGCATCTGCCCAAGCCGCACGAGCCTTTCATTGATCTGGTCCCCGCCCAAGGCATCAAGCT
>JAESFT010000763.1_pt1 | contig 13480 bp, 17 predicted proteins | sample 9269451 | NCBI WGS metagenome assembly JAESFT01 (sample SAMN14502557, study PRJNA617106) | algae metagenome | isolation source: Scytonema hyalinum WJT4-NPBG1 and co-occurring heterotrophs from well... | place: USA: Mojave Desert, Joshua Tree National Park, California | collected 2006-05-25
AGAGGGCCGAGAGACCCCGCCAACCAGCCCTGACCGGCAACGGTGGCACCCTGATGTGGCCCTCACCAGGGCAACAATCGGTCGCAACACCCTCCGGCCTGCACGAACGACCGGAGGGTTCATGCTCGACCTACGCACCTGCTACCGCGGTACCCGCCCCTGCCCTGCCCGACCGACGGAGGGCGGGCGATGATCGCGCGCCGCTCCTTCCTGCTTGGCCTTGGCAGCCTCGTGACGGCCTCGTTCGTGACGAGAGCCCAGCGCCACGCCCGCAGCCTCGGCACGCCCCTTCTCGTGGAGGTCGGGCGCGCTGAGGAGACGCTGTTCCTCCACGAGAACCCGGACCACAGCCCGTACGATCCTCTCTCCTTCAAGTGGCGCGTCACCCTGGGCCCAGATGTCTGGCCAGCACCCCCGGCCCCGACCTGGCGCGCGTTCATGCAGGCCAGAGGCGAGCGGATCGAGACGCCAGGCGACGTGGAGCGGGTTGCCCGCCAGCTTCAGCGGACGCCTGCGGAGCTCGACGAGGCCGTTGATGCCTTTGCCTGGGAGGAGCACTGGGAGCACACCGCCAGCCCGCAGGCCCGGGCCTACCTTCTCCTGAAGGAGCTTGGTCTCGACACCCCCCTCGACGCTCTGGGCCGGAAAGCAGGGCTCGTCGCGTTCACGAACTGGGGCGGCCATCCTGGCTCGAGCGAGCACTGGGTCGATCTGCGGGATGATCTCACGGTGTCGCTCCTGCAGGCGAGGCTCGTCGAAGAGCGCCTCCCGATCAGGCTGCAGATCGGCGAGTTGGTCTGAGGTGGAGCGCCTGCTTCCGTGTGCGAGCGCGGGGCGGGCTTGAGCTAACTGAGCCTCCTACCGCCTTGGTCAGGTGCTATGTGTGAACTATGGAACCTCCAGGAGACGTGCTAAGGTCGTCTAAATGGATTGGGGGTGGTCCCCGGTCGGCGTGAGCCTCGGTTCTGACCGGGGCTTTTCGCTGTTTAGGGAAAGTCTTTTCGGTCCCAGATCTTCGGTTTGATGATTTCGTAAGCCCGGTTGGGCTGCTCGGGACGCAGGGCTTTCAGCCCGATCGGTCGCGCGATCAGATCGGCCAGCTGCAGGCCCGGCGCATTGCTCCGCTTGTCTGCAAAGACTATGTCGAACCCGGGTAACGCCGAACTATGGAGCAGCCCGCGACCGGATGAGATCAGCCGGAACTCGTTCTCAAGTTCTCTGTCCTCAGTTCCGCGGCTTCCACCGCGAGCCTCGCAGACGATGAAAGTCTTGCCTTGTGTGTCTTGAGCAACCTCATCGAGGTACTCCCGGGCGCGCTCAAGACAAAAGAGCAATGCGAGTTCATAAGGGTTTTTCGGACGAGTGTAGCGAAGTGCCAAGCGTTGCTTATGGATGACGCTAGCAACGACTGTCATAGGTGCTTCGTCGATGATCCTCGTCAGGTGATTCATGAAGATGTCGCGCCGAGAGGGCTTCCCCAGAAAAACGAAGGGAGGTTCCGCGCGACGCATCTCGTGTTCATGAAGCACCACTGCATCGTGCCCCCACCACCTGAACTTAAAATCCTGCAGGGCTGGAGCCACTTGCCGGACGTATGCATCCTTCTGAAAGATGCAGAATACCAACACGAAGATCGGGTATTGCGGATCAATGGAGGTGAGACTGTGATCCCCGCTCTCATCGACGAAGATCACGTGATCGCTGAGCATTACGGCTTTTCCGGTATGCGTATTTGGCCAACACCGATCGAGAGCAATGGTCAGGCATCTTTGGCACGCGCTGACGTGCCAAGCATGCGATAGACGGATGAGCGGCCGACGGCGAGCTGGCGCGCAATCGCTGAGGCGCCGAGCCCTTGCCCGGCCAAGCGCCGGATCTCCTCGGCTTTGGCGCGGGCCGTGGGCTTGCGGCCCTTGTACTTGCCGGCAGCTTTCGCCTTCGCGACGCCCTCCCGCTGGCGCTCCAGCATGATCTCCCGCTCGAACTGCGCCACCGCCATGAACACGTTGAGCGTGAGCTTGCCGGAGGCGGTGGCGGTGTCGAGCTCAAGATCAAGAACGCGGGTCGCGGCACCCTTATTCCTGAGCCGCTCCTCCAAGCCGATGTAATCCGAGACTGACCGGGCCAGCCGATCGAGCTTGGTGACGACGAGCTTGTCACCCTCCCGCATAAACTCAATTGCCGCTTCGAGCTGGTCGCGATGCGCTACGGACGAGACCTGCTCCTGGAAGATCTTCTTGCATCCCGCCTTCTTCAGCGCCGCCACCTGCGCCTCAAGGCCGGCCATCTGATCGGCCGTGGAGGTTCTTGCATAGCCCACCAGCACGTCGCGCTCCCCTGCTCCAATGTGTTCCTAAACATTGTGGAACAGCCTGTGCCAAAGCTCAAGCTCGATGCGTGTGGGACACGTTCGGAGCTGAACCACCCCGTCCCACATGGCCCGGCGCTATTGGTGCAAGTGGTGCCCGGCCCCTGAAGACGCGATGACCCCTAGGCTGCGAGCTTGGTCAGGAGTGTCTCGATGTCCTTGATCGTGGCGTCGTCGCCTTGCATCTGGCTCATCGCCCGCAGGCGGCCGGCCACGATTGCGGCAATCTCCTCCTCGATCGTCTCCTCGCCCACCATCCAGTACACGGGCGAGTAGCGGCCATCCCGGTGGGTTCGCCCCTCGATCTGCTTCATCTGAATGGCCGACCAGCGCAGATCATGGATGAGGTTGGCGCCCAGACTGATCGTAACGGTCTCCAAAGCATTGAGATCACCAATGACGGCGATCACCTCGACCCCGCTTGCGGGCCTTGGCCTTGCCCACCACCTCGTTGTTAACCCCTGGTCCGGGCCCCTCTGGCGAGCGCTGCCGGCGCTTCCGCGATGTCGGACCGTTCTGGACATCGCGCGCCGGCCCGGAGGACAATCTGGAATTCCATCTCGCCGACCTTGATGCGCTCGGGCACGACTCGTCGCCAACATCGCCCATGACCTTGGGCTGACGGAGGCGCCAGCGAGCAGATCATTCGCCAGCAACTGCGGGAAACGGAGGCTTGGAGACCTGGAACCCGCGCCGCACCCCAAATGAAGGGGTCCAACAGCATAGGGAGGACGACAACCATGCATAACCACAGCAGCAGCCGGCAGGCCCACGTTTCTACCTTCGGCTCTTGGTGCCCGGAGGAGAATACCCGAGACAACGTTGTGGCGCGCCGCAATGTTCTCGCCGGGCTCTGGGCCGGGCGCCTGCGGGGCTTGTCGGGTCCCGCTCTCACGGCCTATGCGGTCGAGGTGCACATGGCCGACTTCGAGGTGCCCGGCGACGCAGATATCCTCGCCAAGATCGTCTCCGATCTTCAACTTTCGGGTTTGCCGGCTCGTCCCGCTGACGTACGGGCTCGCCTGAATGCGTTCCACCGCGAGGCGCTGGCGCAAACGACATCGACCGACTGACCTCCACCCTCATCCAGGATCACTCCATGCAAGACCTCGCCGCCGCCCTGATCTCGTTCGTTCTTCTCGATCCGCTTGGGGCCGAGGTCCGCGAACGGCTCGAAGCCGCCCGCGCGCCGCAGGCCGTGGTAAGCGAGGTCGTCAGCTGCATCGAGAAGGCCGGCCCTGCCCTCGCGGTACGGGCATGGTCCGAGCCATTGTGGATCGCGACGACCGCGTTCAGCGTGTGGACCGGCACTGCGTCCGTGGAGGCGGTTGCCGCCGAGGCCGCTCCGGCCTGCGCGCCCGCGATCCGGTCGGCGGCGCCGTTCCTGCGTGGGGATCAGGCCTGACCGGGCCCGCGTGAGGGCTGTGAGGTAGTTGCTGATCACGTACGGCCAGACAAGATCGTTGGCCCGCAACAACATCGAGAACACGGAGGCAAGCTCCGACGCCAGGAGCAGGCCGCCCCGGCCGATGGTCGCCTCGCGGGCAGCCACGAGGGGCGCATCGATCAGGAGCCCGATCTCGCCGGTCTCGGCGAAGTCGAGCATTGTGGTCAGCAGCGTCAGGCTCGCGAGAGGGTCCTCCCCCCTCGTCCTGGCGATCGCCGCGGCACAGGACAGCAGCGTCCCGCCGATGCAGAAGCCAAGCCCGTGCGCCTTGGGCGATCCGGTGATCTGCCGTGCCACGTCAAGCGCGGTCAGCACACCGGATTTGAGATAGTCATCCCAGGTCAGGTGAGCGATGTCGACCGTCGCACTGCGCCAGGACAGCATGAACACGGCCTTGCCCTGATCGAGGGCATGGCGAACGAAGGAGTTCTCCGCCTGCAGATCGAGGATGTAGAAGCGGTTGATGCACGGGGGAACGATCAGGAGGGGGTACTCGTCCACCAGCTCCGAGGTGGGCGCATACTGGATGAGCTGGATGAGTTCATTCTCGAACACGACGGCGCCCGGCGTCGAGGCGAGATCGCGGCCCACCGTGAAGGCATCCGGATCCGTGAGGCTGACGTGCCCCCGGGCGATGTCGCCGAAGAGGTTCGCCAGCCCTGAACGGAGGCTCTCTCCGTTGGTCTCGGCCGCACGAGCGAGAGCCTCAGGGTTGGTGGCCAGGAAATTGGCCGGGTTGACGGCGTCGGTGTATTGCCGCGTGAGCAACTGCAACTGCCGGCGGCTGCGCTCGTCGACGTTCGCGGTCGCGATCAGGTCCTGCAGGAACGTGGAGCCAAGCGCGTAGCTGCGCGCGATCAGCCCATGGACCTGTGCGTCGGCCCCAAGGTCCCTGCCCGGTGCTCCGGAGGGAGCGGGTGCGTCCTTGGCGTCGGTGGCCGGCCCTGCGCTCGACCAGAGCGCTTCGACCTCGTCGGCCAGTCGCCTTTGCAGATCTCGCAGCTTGGCCAGCTGCGCGTCAGCATCGGCCTCCTGCTCTCGCCCGGATGAGCGGAATGCCGTCGTGAACGCGTCGCTGAGGGACTGCGCCGCCAAGGCGTGGGCCCGCATCATGCCGCGACAGCCGCTATGCCGTCTTTCTGGTCGCTCCCGCTCGCCGGGGGCTGAGCGCGATCCGAGAGGCGGGCCAGGGCGACCAGGGCCCGCTCAAACGAGCGCGCCACGTGGCCGGCGCGGCAGGGATCGGCAAAAGGCGACCGGCTGAGAGCGATCGCCCTGAACCAAGCCGAGACGAGCCGCCCTGAGATCGCTTCGACGTCGCTGCACTGCCCGGCCGCGGCCTCGAGCTTGCGCCCAAGGGCCTCGAGCTGATCCGGCCGGAGCGCATCGAGCTTGTCGCGGGTCGAGGCGATCAAGGATCCGGCGGTCGACGCGTCAGCCTTGCCGCCGATGAGAAAGCCCCAGACGGTCTCACCGACGGCCGCAAGGTGAGCAGGATCAGCGTCGGCGGAGGCGCGGAACGTGGAGAGGGTGAGCTCACAGGCACGCAGCTTCGTGTCGGTGAGCTTGCGCTCGAGCCAGTCCCCGAAGGCGAGCGGGCCCTCGGTTAACCCGGGAACTTTGGTCATCGTCACGATCTCCGCTCTGGCCGATCTGGACGCTGCACGGGGTGGAGGGTTTGGAAGTGATCCGACCACCGCTGCGCTGCAACATGCCTGATTTGCTGGCGCACGGCTGTGTTGTTCTGATCACAATGGCCGATCTGCTGTGCCATGCCGACTGGACGCTGGGTCAACGGGCACGAAAGCGCGTGCAAACGCTAGGGGAGCCCCGGGGCGGACAGGCTGCGCCGCAGGGACGTTTCTGTCATCGAATGGAAGAGCACGGAAAGGCCGGCCTATGGAGTGCTCTGGGTAGACGCCCAGAAGGGCACGTCGAGGATGAAGGTGGGAGCTTGGGCGGTGCTCCGGGCCATCGAGGCGGGTTGGGTGCGCCGGCGGGGTTCTTCTTGGGGCAGTTCAACCTTAAATTCGATGGGATCGGCTCCAACAACGCCCGATCGACGTCCTCTGGGTAGAACCGGCAGGCCAGCTCGCGGTAGGGTCGGGGCGATGACGCATGTGCTTGGCGTGAACAAGCAGAGGGCATCATGAGCCGTGAAGAGCCGCGGGGTCCTGAGCGCGCCGCCGACACGCTCGCGCGCACATCAGAGCGCGTGAGCGACTCGTCCCAGAAGCTTGCGACCTCAACTGAGAAGATCAAAGGAGCGGCCGACCGGTCCACCCAGCTGGCCGCTGACCGCACGGTGCTGGCGGCGGAGCGAACCTATGCGGCGTGGATCCGCACCGGGCTGGCGTCCCTTGCGAGCGGGGTTGGCGCCAAGAAGGTGCTGGAGGGGGTGGTTCCAGAATGGCTGATCATCGCGACGGGCTCCTTGCTCGTGCTGTTCAGCGCCATGTGCTTTGCCGTTGCAGTCTGGCGCGACCTGTTCCCCGGCGTGACAGCTCCTGATCCGCAGGTGCGCCGCCTGCCCGCCCCGGTGCTGATCATCGCGAACGGCTTTCTCGTTCTCGTTGCTCTGGCGGCCCTGATCGGCATCTGGTTTGGCCCAACGGGAGGCGGCTAGGATCGCGCCAGGTTGGGCTCCGGTGCCTCAGATCCGAGGCTGTCGTGTGAGTGTGACAGGGATCGTCGGGAACGACATCTCTGCGATCACGTTGTTTTGCCCAGGTGCGGATAAGGCATCCTTCGTTGAACAAGCTAACCCCGACCGACCCGGGAGCCACGTTGGAGCAGCCCTCTGACGTTGCTCAGATCATTGCCGAGACTGCTGCTGACGGCATCTTCATGATGGATGCCTCTGGGCGGATTACATTTGCAAACCCGGCTGCTGAGACGATTTTCGGCTGGTCACGGCATGAGCTGCTCGGCCAAGTGCTGCATGACCTGCTGCATCACCACCACGCTGACGGGAGACCCTACCCCAAAGAAGAATGCCCTGTCGCACAGGCTTACCGATCCGGTCGGACCCTCGCCGGACATGAGGACGTGTTCTTCGCCAAGACCGGCGCTCCGGTCAACGTGTCCTGCTCTAATGCGCCGGTCGTCCGCAACGGTGAGATCGTGGGCAGCGTTCTCACCGTTCAGGATATCACGGCCCGTAAGCAGGCGGAGGCGGCACTGCGGAAGAGCGAGGCTTTCCTCAGAAGTGTCCTGGAAAGTAGCCCGGACTGCATCAAGGTCATAGACCTAGAGGGGCGTCTTTTGATGATGAATGGCCCCGGCCTGTGCATCATGGAAGTGGATGATTTCACGCAGCTCAAGGGCCAATCGTGGGGTGGTTTGTGGCCAACTGAAACGGCGGCAAAGATCACTGATGCTGTTGCAGGAGCAAAGCGAGGCCAGACCACCCGTTTCTCTGCGTTTTGCCCGACCGCTAAGGGCACACCAAAGTGGTGGGAAGTAACGGTATCACCCATCACGAACACGGCAGGGGAAGTGGTCAGCATCCTCTCAGTGTCCCGCGACGTGACCGGGAGAGAAGAGCGGGAGAAGGCGCTTCAAACAGCCTTAGCCCGTAATGCGGACATTCTGGAGAGCATCAACGACTACTACTACGCCCTTGATCCTCACTGGCGTTTTACCGCCGTGAACCGCAAAGTTGAGGAACGCACGGGAAAGACCCGCGAGCAGATCATCGGCCAGCGCCTTTGGGATGTATTCCCCAACGCAGCTCCCGCGGAGGCATACGGTGAAGCGCCGGGAATTGGTGATCAGCGGCGGGTGATCAACGTAGAGACGATTTCGCGTGAACTCGGCATCTGGGTTGAAGCCACCGTCTACCGGGATCACACCGGGACGGAGGTCTACTTTCGCGATATCACCGACCGCAAGGAAGCCGAGATCGCTCTAGAAGATCGGGAGGCGCGGTTCCGCACCTTAGCAGAGGCCATTCCTCAGCTCGTTTGGTCCGCTCGGCCGGATGGGTACTGCGATTACCTGAACCCTCGCTGGGTTGAGTTCACCGGAGTTCCTGCAGAGCAGCATTACGGGCTGGGGTGGCAGGACGTGGTTCATCCTGAAGACAAAGAACATACAGCGGCCGCATGGGCGAGCTTCATCTCAGCCCTTGCTCCTTACGATGTGGATTACCGCCTTCGTGCCAAGGATGGTTCTTACTGCTGGTTCCAAGCTCGGGCTTCCATTCAGCGCAACGACTTTGGCGAGCCTATTCGCATTTTTGGCACCAGCACGGACGTTACGGACCAGAAGGAAGCGGCAGAGCGTCAGCAACTGATGACCCGCGAGCTTCATCATCGCGTCAAGAACACGCTTGCCACCGTGCAAGCGGTGATTAGTGCCACTGCCCGACGTGCCACAACGGCGGAGGAGTTCTACCAAGCGGTGACGGACCGCATCATCTCGCTTTCCCGTACACATACCCTTCTGGTCAACGGCCAGTGGGGTGGTGCCACGGTGAAAGACCTCTTTACGAGCGAACTCGCGCCCTATAATGATCACCAGAGTAGCCGGATCGAATTGCGGGGACCTGAGGTCCTTCTCCCGTCCGAGCTGGCATTAGCGCTCGGTATGGCAGCCCATGAGCTGACCACGAACGCGGCCAAGTATGGGGCGCTATCCCTCCCGGATGGACGGGTAGAGGTGGAGTGGTCAATCCAGCCTGGGCACGACACTTGCCTGATCTTGAACTGGGTTGAGCGGGACGGGCCGCCGGTACAGCAGCCGCAGCGGAAGGGCTTTGGTTCTGTTCTTTTGGAGCGGGTGCTAGGTCGCCAGCTTAGAGGCGACGTGACCTTGAATTACGCACCGGATGGGCTGCGAGTTCAAGTGAAGGCCCCGCTACTGGCACGAACAGATTGAGCCAGCGGCACGGCTCATTAGCTGGTCTCTGCCCGTAACTGACCAGCTCAGACCAGCACCTCAGCGGCTGCACTTGGTCCAGTGGTTAGTCCTCGCGTCTGAAGCTTGAGGCGACCGTCCTCACGTCTCGTGTGCGGGCCGCCTCTGGCGCCTCGATCTGGCGCATGCGGCTGAGCATGAGCGCGTGTTCCCCGATGACCGCCTCCAGCTTGGCGTGCAGGGCATCCGAGCGGAACGGCTTGAGCAGGTAGTGGTCAACACCAGCCGCCTTGGCCTGGCGCGCCACCCCAAGATCCCGGCTGGCGGTGGTCATGATGAAGGGAATGTGTCTGAGCGCCGCGTCGGTGCGCATGCGGCGCACGAACTCCAGGCCGTCGATGCCGGCCATCTTGAGATCGGAGATCACCAGCCCATAAGATCGCTCCCGCAGCTGGGCCAAGGCGCTCAGCCCATCGCAGGCGAAGTCGACGTCCCGCAGCCCGAGCTTGTTCAGCATGGCCGTGATCACCTCGACCATCATGTACTCATCGTCGACGATCAGAACCGGTGTGGCTCGGTCATAGCTCGGACGCGGAGCTTGGAAGTCTATCACCGAAGACCTCCCCCTTCCGCGCCGTCGCCCAGACCTCCCCGAGCGCCTCCCAGCCTGCCGGCAGCACCGCTTACAGCCTGACCTGACCTGCGGACAACGTCTGATAATTCTTCGCCAAGGCCACGAGCCAGCCCGCCCAGTCCGCCTGCGGCTCCACCCACCGCATCACTGATCGGCCCTGCCGCTTCGCCAAAAGCGCTTGCGCTCTCCGCGCCAAGCCAAGTGATGCTCTTGCTCACTGAACCAGCCCTTAAGCTGACCGTGCCAGAACTAACTCGGCTTGAGCTGTTATCACGCAGTCTCCACCCGCCAGCGCGGCGTCTCCTCTCGCAATCCCGGCTCGTGCAAGAACCGCTTCTGCGGCCTCATTGTCAGACCAGGCACTCACGCCAACGCTGCACGTGACCCGCACAGGTCCTTTCCGTCCAGAAAACCGCATCTGCCCGAGCCGCTGCTTGAGGCGAACAACTCGATGCTCAGCCTCAACGGGCACCACCTCCGTCAGGGCAAGGCCAAACTCATCATCCTCAAGCCTTGCAGCAACAGGGCTCATCGTTCGGATTTCATCAGCTATCCTCCCGATAACCTCCTCGACGAACGCGCGGCCGTGCTCGTCGAGCATTCGGCTGTAGCTGTCGACACTGAACACCACCAACGAACCATAGTGCTGTTCCTGGAGGTGAGTTCGCTCGTTGAGCCGCTGCCGAAAGGCGCGGCGGTTCAGCAGCCCCGTCGCGGTATCCGTGTCGGCTAAGCGAATGAGCTCGCGCTGCAATCGGATGATCCGCTCGGCTGCGCGCAACCGCGCAAAAAGCTCCTCGGCAACCGGTGGCTTGCCGATGAAGTCGTCAGCGCCGCTGTCGAGGGCCTCCGACAGGTTTCGGGCATTCTGAAGGGACGACATGGCGATGACGTGAATGGGGCGCCGTGTCTCTGCGAGCGTCCGAACGCTCCAGCAGACCTCTAGCCCGGACATCGGGCGCACTTCCAAGCTTGTGATCACCACGTCGACGGAGGGCGTGTCGGTGACGAAGACCACCGCCTCGCGAGAGTCCGAGAAGCAGGACAGTGTGTGGCCCTGTGGCTCCAGAAGGCCAGCTATGATCTTCAGGGCGACGCGACTGGGATCAACAACGACGACGTGCATTGGGCACCAAACAGCATGATCCAGACAAGCGTGCAGCAAAGCTCCTAATGAATTCCTCCTATACGCAAACATTTCTGGAGATATCTCGGCTTTAACCCACACGAAACCTGTTCTTGTTACTCACCCGCTCTGTTCGGGACTGACGGGAGTTGGCCTTCTCCACCTGCCGAGCCGACCGGCGGCGGCCTCTACGTTGCTGAGCTCGCCCGCGTCCCTAGCCGATACTCCGCTGGAGCCAAGTATGCCTGTTGATCTTTCCATGCCGATCCTTGTGGTAGACGACTACCAGACGATGGTGCGGATCATCCGCAACCTCCTGAAGCAGCTCGGCTTCGAGGATGTGGACGATGCCTCGGACGGCACCTCCGCCCTCGCCAAGCTGAAGCAGAAGCGCTACGGCCTCGTGATCTCGGACTGGAACATGGAGCCCATGACGGGCTACGAGCTCCTGCGCCACGTGCGCGCCGACGACGGCCTGCGCACCACGCCCTTCATCATGGTCACGGCCGAATCGAAGACCGAGAACGTGATCGCGGCGAAGAAGGCCGGCGTGAACAACTACATCGTGAAGCCCTTCAACGCGCAGACGCTGAAGACCAAGATCGACGCTGTTGTTGGGGGATAGCCGCCTTACGCGCGGAAGCGCTGTACGAAAACCTGATCGCATCGGATTTTCGAGCGCGTCGCAAGAAGCCTCGAAGCCTCAGCGCCGGTGGCGCCCTAGCAAACCTCATAGCCGGCATCGTCGAGCGCATCGACCATGAACAGCTTCAAAAGGGGCTCATCTTCCGCCACGACCACAACGTGGCGGCCATCAGAAGCGACCGGAGCGAAAAAAACCCGCAAGTGACGTAAGGGAGCCGCCTTGTGGCGTGGAGCAAAGTACAGCTACTCTTCTGACTACAGCAGGCGAGATTGTAGCCTATGTGAACGACGCTCGGCGTTGGTTCAAGCAAGAAGTTAACAACAACAAGAACAGCGGAGCAGATCACACCATCGGGGGCAGTCGTGGCACCGTCAGAGAACCTTGAGCGTCAACCAACTATCCTGGTCGTCGATGACAACGTTGTCGGTTCGATGATCGTCGAGGATGCGCTCGTTGAGAATGGCATGGCGGTCGGCGGCCCCTTCCATACTTGCCAGAGCGCCTCCGACTGGCTGGCCAACCATCCGGCGCCGCTGGGCGCCATCATCGACGTTCGGCTCTCGGACGGCTCATCTGAGCCGCTCGCCCGAACGCTGCGGGAGCAGGGCGTTCCGTTCCTCTACCACACAGCATGGGGCGGTGCTGCCGTAGCAAAGAGCAGCCCTCACGTCCCGAAGCCAAGCTCGTCCGCTGATCTTCTCGCCGCTCTGAAGCTCCTTCTCGCCGAGCGGCTTGCCTCCCAGTTTCCAGCCAGCAACGCCGGGTGACGGCCATGCCCCCTCGTCCGGCACCTCTGATCCTCATCATGGAGGACAGTGCCCTGTCGAGCATGCTAGTGGCAGACATCCTAGTCGAGGAAGGCTTCCGGATCGCCGGCCCATTCGCTCGGGGCGGTGAGGGCCTGAGATGGCTTGAGACCAACCGGCCTGATGCTGTCCTCCTCGACGTGCTCCTGGTTGACGGTCCCTGCTACTGGTTAGCTGACGAACTGGAGCGACGGGGCATCCCGTACGTGTTCCACAGCGGCTGGATGCACCACGACATTCCGCCCCGGTTCTGGCCAGCTCCCTGGCTCGACAAGCCAGCGCCGGTGGAGGAGTTGCTGGCAACCTTGAACGGGATGATCCATCTCAGTCCAGCCTTGAAGGCGGGCTAAGCCTGCCCATGAGGTTGACGTAGCAGTTCTTGGTCCTCGGGTGACGTGAGGCTTCTTGGCTGCACAAGAGACAGGGTTCGTCAGTTCAGCCGGCCGGAGATTGTGACCGCGTCGGCAAAGGGCAGCTCGAAGAGGGTCTCGCCAGAGCCGTCCCGCACCTCAAACCGGCATCGCAAGAGATGCGGCTCGGGTAGCTGCATCAGCTTTGAGGCCATGGTGTGCGCAACGACGTAGGCAGCGTCAGGGTCCGGCAACTCCTGGCCATCGTCATCGTCAAGCCGTCCGTCGCCGTCGATGAAGTCGAAGTAGTAGCGCGGCATGGCCAAGACCTCAAAGAACACCTCTACCACCCACCTCGCCCCCTACCCTGCCGCCATAGCACGACCTCATCAGGGCGCGTCATGCCCCGAGAGGCGTGCCACCCCGAGCATAAGACGGTGCCCTGCCACATTGAGGTAGGGCCGGACGAGGCTCATGAACTCGCTCGACGCCTGCTTCGTAGCCGCAAGCAGGGCGCCATCTGTGAGGAACCGATCGATGGTGAAGATCGCGGCGATATGGACGATGACGAGCAGGGCCCGCCCAAGAACAAGGGACCACCTCACCCGCGGGGGCAGCGGCTCCGCCCACGATCGATAGACAAGGTGGTCATACCGGGCCACAGCAGCGCTCCCGCACGGCATCCGACAGTGAGCTCATCACCTAGAGCCAAGAAGAGCCGCTCCGGCAGGGCACCGGAGCGGTACGAGTTCAACAGGGAGGAAGACCTCGGCCAACCACACAACCGAGAATGCAAAGCTGACTGATTTGCAGAACCTGTGCTGTAGTCGTGAGAACACACGTCCCATCCAAGCGGCTGCTAGCGCTCCTGATCGCCCTCTGCACGAATACGTACCTCCGTCCCTCGTCGGCGTTCGAAGAGGGACCTACGGACTGCCATTTTCCAAGACCTGTTTTCTTCAATCGGCCGAACGGATCGTTAACGCCGGGGGCAGGCTGAGATTGCAGCGGATTTGAATCAAGTGCTTGGATTGACCCAACGTCAGGGCCCGTTCCATGCACCACGACCTTGCGCGCGTTGCCGCTGATCCCACGCCAGAGGCCCGCACCGCCCTCCTGCATTCGGTCACAGACCTCTACCTTGCCGCCCACGCGCCCAGCGAGCGTGCTCAGGCGGACTATGCTGCGATCGCCACAACGGCCCTGGCTGCCCTTGGGCCTGGCGAGCGGGCCGGCTTTGCGC
>JAESFT010000764.1_pt1 | contig 13470 bp, 15 predicted proteins | sample 9269451 | NCBI WGS metagenome assembly JAESFT01 (sample SAMN14502557, study PRJNA617106) | algae metagenome | isolation source: Scytonema hyalinum WJT4-NPBG1 and co-occurring heterotrophs from well... | place: USA: Mojave Desert, Joshua Tree National Park, California | collected 2006-05-25
TCGTCGCGGAGCGCTCCGATCTCGTCGGTTCCGCGGTGATCCGCGGCCGTGCCACCGAGGTCGTGAACGTCGCGCATTACCTGCCGCTCGCCCATGACGACTGGACGCGCCCGTCCGCGGCCAAGACCTCCGCGCATATCCGGTCGGTTCTGCTCGTGGACGACAGTGCCTTCTTCCGGGACATGCTGACGCCCGTGCTCAAGGCCTCGGGCTACAAGGTCTACGCGGCCGCAAGCGCCGAAGAGGCTGTTGCTTTTCTCTCGGGAGGGCTCTTGCCGGACGTGCTCGTGACGGACATCGAGATGCCAAAGCACGATGGGTTCGCGCTGGTCGAGATGCTGCGCGCCCAGCCGCAATACGCCGAGGTGCCAGCGATTGCGCTCGCCTCGGGCTTGCATCCTGATCAGATCGCCAGGGCACGCAAGCTCGGCATCCGAGACATCGTTGCGAAGTTCGACCGCAGCGGTCTGATTGCCTCGATCGCCGATCTCCTCCCCACCCTGTCCAAGGCGGCATAAACCATGACCCTTGCCACTGCGAAGACTGAAAGTGCAGCCGCTTTCGCCGGGTCAGTCGATTGTCCAACCGTGATGGTCGCAGGCCAAACCCTCGCCCTGCCGATCGAGAGGGTTCACGATGTGTTCGTTGCCAGGGACATGACGGGTGTCCCGCACGCAGCTCGGGAGATCGTTGGTCTGCTCAATCTGCGCGGCCGGGTGGTGACAGCCGTGTCGCTCCGGCGCCGCCTTGGTCTGCCGGATGGGGAGCCCACTGATCGGCAGATGGCGGTGGGCCTTGAACACTTGGGCGAGTCTTACGGGCTCTTAGTCGATGACGTTGGCGAGGTGATGAAGCTTAATCCCGAAAGTTTGCAGCCCAACCCCGTTCACATGGACCCGCGCTGGTCGGGGTTGAGCCGAGGCGTCCATCAACTTGATGGCAAGCTCCTCCTCGTTCTCGACGTTGATGCGGTTCTGGCTTTCCAGACAGCCCGCTCTGCCTGATCTCACCAATCATCTCATGGAGCTCATTGATGCCTGTTGATCTTTCCATGCCGATCCTTGTGGTAGACGACTACCAGACGATGGTGCGGATCATCCGCAACCTCCTGAAGCAGCTCGGCTTCGAGGATGTGGACGATGCCTCGGACGGCACCTCCGCCCTCGCCAAGCTGAAGCAGAAGCGCTACGGCCTCGTGATCTCGGACTGGAACATGGAGCCCATGACGGGCTACGAGCTCCTGCGCCACGTGCGCGCCGACGACGGCCTGCGCACCACGCCCTTCATCATGGTCACGGCCGAATCGAAGACCGAGAACGTGATCGCGGCGAAGAAGGCCGGCGTGAACAACTACATCGTGAAGCCCTTCAACGCGCAGACGCTGAAGACCAAGATCGACGCTGTTGTTGGGGGATAGCCATGAATGCAGGCGGAGCCGTCCGAGGAAAGCCGTACCGGATCGAGGGTAGCGGCCGAGCCGAACCTGATCAAAGTGGGGCGGAGCGCCACCGTGAGGTGATGCAGGCGCTCGCCTCGCTTCAGCGGCTGATCAAACCAGCCCCTACCCTCACGCAGGCTCTCGTTGAGGAGCACAGGGCTGATCTTGCCGAGCTTCAGGAGTTGAAAAGCGAAATCGATGCCATTGCCTCATCGATCCAGCGCACCCGTGAGGAGATCGCAAACCTGCACTATGCCGGAGGGGGCGGACGACAGATGGCTCGTGTGACGGACGAGCTTGGGGCTGTGGTGGAGGGCACGGCAGGCGCCACGAACACGATCCTGGAGGCCGCCGAGCGGGTCGATGAGCTCGCCGGCAACCTGGCCTCGCGCCTGAGCGGCCGGGACGCCGAGATGGCGGGCGAGATTGCCGATCAGGTGGTGAGGATCTTCGAGGCGTGCAACTTCCAGGACATAACGGGTCAGCGCATCAGCAAGGTGGTGAGCGCGATGCGGTTCATCGAGGAGCGGGTGGGCCGGATGGTCGAGATCTGGGGTGGGGTGGAGAGCCTGAAGGATATCGCCCCTGCGCCTAGCCCCGGCGAAGAGGGCGAGGCTGCCCTGCTCAACGGCCCAGCGCTGCCGGGCGACCCGTCGCAGTCCCAAGACAATGTTGATGCCCTGTTTGACTGACCCTGCGGCAGTGGGTGTCTGACCTGGAGCACTAAAGGGCCAGAAGCTCTGGTCTGAGGAGCCAACTACTTTGACCTACATGAGGTTGAGCGCCTTGCAGAGCTCCACGCGCTCAAGCTTCTCGACACCGAAGCTGAGGCTCACTTTAATGCTGTGGTGAGCCTGCTCGGCGCACCTTTGGCGCACCCATCCATCGGCCTACCTGGCAGGGCAGCATGGCACCATTCCGCAGGTGGAGGACGGGCCAGACCCTCAGGCGAGCGACCTTATTGGTGCAGCGTTGTGCGACGGCAATACAAACGGCCGTGCATTATCAGCTGGGCGCCTCAGGGCGGCAAATGAGGTGATGAGCGGCTGACTCTCAATCCTCCGGGCCAAGGTTCGAGTCCTGCGCACTCACCAGATGTTTGCGTTTGATTCTACAGATTTAAGATGACTGACAGTTATCCGGTCGACACGACGTGGGGCTTTCTAGGTAACACTCGCGCCGGAATGGCTCAGCGCCCAGCTGTCGCCGTGTCACGTGGTGAGCAAGTTGGCCCCACCTTTCGTGCTTGCATCACGCCAGCTCTCGTCAAGCTCAGCTACGAGTGTAACCCGGGGACGGTTCCTGGCCGGCGCACAGCCGCCGCCCACCAGCGTAGCAGATGACGAAGCGTAACCGATGGCGTAAGTTGCCCCCGAGCCCGTAGCTCGAGACCGCCGGCATGAGTTTCAAGGTGGCCGATAGGCAGCCCGAAGCTTTTCGTGAGAGCCTGCTCGCCGGCGGCGAGTGCGGGCGCCTGATCGCGTCGGCGGATTGGTCCGCCACCGCCCTCGGCCCCCTGCACGGCTGGCCGCCGAGCCTGAAAACCGCGACGCTGATCCTCCTGCGGTCGCCCGTGCCCATGGTGATGCTGTGGGGCGAGGACGGCGTCATGCTCTACAACGACGCGTATTCGGCCTTCGCGGGCGGGCGGCACCCGCTGCTCCTGGGGTCCAAGGTGCGCGAGGGCTGGCCGGAGGTCGCCGAGTTCAACGACAACGTCATGCGGGTGGGGCTCGCCGGGGGAACCCTGGCCTACCGCGACCAGGAACTCACGCTTTGCCGCCACGGGCGGCCAGAGCAGGTGTGGATGAACCTCGACTACTCGCCCGTGCCAGGCGAGGACGGCACGCCGGCGGGCGTGCTGGCCGTCGTGGTCGAGACGACGGAGCGCGTCACAGCGGAGCGCCGGCAGGCGTTCTTGCTGTCTCTTATCGACCGGCTGCGTGACTTGTCCGACCCGCTGGCCGTGCTCTTTGATGCGTCCCGGGCGCTTGGGCAGCATCTTGGGGCCGACCGGGTGGGCTATGACGAGTTCGAGCCTGACGGGGACCACCTCGTGGTGCGGGCGGAGTGGCAGAAGGCGGGAACGCTTCCCGGGGTCGTCGGCCGGCATCGCCTGTCCGACTACACGCCGAGCCTCATGGACCGCTACCGCGCGGGCGAGACGGTGGCCATCGATGATTTCAGAACAGCGGCCGAGATCGCTGGGGAGGTCGCTGAGGCGGCTCATGCCAGAATCGGGGTGGCGGCTCAGATCTGCGCTCCCCTCGTTCGCGACGGGCGCTTGACGGCTCTTCTCTTCGTTCACTCCGCCGTGCCGCGCCAGTGGACACCCCAGGAGATAGCTCTTGCCCGAGAGGCCGTTGAGCGCACCTGGGACGCGATCGAGCGCGCCCGCGCGCAGGCAGAGCTGCGGGCCAGCGAGGAGCGCCTCCAGCAGGTGCAGGAGGCGGCCCAGATCGGCAGTTTTGACTTTGAGCTTGCGAAAGGTACGGCGATCACCTCGCCGCAGTACCTGCGGCTGTATGGGCTTGATGGCAGCTGGATGGGCCATTTCACCTTTGAGAAGTGGCTCTCGCTTCTGCACCCCGAAGATCGGGCCGTTGTTGAGGCTCAAACCCAAGAGGCCGTTGCAGATCCTGGGTGTGATCATCTCCGCTACGACTTTCGGATCGTTCTGCCAGAGACTGGAGAGACGCGGTGGATCACTGCCCGGACCAAGCTGATCCGCGACGATAAGGGAACGTTCGTTCGCTCACTTGGAGCACAATGGGACATCACCGACCGAAAGGCTGCCGAGGCGCAGTTGCGTGAGTTGAACGAGACGCTCGAATTCCAGGTCGAGGCCCGCACCGCAGAGCGCAATCGCGTCTGGCAGATGAGCCGCGACCTATTCGCGATCATGGGCTTCGACGGGCATCTCAGAGCAATTAACCCAGCATGGGAGGCGACCCTCGGCCTAGATACGGCAACCTTGCTGTCGCTGCCGTTTCCTGAGCAGGTCCATCCCGACGATCACGATGCTGTCCGCCAAGTCCTGCAGGTCTTGCTCAGGGGTGAGAGCGTGCCTCGCTTCGAGGATCGGCTTCGTCATGCCAACGGATCCTGGCGTTGGATCGCATGGACACTCGTGCCCGAAGGAGATGTGTTCTATGCCGTTGGCAGGGACGTGACGGAGGAGCGACAGGCGGCAGCAGAACTCGCGGCGGCGCAGGAGGCGCTGCGTCAGGCCCAGAAGATGGAGGCCATGGGCCAGCTCACGGGTGGGGTGGCGCACGACTTCAACAACCTGCTTACCCCCATCCTTGGAACCCTCGACCGGCTCCAGCGCCAGCGCTTCGGGGGCGAGCGGGAGCAGCGGCTGATCGACGGTGCCGCGCAATCGGCCGAGCGCGCCAAGGTGTTAGTCCAGCGACTGCTGGCTTTCGCCCGGCGCCAGCCCCTCCAGTCGGGCGCCGTCGACCTTGGCGAACTCACCCGCGGCATGGCGGAGCTGATCGCCAGCACCACCGGGCCGCAGATCAAGGTGGCGGTGGACGTCGCCGACGGGCTGCCGCCAGCCAAGGCCGACCCGAACCAGCTTGAGATGGCGATCCTCAACCTTGCGGTGAACGCCCGTGACGCGATGCCGGAGGGCGGCACGCTTCGCATCTCGGCTGATCTGGAGACGGTGGGGCGGCAGCACCGCTCCGGGCTGAAGCCCGGACGCTACCTGTGCCTGTCGGTTGCCGACACCGGCACGGGCATGGACGAGGCGACGCTTGCGCGCGCCGTCGAGCCGTTCTTCTCAACCAAGGGGGTGGGCAAGGGAACGGGTCTCGGGCTGTCGATGGTGCATGGTCTCGCCTCCCAGCTTGGCGGCGGGCTCAGCCTCCGCAGCACGCCGGGGGTGGGCACGAACGTCGAGCTGTGGCTGCCGCAAGGCGAGAGGCCCACCGCGCCCTCAGAGCCCGCGCTTCCGGATCGCGTGCCAACAGCACGACGGGGCACCGTGCTCCTCGTTGACGATGAGGATCTCGTTCGGCTCAGCACCGCCGACATGCTGATCGAGCTTGGATACGAGGTGGTCGAAGCAGGCTCGGGCGAGGAGGCCCTGCGGCTTCTGAACCGGGGTGTTGTGCCGGACCTCGTCGTGACGGATCACCTGATGCCTGGCCTGTCCGGCACGGAGCTTGCCCGCTATCTTCAGGGCAGCCGGCCCATGATCAAGGTGCTGGTCGTGTCGGGCTATGCCGATGCTAGCGGGATCGCGCCAGACCTGCCGCGTCTGACGAAGCCGTTCCGAGCCGCGGAACTTTCCGCAAAGCTCGATGAGGTGTGCGGGCCCGACTAGCTGAGGCGTGTGGGGCACAATGAGGCGACCTGGTATCGGACGGGTGAACCGGGCCGCCCGCGCCGGGGACCCAGGTGTGCTTTGCCGTGCTCCTGGAGGGCGTAAGCGCTCAGCTTAAGCAGAACTGCATCTCGACATTCGGAAACTGCGGGGGCGGGTCCTCGTGGCGCGTGCCCTCGTACTTCTCGGTCCAGGATCACCTCGCGTGTCTCCCGTTCCAGGATGACCCGCTTGGGTCCGCCCACAGAGGCTACATATGCGGCTGACCTTGTAGCGGCCGCCGCGGCGCCTGCCTCATTGGCGTGCGCATTCTGGTGGTCGAGGACGAGTTCCTGGTGGGGACCCTTCACCGTCGAGGCAATGGTGGACGAAGGCTATCAGGTGAGCGAGAACGGCACGGGCGCCGAAGCGCTGGCCCTCATCCATGAGGCGGTCGATCTGCTTCTGACGGCCGTGATCAAGCCGAGCCCGGTGGACGGCTGGGAGGTCGCGGAGCGTTTGCGCGAGCGATGGCCGCAGCTGAGCGTGATCTACACCTCCGGCTACCCCCTCGATCGCCGACCTGTGAGCGACAGTGCTCTGCTGATCAAGCCCTAACGCGTGTCCGAGCTCATCGCGGCTGTCCGGGCCAAAAACCGGGCCCTTGACCTTGGCGAGGCTGCCTGACGTGGGCCTCAGGCGCCCTGCATCTTGCCCCGTTCGACCGGCACGCGCTTCACCTTGAGCACCCAAGCAGGGCTGTCCGAAACACGCTCGAACGCATCGTGGTTGTCGAGGTACTGCGCGATGAAGGAGTCGTAAGCAGACCTGACCTTGAGCGCTCGCAGCCCGTCCTGCCTGATCAGATGGCGCAGGATCTCCCGCACCCGAGCGAGCGTCAGGGCCCGCACAGGCGTGCTCCACACCCTCCTCTCGACCATGCGGTCAAGATACGGCCTGATCAGCTCTGCTCCAGCCATGCTGCAAGGCTAGGGCGCAGCCGCCCGACGGCAACAAGCGATCGGCCAGGGTGCGGACTTCCCTGCTGCCGTATCGCCTCCTGGGCTCCCGCTGCTTGCGGCAGCCTCTCACACCAGCGCCACGACCTGCCGTTTGGCGTTTAGCCGGCAGTCCACCCCGGACTGGCGCACCTAAGAACGCCCGCCACGCGCGTAGCGGACGCGCACGAACAGGGGTGCGCTGAGACCGCCATCGGGGCTGGACAGGCTTGCGCCCGCACCCGCCACCTCGACAGCTGACGCGCCTTTGGCCTTTGCAGCGCGAACGAGCGCAGTACGGCACGCATTCAGGACGTCACGGGAGACCAGTGCCGTGTTGGCACGACGGCCCGCCCAGGGGTTCGTCCCCCTCGGGGTTGCCAGTGTTCTCGGGCCGTCCATCCTGGGCCCGTCCGGCTCGAGGCGGGGCGGGATCAGGACAGCAAAAGGCGCAGTCGCTGGGATGGTGGCGACCTCACCACGGGGCAGCGCCCGAGGGACCACCGAGGACTGCAACCCGGGTGACCCTCCAGGGTTGGCGGCTCCCGGAGGACTGTCGTTGGTGGAGGAGCGCGAGCCAAGGCCAGTTCCGAAGGGGCCGGCGCTCCCGAGCGGATCCGTGCTGCCGGTCGCCCCTGCGCCCGTCGTGACCCCGCCTGGTGTGGGAGGCGAGTTCGCCACGCCGCCTGATGCACCCACACCAAGACTGCCCGTCGCGCCAGCAGATCCGGCTGAGGGACCAGCACCGATGCTGGCTCCCGCGGCAGTCCCGCCCGTTGAGACGCCGGCTCCAGCACCCGCCGCCACGCCGCCGACCCCGTCCGACGTGCGTCCCACAGCTTCACCAACGGCGCTTGCTGCGCCTCCGACAGTTTGCCCTGCTGCGCCGGCCGCCGACCCAGCGGTGCCTCCAACGGCCCCGGCCGCCCCTCCCACAGCACCGCCAGTGCTCCCGACCGCATCACCCGCGCTCGCACCGGCCCCGCCAAGAGCTCCCCCGAGTTGGGCGGCCGCAGGACCCAAGCTGATGACCAGCACCGTCGTGACAACAAGAAAGCGCATCGTGCGACCCTCCCGTCTCAGTTTCAGAAGAAGCATAGGGCGGAATGGGCCAAGAGCGAACCCGGGAAAGCACGCGTGCTTTGGCGGCCCGTGTCCGGAGCGCTCAGACGGCGGCGCGGGAGGGTTGCGCTTTGCGAAGCACGACGCGGGGCTGCCACTCTGGCTTATCTGACACGCGCTCATAGTCCGACCGATGGTCGAAGTACTCCTGGATCAGGTCTGCTGCCGAAGGGGTCAAGGCGGTATGACACCAGCCCGTGGTACCGGATCACGATGGAGAGCTCCCGCCTGGCGCTTGGCACATCAGAGCGCCGACCCTTCCGTCGCGCCTTGATGCGCGCGGCAACCTCCTCAAGGCAGGCGATGAGGAACGTTTTGGGGAACTCTGAACGTCTTGCTTGAACCAATGTCACCCACCAAGCGCCGCATCAAGATTGTCGCGCAGGCGGATGAGGTCGTCCTTGAGGGTCTGAATGCCCGCACCCGTCAGCCCCGTCGCGCACCCGACGCCCAGCCTCACCTCAGCGGCCCCCGCTTTAAGTGCCCGCCCGGCAGGGGTGAGGCGCACCCGCACCAGGCGCTCGTCGTCCGTGCCCCGCTGACGGGTGACAAAGCCCGCCGCCTCAAGCCGCTTCAGCAAAGGAGTGAGCGTGCCCGAGTCGAGGTGCAGCTTTTGGCCGATCTGGCCAACGCTCGGCCCGTCCTCTTCCCAGAGCACCAGCATGACGAGGTACTGGGGATAGGTCAGCCCTAAGCGGTCAAGGCCAGGCCGGTACACCCGGCCAAACGCCTGGGCGAGGGAGTAGGCGGCAAAGCACAATTGTTCGTCGAGCAAGAGAGTGTCTGGGCGTGCCATCGAGCGCCTCCTCGGGTCAGGTCCATTGCGTACGACTAATGGACAGCCCAGTCTCGTTGCACACAATATAATTGTTCGTTAACCAACCTGCATCGCCGTTCACCCGAGCGTGGAAGTGCAAGAGGACCTCACCCAGAAGGGCGCATCGGCCACCCGTCTCGTGACGGAGTGCGACTGATGCCCCGCCCAGCACCCGCCGAGACCACTCGGCTCATGACAACCACGCCCGAGAGCCTTGTGCCGCGCTCACGCGTGGAGCGAATTGCGCGCCTGTTGAGCGCTCTTGTCGTACTCGGCACCCTGTCCGGGGCAGGCGCGGTGGTCCTCTCAATGGGTGAGACCGCCCGGGCCGAGCGGACAACCCCAGGGGCGGTGCTGGCGGCCAAGTTCAGCATTATGGAGGCGGCCAGAGCGCCAGTCACAGCCGAGCGCCCGGGCCAAGCCGTCCCTTGGATCGTGCCAGCACCGGTGGAGCGCACCAAGCGTCAGGAGCAGCTCAAGACGACCCTCGCCAGCGCCGTACCACCGGCTTCAGCGCACGCTGAGGCGAGGCCTGCGCCCGCGGCTCCTGCTGCCCCAGAGCCCGCGGTGGCACCCTCCGGCTCGCCCGTTCCTGTCGACTGCCTGCCGGAGGGCCTGCGGGCGGTGTTGCGGGATGTGGAGAGCCGGTTTGGGCCAGCGACGCTGGTGTCGACCACAACCTTGCACACGCACAACCACAGTCAGGGCAGCGTGCGCCACCGCCTACACACCGGGTGCCGGGCCGTGGACTTCAAGATCCAGGGCGACGTGCGGGCGGTCACCGCTTATCTTCGCACCCGCAAGGAGGTCGCCGGCATCACGGCTTTTGGCAACACCGGCGTGATCCACATCGACCATAACCCGAGCCGGAGGATGACTGCCGCTCGGTAGGAGGCTCCCTGTTTACCCACGGCTCACTGCCCCTTGTGAGCCGGACACCTGAGGCGCCCCACGTGGGCGCCTCTTTTTTGACGGGATCAGAACCGGCCATGTGCCCGAGACCGAGTGCTGTGAGGCACAGCTCAAGCCCGTCACGTGTGGGCAGCGTCTGATTGGTTGAACCTGTCATCCGGTTCCTGCAGGGCCCGATGCCATTGCTCGATCAGGGGCAAGCTGCCTGGCTCTCCGCTCAACCTGGCTCCGCGCCGGTGTTCCGCGAGGCGCAAGAGGTTCAGCGGCAGAAGAACGAGATGCAGGAGAGCGACCGGGTAGAATGGACCGAGCGCCCCATAGCCGATGAACAGGATGTTGGCCGCAATCGCGCTGACCCGCATCACCTGCATGCGCTTTTGCGCGAAGGTCACCAGCGTCATCAGCGCGGCCCCATAGCCCACGATGTCCGTAAGGCTCAGAACGGTCATCGTTCCACTCCTTCTCCTCCGGCTCAAACCTTGACGCAAAACGCAGCCCCTGGTCGATCCGCCAGTCACCCGGCAACCATCAACCAGGCTTGCTCATCGAAACATTGGCGCCAGTCGCCGGCCCGTCATCCCACCTTCGGGGGATGCCCTGGAGAAATGGGCTGCGCCGGGACGAGCCTCGCGGCCTTGCTGCTGCGCCTCATCCACCGTTTAGGGGAGGCCGCCCGCCGACGCTCTGCTACAGTTGCGCTTCGTGGGCGTAACGAGAATCAACGACCAGGCGCAAGGACCAGGCGAGATGGGGTGGGGGCTCGGGCCACGGAGGTCGCCTCATGCTGGACAGTCGGATACTCGCGCTCACAGAGGACATCTATGATGCAGCGGCCGGCGGGAGCTCTTGGGACGCGATCGGGGCTGGGCTCGCACGATTGCTAAAGGCCAGCAATGGCTGGATCTGCGTAACGGACCATCAGGGTGAGGGCGCGAGCCTTCTTTACCGGGCCCACTATCCCGACGAGGAGATCGCCGCCTACCAGGCCTACTATCGCCACGTGGATCTGTGGACCTTGCGCACAGCCAAGGCTGTTCGCCACGCGAGCCCCACCGCTCCCATCAGGGCGAGGACCAGCGGCACATTAGTGCCGGACGCTGAGTATGTTCGAAGCGAGTTCTATACCGATCTGGGCCGCCGCGTCGGCCTGCGACACGTGGTGGGCACCGTCATGCCGCTCGGGGCGGCTGGGCTGATGCCGGTCTGCCTGCACCGGGCTGATGGCGAGGCGCCCTTCGAGGCGGGCGATGCTCGCGTTCTGGATCAACTCCTCCCGCATCTGCGCCGCGCCATGCAGTTGCGGCACCGCCTGAAGGCTGCGTCCTCCTCTTCGTCATCTCCAGCAACAGCAGCCCTCGATGCGCTCTCCACGCCCGTCGTGGTGGTGGATGCCGAGATGCAGGTCGTCCTGGCCAATGCCGCTGCCGAGACAATCGTTGCCGGTGGGACAGGATTGCGCCTGGTCTACCAGAAGACAGGATCTGGACCGCGCAGCCGTGTTCTGGCAGCGCTCCACCATGATGATGACCGGGCTCTAGGGGCCCTGGTGCAGGCCGCCGCCCTCGAGGGTGCGTCCGGAGGCGGTCTGCGGGTGAGGGACGCTTCCCTCGCTCCAACGCTTGCTGTTCTCGTGAGCCCTCTGCCGCGGCGGCTAGCAAGCGGATCGGGCGATCGGTCCGGCTGCGTGCCCGGCCAAGCGCTGGTTCTGATCCGGGATCTGCGCGATGCTCTGCGCGCGCCGCCTCCCGACATCTTGCGCCGGCTGTTTGGGCTGACGGCGGCCGAAGCTGAAGTGGCCTGCGCGTTATATGGAGGGGCCACGAAAGCCGCGGTGGCAGCCCAGCGCGGCTCGCGTGAAGCAACCGTGAAGAGCCAGGTTGATGCCATCTTGTCCAAAACAGGTGCGGCGAACTTACGAGATCTCGAACGGCTGCTCGCCAGCTTGCGCTAAACCGCCCAGGGTCTCGGCCGCATAGAGCATGCGGCGTTCGGGTTGGGAGTACCTAGCGCTTCGACCTGCTTTCACCGCTTCGACACGGCGATCGGTGACGAGACGAGGTGGAGGGCGACGGTTGCTGTGCCCTCGATCCCGAGCCTCCGGGCGGCGCCCCGCGACAGGTCGACGGCAAGCGGACGGGGGCCGGAGTAGCGGTCGTTGATCCGTACCACGACGCTGCGCCCGTTGGCAGCGTTGGTCACCTTCACCTTGGTTCCAAACGGCAACGTGCGGTGGGCCGCCGTGAGCCCGTCGGGCCGGTACGCCTCCCCGCTCGCGGTGCGGCCCGGGTGCTCGTACCAGGTAGCCAGACCCCGCCCGAGTGGACGGTCTCCCGTGCGCCGGGGCGCGATCCCGGCCGTCTCGCTCACGCCCTGGCTCTCCTTGACCGTGTTCCTGTAGGCGGGCTCTGGTGGCTCCTTGTCCCGCACCGGGGCAGGCGCCGTGCGGGCTTCCTGAGAGGCTGGGCGCCTCTCCAGGGCGGATGAGGGCGTATCAAGCGAGCCGAGGGGCTCTGGGGCAAGAAGCGAGGGGGTGTCAGCCGAGTGCCAGGCGTGACCTGTTGCAAGCTCAGCGCCGAACGGGCGGGGTGAGCGCGCAAACACCGGAACAGCCGTCTCACCGGCAAAGCGGGTTCTGAAGTCCACGGCACCTTGCGCCAGGGCCTCGGGTGCGGTCGCCAGAGCGAGACCAAGGGGCATGAGCCAGCAGGCGGCAGAGGTGAGCCAGCGCAGGGGAGGGCGCATGACGAGCTCCACGATAGGACGGAACGTGCTCTCAGGAAGCAAAACGGTCCTAGGCGGTTGGTTCCCGCCTCGTCCTGGCCTACTACGCTGGCCGCCGCGACGCTCAAACCTTTGCTATACTGTGCCACGTTGTTGGGGCGGGCTGATGATGGTGGACGCGGTGGTGTTCTGGGATGGGCCTGGGTTCTGGCACGTGAACGAGCAGCCCAGCATGCGCAGCCTGGGCGAGATCGCCCGCACGGGCGAGGACGAGTACATCATCGATCCCGACAGCCACTCGGCGCTGAGTGGGATCAGCGCGGGGCCGTACCGCTCACTCGACGAGGCCCTGCTGGCCATCGGCTCCCACCTTGAAGGGCGGTGTACTCTCAAGAGCCCGGGACGACGCTTCTGAGGAGAATCAGCCGCTGCCACCGAAGATGCGGTGCACCGTGCATGCATCGCTGGACGGACGCGCTTGCGTGCGGACGATGCTGACCCGTGTCCGTCAGCCGACCTCTCTGACCAGATGGCGAAGCCTGGCGAGCACGTCACGCAGGCCGGCCAGGGACGTTTCTGAGGATGAAGACTGCGTGACTGCTGGATCTGACACGTCGTGCGGGACGAGCGGCCTGCGCTCGGTGCCGGACAGAGCGCCTTGCAGCGTCTCCACCAGAGCGGCCCAGGGCACGAGAACGCCGTCGTTGCTTGCGTCGAAGGAGACGGAATGGTGCGCGTCCGGATCCCCGAACACAAGGAGGCTGGCCTGTGCCCTCGCGGCGGCTGTGTGGTTCTGCTCAGACATAAGCAGCATCATAGCGTTGCTCTGTTAATGCGTTCTGACCGGGACGCCTCCCGCGGGTCGCGCGACCCAACGGGGTCTGCAGGCGATAGTGCAAGGTTCCGAAGGGCCCTTTAGCGCTGGCGAGCGATGGTTAGGGCAGTTGGCCTCGGGACACCCTTGTCTGTTCAGCGTCGTTTCTTAGCCGCGGCTGGCGTAGGCTGTGATGGCGTAGAACAGGGCGCACAGCAGCATCCAGATGCCCCACTGGGCAACAAGGGTCCCGTGAGCGGGCTTTGGCCTCTCGTCGGCGGCCCTGATCATCAGGTCACTTGCGGTACCGGCGGTGGCCAGAACCACAACGCTCAG
>JAESFT010000765.1_pt1 | contig 13442 bp, 12 predicted proteins | sample 9269451 | NCBI WGS metagenome assembly JAESFT01 (sample SAMN14502557, study PRJNA617106) | algae metagenome | isolation source: Scytonema hyalinum WJT4-NPBG1 and co-occurring heterotrophs from well... | place: USA: Mojave Desert, Joshua Tree National Park, California | collected 2006-05-25
CGGAAGACGGTCCGGCGCTCCTCAAGCGTCAGCTGCCGGTAGCACTGTCCCATGCGAGATCCTCCAGAGGCGCAAACGCCTACAAATCCTAGGGTTCGCACTTCGAGATGGAATCCACCCGGCTACAAGCGGCATTCGCATAAGATATGTTATGGAACATAGATCAATGAATACAGCGGAGCACGCTCGAAACGGCAAACAGCCAGCGCCCTCAGACGCTTGGGCCCCTGTGTTTGGAACAAGCTTAGCTGGTCGGCCTTGCCGGATCGTTCACGCCAGCTCGATCTGCAGCCCGTCGAAGGCGGGCTCGATGCCGGCCGGCACCTCGCGGCGGAGCGTCTCGTAATCGAGATCCGTGTGCAGGTTCGTGAGAATGGCGCGCCGCGGCCGCACCGCCTCGATGAGGGCCAAGGCCTCCGAGACGGAGAAATGGGACGGGTGCGGCGTGTAGCGCAGCGCATCGATGACCAGAACGTCGAGGTCCTGGAGCTCCGCCAAGCTCTCCTCAGGCATCCGGCTCACGTCCGGTGCATAGGCGAGCCGCCCAAAGCGAAAACCGAGTGCCTCCGTGCCCCCGTGGATCATCCGGAACGGCCGGCCCGTCACCGGGCCGCCCGCACCCTCAACGGTCACGTCGGCGCCCGCCTCTATGCGGCGCTCGTCGAGGATCGGCGGGTAATCGCTCCCGGATGGCTGGCGGAAGCAGTAGCCGAACCGGGCCATCATGACCTCGCTCGTCACCGCATCCATGTAGACCGGCATTCGCCGCCGCATGGCGATCACCAGGGGTCGGAGATCGTCGATGCCGTGGGTATGATCGGCGTGATCGTGGGTGATCAACACGGCATCGAGGTGTCGGACGTCGCAGCCGAGCAGCTGGTCGCGAAGGTCCGGGCCCGTATCGACGAGGACCCGCGTCACGCCGCCGGGTCCGAACCGCTCCACGAGGATCGAGCACCGCCGGCGCCTGTTCCTCGGGTTGTTCGGATCGCAGGCACCCCAGCCGACGCTGACCCGCGGCACGCCGGCGGAGGACCCGCAGCCCAGGATCGTGACCCGCAGGGTCATGCGCCGGCCACCCCGTCGGCCTGCGCTGCCTTGGAGAACAGGCGGTAGAAGTTCTCGGTCGTGATCCGCGCCACCTCGTCCTCCGTCACGCCGATCACGCCGGCCAGCACCCGCGCTGTGTGGGCCACATAGGCGGGCTCGTTCGGGCGGCCCCGATGGGGCTCCGGCGCGAGATAGGGCGCGTCGGTTTCCACGAGAAGCCGCTCCCTGGGTACGGACGCGGCGATGGCGCGGATGTCTTCGGACTTCTTGAAGGTGAGAATCCCTGAGAACGAGACGTAGAGCCCGACTTCGACGCCCACCTCCGCCAGCTTGGCACCGGATGAGAAGCAGTGGAGCACCGCATCGAAGCGCCCTCGCCCGCTCTCCTCCTCGAGGATCCGGATCATGTCGTCGTCGGCGTTGCGGGCGTGAATGACGAGCGGCAGCCCCGTCTCCCGCGCCGCCGCGATATGGGTGCGGAACACCCGCTGCTGCACGTCCCGCGGGCTCTTGTCGTAATGGTAATCGAGGCCCGCCTCACCGATGGCGATGCAGCGCGGATGCCGCGACTGCTGCACCAGCTCCTCCACGGCGGTGTCGGGCTCCAGAGCGGCGTTATGGGGATGGGTGCCGATGGTGCAGAACACGGCCTCGTGGGCTTCGGCGAGCGCCCGATAGCGCTCCACCCGCGCCACATGGGTCGAGATCGTCACCATGCGGCCGATCCCGGCCGCCGCGGCCGTCGCGAGCACATCCGGCAGGCGGTCGGCGAAGTCGGGGAAATCGAGGTGGCAGTGGCTGTCGACGAGCATGCGCGGTTCCAGGTGCCCTCCCCTGCGGCGCGGAGGTTTCGGCCGCCATAGAGGCGATCCGGGGTTCCGTCCAGGGGGCGAGGGTTCTCAGCGCGACGCTTGCTGGCCGTCGTCCACGGGCTCATGGCGCAGCAGGCGGCGGGCCTGATCCCGCAGGCGGCGTGCCGCCGGCTCGTCGTATTCGTTCGGCATCACCAGCGGCACCGTGAGGCACACGCTCTGCGCCGGGAGCACGTCACGCCAATCCTGAATCAGCTGCTTGTAGGACCGCCCCACCGGTCGGATGTTCCGGTCCAGGTCGTAGAGCCCCACCTTGGTGACGCGACCGTTCTCCTCCCGCAGCGCCGTGTCCCAATCCATCTGGTCCGTGAGCGAGTACCAGGTGAAGCCGACGATCGGCACGCCGTTGTTGCGCACCCGCAGAACGTTGGCCCATTGCTTCCAGAGCCAGTTCACGGCCTCGTCGCCGTTCGGGCCCTCGACCAGGTTCGTCTCCGTGTGCATCACGGGCAGCTTGTAGCGGTCGTAGTACTGACGGGTGATCTCGTCGTAGCCGAACACGTCCCCGGCCGCCGAGGTCATCCCGTCCGCCCTCACCCGGTGCTCGTTGGTGACGTAGTAGTCGTTGCCCATGATGCAGTGATGGCGCAGCGACGAGCGGTCGAGAAAGAAGTGGTACTCCTCCCGCGTCATGCCGTTGTCCATCAGGTACTCGTACATCTGCGAGTCGACCCGCTGGCCGTAATTGAGATCGAGCGACAGGAAACGCCGGGCGTTCATGACCTCGGCCGGACCGATGGCCGCCGGATTCTCGGCATGGAAATACTCGGACGACTCGCTCTGCACGAAGATGGCGTCCGGCCTGACCGTCAGGATGCACGACATGGCGAGCACGTTCGCCTTCACGATGTGCTTCAGGGCCGTGACGAAGGCCTGGTCGCTGGCGAGCTGCTCGTTCCACCAGCCGTAGGCCGCCGAGAACTGGGCGCAGATGAACATCTCGTTGATCGGCGTATAGAGCTGCACCCAGGGAAAACGCCGGGCGAAAGCCTCGGCGTACTGGGCGAAGAGCTCCGGAAAGTCGGGATTCTGGAAGTTGCCGATCCAATCGGGCACGCCGAAATGGCAGAGATCGACGATGGGCACGATGTCGAGTTCTTTGAGCGCCCCGAAGGTCTCGTCCGCAAAGCTCCAGTCGTAGCGGCCCGGGCCGAGGAAGCCGGTATGGAGCGGCGGGCCATAGCGCAGGAAGTGGATATCGAGCTCCCGCAAGAGCTCGAAATCCATGCGCCAGTGGCGGTAATGGCCGCATTTCTCCATCTGGTCGATGCGGGTGCGGCCGCCGTTGATGGTCGGGATGCTGTTCTCGATCCCGGTGGCGAACATGAAGGATGGGGCGGGCATCGCGGGCCTTCCGGTTCGGAGCCGCGCCTCGCGCGGGAAAGCGTGGCCATAGGCCACCTCCCCCTCCCCAACGCCGGACCGCCCGAACGGTTGCGCCTTGCGCCGCCCCTTCCGTCCTTAGGCGGCCTCTTCCGGCTCGATGTAGCGCGGGAAGATCGGCTGCGGAGCCGGAAGCGCCGTTCCGGACGCCAGGCGATGAGCGGCGCCGATCTGAGCCAGCCCGCGCCTGTCCTCGGGCACGGCCAGCAGCGTCAAGAGCTTGCCCGCGGCTTCCGGCACGAAGGGCTGCGCCATGATCCCGATGGCCCGGAGCACCTCCGCGGTCACGTAGAGCACGGTGCCCATGCGCTCGGGATCCTGCTTGCGCAGCACCCAGGGCTCCTGCGAGGCGAAGTAGCGGTTCGCTTCCGCCACCACCGCCCAGATGTCGGCGAGCGCCGTGTGAAGGGCAAAGGCCTCGAGCGCCGCCCTGCCCTTCTCCGGGAGCGCGTCGGCAAGAGCCAGAATGTCCTGGTCGGCTTGCGTGAACGCGCCGGGGTTCGGCACTGCGCCTCCGCAGTTCTTCGCGATCATCGACAGCGAGCGCTGCGCAAGATTGCCGAGGTCGTTGGCGAGATCCGCATTGATGCGGTTGACGATCGCCTCGTGCGAATAGTTGCCGTCCTGGCCGAAAGGCACCTCGCGCAGGAAGAAGTAGCGCAGCTGATCGACGCCGTAGGAATCGGCCAATGTGAAGGGGTCGATCACGTTGCCGACCGACTTCGACATCTTCTCGCCCTTGTTGAACAAGAAGCCGTGGCCAAAGACGCGCTTCGGCAACGGGAGCCCCGCCGACATCAGGAAGGCGGGCCAGTACACCGTGTGGAAGCGGACGATGTCCTTGCCGATGATGTGCACGTCCGCAGGCCAGTTCCGCCAGCGCGGGTCGGTCTCGTCCGGGAAGCCGGCGCCGGTGACGTAGTTGTTCAGCGCGTCCACCCACACATACATCACGTGCTTGGGGTCGCCCGGCACCGGCAGGCCCCAGTTGAAGGTGGTCCGGCTGATCGAGAGATCCTTCAGCCCCGACCGCACGAAGCTCGTGATCTCGTTGCGGCGGGTCTCCGGCGCGATGAAGGTCGGATTGGCCTGGTAATGGGCCAGCAGCCGGTCCTGATAGGCGGAGAGGCGGAAGAAGTAGCTCTCCTCCTCGATCCACTCCACCGGCGTGCCGGTGGGCGCGCGCCATGAGCCGTCGGGCTGCTTCGTGAGCTCCGCTTCGTCGTAATAGGCCTCGTCTCGGACCGAGTACCAACCCTCGTACTTCGAGAGGTAGATGTCCCCGTTCCGCTCCATGCGGCGCCAGAGCTCGTGGGTCGAGGGCAGGTGGTCCGAGTCCGTGGTGCGGATGAAGCGGTCGTAGGAGCAGTTCAGCCGATCCGCCATGGCACGAAACTGCGCCGCGAGGCCATCGACGAATTCCTTCGGGGTGACGCCGTTGCGCTGCGCGGTCTGCTGCACCTTGAGCCCGTGCTCGTCGGTGCCCGTCATGAAGAACACGTCGTAGCCGTCTACGCGCTTGAAGCGCGCGATCGCGTCGGCGGCCACGACCTCATAGGCATGGCCGATATGAGGGGCACCGTTCGGATACGAGATCGCCGTGGTGATGTAGAACTTCTCGCGGGCGGCCACAGGTCCAGTCCTTCAGAACGGCTCAGGCCGTCCGGCGAACCGCATCGGCTAGATCGTCGAACAGCGAGAGCACGAGGGGCCGGCGGTCGAGATTGTAGGCATCGATCTCCCGCGCCGAGCGGGCGACCTTGTCACACACCTCCACGAGGGGCGCAAGGCGCGCGGGCCCTTGGGAGGCGCTCCGGTGCAGGCGCTCGCTGACCCAGCGCTGCACGGTATCGAGGGCGAGCTCGTAATTCTCGCCGGCCTCCCGCCGCGCGAGGCTCTCGGCAAGGGCCAGAACCCGCTTCGTCTCGACGTTGGGCAAGCCCTCCAGCGCCCGGGTCACCTCGGCCACGAGGGCGATCTTGCCCTCGTCCAGCATCTCGAGGCTGCGCCGGACCGAACCCTCGCCGAGGCGGATGGCCTGATCGAGCACCTCCGGAGGCGTGTTCGCGAACTCGGTGCCAAGCGTGCCGATGGCGGCCCTCACGTCCCCGTCCGCCAGCGGCCGCAGCAGGAGCTTGCGGCAGCGGGATCGGATCGTCGGCAGCAATCGCTGCGGCGCATGGCACACGATGAGGAACACGGAGCGCGGCGGCGGCTCCTCGATCACCTTCAGGAGGGCGTTGGACGAGCTGGCGTTGAGATCGTCCGCCGCATCGACGACGCAGACCCGGTAGCCGCCCCGCCCCGCCGTGGAGGAGAACAGGTCCAAGGCCCGGCGCACATGGTCGACGCCGATCTCGGCCGAGTAGCCCTTGCCGTCCTTGCGCAAGCCCCGGCGCACCACGGCGAGATCCGGGTGCGCGCTGGCCGCGAGCTGGCGGGCTGCCGGATGAGAGGCTTCCACCTGAAGGCTCGCGGTGCCCGGCGGCGCCGCGCCGCCATGGGCGAAGACGAACCGCGCCACCCGGTAGGCGAGCGTCGCCTTGCCGATGCCGGCCGGTCCGCCGAGCAGCCAGGCATGGTGAAGCCGCCCGCTGCGGAGCCCCTCGATGAACGCCGCCTCGGCCTCCGCGTGCCCAAAGAAAGCGGTCTGCTCGCGGGGATGGGGCGCGCCCTCGAACCGGTCCGGTTCGGGGAGCGCCTCGGCGTCACGCGACATGGGCGGCAGCCTTCGGGGCGCGGGCGAGTTCGGGCAGCCGCTCCGTGACCGCAGCCCAAACGGCGCGTTGAACGCTCTCGGGGTCGCCGGCCGCGTCCACGACCACGCAGCGTTCCGGCGCCTTTTCCGCAATCGTCAGGAATGTTTGGCGCAGAGCCTCGTGAAAGGCGGCATCCTCGGCCTCGAATCTGTCGGCTCCCTCTCCCCGCTCCTGCCGGCGCGCCTGGGCGCGGGCGAGCCCGCGTTCGGCGGGCAGGTCGAGGATCAAGGTCAGGTCGGGCTCGGTGCCGTCGACCGCAACCCGCTCCAGCATGGCGATGATCCGCTCGTCCAGCGCACCCCGCGCGCCTTGATAGGCCCGGGTCGAATCCGCGAAGCGGTCGCAGAGCACGTGTGTGCCCTTCGCCAGAGCCGGGCGGATGGTGTGTTGCAGATGATCCGCGCGGGCTGCGGAAAACAGAACCGCTTCGGCGAGCGGCCCATGGGGCTTGGCGCCGCCGCTGAGGAGAAACGCGCGGATCTGTTCGGCTCGCGGCGAGCCTCCGGGCTCCCGGGTCACCAGAACGGGGTGCCCGAGCGCCGTGAGATGCGCCCGCAGGCGCTCGATCTGCGTGGATTTCCCGGCCCCCTCCCCGCCCTCGAAGGTGATGAAGAACGCCGTCACAGGCGGGCTCCTTCATGCGCCGTGCGGGCGGCGAGCGGGCCTGGCATCAGCCGCGGTCGGTGACGGCCGAGAAGGCGCGGCGGAACCAGCCGGAGCCGAACTCCATCAGCCCGTCGACCGCGCGCTGGGTGAGCGTGCCGACGCCCACGTCTTCCGCAGCGTACAGCGGCATGTCGAGGGCCTGGGCCTCGCCGCGCATGACTTTCAGCCGCGCCACCTCGGCGCCCTTCTTGATCGGAGCCTTGAGGGGGCCCGTATAGGCGATGCGGGCCACGATGGGCTCGTTGGCGCCGCGGGGCAGCAGCACGCGCACGGGCCGCTGCGCCACGAGGGGCACCGCACTGCGGTTGCCGCCGAACACCTGCGCCTCGCCGACCACCACGTCCTTCTCGAACAGCTGCCGGCCCTCGAAGGTGCGGAAGCCGTAATCGAGCAGCTTGCGAGCCTCGGCCGCGCGGTCGCGCATGGTCTTGAGGCCGGAGATCACCATGATGAGGCGTTGGCCGTTCTGCACCGCCGTGCCCGAGAGCGCGTAGCCCGACTCCTCGAGGTAGCCCGTCTTCAGGCCATCGGCGCCCTGGAACTCCGCCAGGAGCGGGTTGCGGTTCTGCTGGCGGATCCGGTTCCAGGTGAACTCCCGCTCGGAGTAGATCTTGTAGAACTCCGGGTAGCTCTCGATGATGTGCAGCGACAGCTTCGCGAGATCGCGCGCCGTCATCCGCTGCTCGGGATGGCTGTAGCCCGTGGGGTTGCGGAAGGTGGAACGGGCGAGCCCGATCTCCTTGGCACGCTCGTTCATGAGACGGGCGAAGTTATCCTCGGAGCCCGCGATGCCCTCGGCCAGCGCGATGGCGGCATCGTTGCCCGATTGCACGATCAGCCCGCGCAGGAGGTCGCCGATCTTCACGCTCGAATTCAGCGGCGCGAACATGGACGAGCCGTCCGCCCGGCCGCCGCCCTTACGCCACGCGTTCTCGGACACCACGAATTCGCGATCGAGGGTGAGCCGGCCCGCCGTGAGCTCGCGGAACACGATTTCCGCGGTCATCAGCTTCGCCATGCTGGCTGGCGGGAACGGGTCGTCGGGCGCCTTTTCGAACAGCACCGCGCCGGAATCGGCATCGACCAGAATCGCGTGGGTGGCCGCGGTCTGGAAGCCCTGGGCCTGCACCGACGAAGCCCACGGGAGGACGGCTGCAAGGGTCAGCAAAAACGCGGTCAGGAGGCCGCAACGGACTCGGGCAAGACGGGAATTCACGGGTGGAGAAAAGGGCATACGGGCGGCCTCACGCTCTGGTCAGAGGGGAGAACGCGCAATCTGGGCTGTGGTGCCCCCGAAATCAACGCCGCGCTTGCCGCAGGCCCAGGGCATCCCCCTGGGACCCACAACATAATCGGGGCAGCCTCAGAGCCCCTGCTTGAGGCTCACCACCTTGTCGGTGCGCAGCGACTTGAAGGGACCTGCCACCCCGAATCCGCCCGCCGGCTGGTCCGGGGGCGCAAAGTAGAGGGCGGCCATCTGCGGTCGGGATGGCGGCAGGGCCGCCTGCGCCACGGCGGCGGAGCGCACCGGTGTCGCGGCCTGCGGAATCGTGCCGAGATCGTAGGGACGCTCCGGCGGGAGCGGCACGCCGCCGACGACGCGACCGGCGCTCTGCGGCGCCTCGGCGACCACCGATGCCCCGCGCATGGGACCGCCGAACATCGCCGGCGTGCGGTCGTCCTCCGGATTGCGGAACGCGATGGACTCGCGCGGGATCGAAGGACGGGGCGCGGCCTCGGCCACCATGGTGGGGGCGGCGCCCGGAAGGGTCGCGGGGGCGCCGTCCGTCCGCAGGCTCGCCATGAGGATGCGATCGTCGCTGCCGTGGGTGGAGGCGCGGCCCACATATTCGACGCGGACGCGCGCCGTGCCGGCATTCTTGAAGTCCAGGGCTTCCGCGACGCGCTGGGACACGTCGATGATGCGGTTGCCGTGATAGGGCCCGCGGTCGTTCACGCGCACGATCATCGAGCGCCGGTTGTGCATGTTCGTGACCCGGGCATAGCTCGGGAGCGGCATGGTGGTGTGGGCCGCCGCGATGGCGTCGCGGTCGAACACCTCGCCGTTCGCGGTCATCCGACCATGGAAGTTGGCACCGTACCAGGAGGCCAGGCCCTCGTTGGTATAGTTCGGGTTTTCGCGTGGCACATAGGTACGGCCGGCGACCTGATAGGGCTTGCCGACCATGTCGCGTCCGCCGCCCTTCGGCACCGCTTCCCCGTCCGCCACCACGCGGGGGCTCGCGGCCACGCCGTATTTCGGGTCGACGGTGCGCCCGCCAGCCAACTTCTGGGGCTGGGCGCAATTGGCCGCCGTGAGCGCGATCAACGACACGCCCGCGAGGCGAACGATGACGCAGACGGACAGAGAGCCCCGAGCCGTCGTCTCAGCCGGTTGGCCGGAAGCATCAAACCGCATCAATGATCTGCATCCCCATTCGTCGACGCCATAAGGCACCGATGGAAGCACGCCATTCCAGAACGTCCGGCCAGCATGTCGCTTTACGGCTTAAAGGAGGCTAAACGCCCCCGCTTTGTCAATCCTTTGCCGCATATGCGACGACAGCGAGTGCAGTCCAGGTGCCTCTTTTTGGGGTTCCTGCAGTCGCTTACGCGAACACCCTCAACTAGATTGCCGGGCGCGTTATGCTTGAGGATTTCTGCGCAATGGCTTGAACTACCTGCACTGTTTCGCGATTGAGGCCTGCGTCACTGCCGTCTGGCGCTCGCCAGAATCCGTGACAAGTGCGGAAAGTTCGCAGTATGCGCAGAGACTTAGCCCAAAGCCGCCGCACCAGAAACGCCCGAGGTCGAGCACGCCTGCCGGCGATCCAGAAGGCCAAAATTTCAACCGATCCTTAACCGTGCAGACCGAAGCCGCGGTTCGTGACGAGTTGACGGCAAGGCGCCCCGCCCCCTAGACAAATCCAGCATCGCGCCGCCCGCCCCGCGGGCTGGCCAGGCGTGGAAGGGTGGCCGAGTGGTTTAAGGCAGCGGTCTTGAAAACCGCCGTGGGTGAAAGCCCACCGTGGGTTCGAATCCCACCCCTTCCGCCATTCTTTGGCGCCAAGCACTTGTAATTCTTTGGTTTTTGGCAGGATATTGGTTTCCGGCCCCAGCGCTAGCCCCGGCACTGAGGGTTGGTGCTTGTGGCGCTATGTTCTACAGCTCTGGTTGATACGATGTTGTGAGCCCTCTGCGTGGCGCCGCACCGAGGATCTCATCACCGCCGTGATCGAGGTGCGGACGAGGACGCCGGCGAATCGGACCTGGAGCTATCTTTGGGCTGGCCCGGCACCTACGCGATGAGCTGTCTCCTACAAGCACACCCTGTTGCACGATCTAGAGAAGGCGCTCCCGGCAGTACTGCCCAACCCCCCGGGAGATCAAAGCACTTGAGGCAGAGCGATAGAAGCACCGCGAGAAGCTCACCTAGAACGATGCCCGACGGCGGGCGTGGACGACACGATCTCTTGGCTTGGCCCGGCCGCCCGGATGGGGGGATGTTTGAGCACAAGCAACAGGTGGCGCCGGTACATCCGCGGTCGCCCCCGTCTCATCGCCTATGTCCCCCCACGAGGCTGCGCAAGGGGAACTTACTTGAGCGGCCGCGGTGGCGTAAAGGTCGCCCTCCGACGCGGCCCTGATCCGCTTCACGGCGCCGGCTAGCGAGCCTATGAGCCTGCACCCCGTCCCCGGACGAGGCAAGCTGAGCTTCCCCTACGGGATCCCAGGTCACCTAAGCGAACACGCTAGGTTGATCCACGGCACGCGCTGCTGGAAGTTCAGAAGCATCATGGTGGTGCGAGGATAGAGTGGCGACGTTCCTGGTCGTCCTGGATGGATTGATTGCGGCTGCGGCCTTAGGCGCGGCCGTATGCGCAGTCGTGATTGTCGTTGGCCTTTGGACCGGGGGAGGATCCACACCGCAGCAGGCCAGGGACCGCCACCGCCGCTACAGGGAACTGCTGCAGCGCGGACGAGAAAGCCTCTGGGAGTCGCTCGAGGACCAGGAGCTTGGCTCCACGATCCGGAACATCAACCTTCGTCAGAGCCAACGTCGGCGTGTGTTCTTGGCCGCGCGTATCAGGCACCCAGCACTACTCGGTGAGCTGGCCGGCACCATCCTCGACATCTCCGACACAGGGGCGCGGCTGGCGTTTGGCCACGCCGTGGAGCTGCCGCAAGAGGTTGAGCTGGAGATCGGCAAGGGCGGGCAGCGGGTTCGTGCCGAGGTTGTCTGGTCGAACGACAACACCTGCGGGGTTCGCTTCATCGCCGAGGCTTCGACAAACACGGCAGGACAGGGCGTTGCGGCCTCGCAAGCCACCCGGGTGGCATGACTCCGTATTGACAGTGCTGATGTCAGGACACGCTATGCGCCGGCACTTTGGAGGCCAGAAGCCGCGGCCGCGCTATGATCATGATGCGCTTGCCGCAATGGCCCAGACCATGACCTCTGTGGAGATCATCCAGACGACCGGCATCTCGGCAGCCTACCTTGATCAGGTCCTCGCTGCTAAAGGCGTCAGGGCGAGGAGCAAGCGGTCTCAGACCAAGACGAGCCCCTGAGCACGCCCTGCCTCTGAGCTTAGGCCTTCTGTGTCGCAGCAAGGGTAAACCTCACCCCGACCGGTACACCCTCCTCCTCGAGGAAGAGCAACCCTTCCGCCTCAAGTGCCTCACGAATCTTGACCACCGTACGGGCGTGAGGCGCACGTTCTCTCTCGAAGCGGTAGATCGTCTCCATGCCCACGCCCGCCCGGCGCGCGAGATCAGCCCGGCTCCAGTCCAGGGCAGCTCGTGCCATCCGGCACTGGAAGGGTGTCATCGGCTGCATACGAGGACGCAGCTTCTCTTGAGGCTCCTCTCCCGCTCATTGCAGCGAGAGAGCGGAGCCCGCGGCGACCCTCGCGGTCGGGGGTGACAGGAGGGCCCCGCCCCAACAGCTTAGCTGAACAGACAGATAGCGGAAGGGTAGGAGAAGCTCAGGCGAGCATGAGTGCTGTCGCATAGGCGCTGCCCACGATGGCCACGAGCAGCATCAAAACCAGCAGCGTAAAGCGGTAGGTCATGCCTCATCGCTCTCCGGCGTTCAGTCGCAAGGCACGGGCCGCTCGACCATGAAGGCAAAGGAGCGGATGTTCACGATGTCTACGTTGCCGATCCTCCAGGCTCCGTCGGCGCGGCGTTGCTGGCAGCGAACCCGTCCCGGCAGAAGCTCCGTCACCCTCCGAATGCGACCAGTGCACAGCAGATAGCACTGGCCGACCTGGATGTTCTCCGGTGGGATGCTCACGAGCAACCTTTCCCTGGGATGCCGCTCAAATCCACCACGACGATCAGATCCAACCCGAGAGGCTGCAGCGCCTGTTGCACCTGTCGCAGAGCGTCGCCGCAGTTCGCAGGGTCAGACACGGCCACAGCCACATCAGGCTTGTCGCTCCGGTCCTTGTCAAACAGATCCGTTCTGAAGGACGCGATCACGCCGTCTCGCACCAGCTTGTTCAGCGTCGCGATGACGTCGCCGCGGGTGGGCTTACGCTTCGTCATCTCAGACCCTGCTCCTGTGCCGAGCCCATCCTGGGGTACGAACAGGCGCGGTCGCAAGCGGTGTGGCAGACACTCTAATGCAAAAAGCCCCTCCCCGCCAAAGCGAGAGAGGGGCCCTGCGGCACCCGAAAGATCTAGAGTAAAGACGAGCGCCGCCCTCCTCATGTGGGGATGATGCGGTGCCCATCGAGCATAAGCAGACTCACGCTTGCGCGACCCTGAAATGCGAGATCGCTCGACACGGCGCTTAGGGAAGGCCGAAAGCTGAAGGGGCGCCGGGTACATCTGAGGTCGTCCCCTCTCATCACTTGCCGGCCTTCTTCAGGCAGGCGGTCGAGGCTCGCCTTCTGCAGCCGCAATGCGTGCGACCTGCTCAAGCATCTCCTCTGGTACTTCGGTGAGCTCCGGCTCGTACATCGCCGCAAGGCCTTCCTGGAGATAGTGGCGGGAGGAGTGGGTGACACCGATCGAGGAGGAGATCGCCGTTAGGAGGGTGAGACCGGCAAGCCTCGGATCGATCAACTCGGCTAAACGCTGCCGCAGAGCCGCTGAAGCGGCTGCGTGCCAGGCGAGCACTTGAGGAGAAGCCCACCTGCGTGGGCTGTCCCAGGAGTAGAGCGCTTCAGGCTTGAGACGGCGCAGGAGGTCGTGGGGAAGTGCACGCATCTCCCGAAGAACGTCCTCGATCCACTCCTCGATCGACACGCCGTCTTCGATTGACTGGCAGGGCTGAGCCGCAAGCGCCTCCAGGCGCAACAGGCAGGCATCCACGGTTGTATCGCCCGTGTTGAAGCGGAGCGGATGAGCGCTTGTCTGAACCACGGCTGCGATGGCTCCCTACATTGTAGATGCACTCCGTCAACGCAGACCGGCGAGGCCAGGTTGCAGTGCACTACAGCCCCTCCCCGCCTAAACAGGAGAGGGGCTGAGGGTCTCCAATCCACCGCCTCGGCTGCATCCGCCACCTTTCCCGTGGTGGCGAGTACCCGGCAACGTGACGTCTACGGTGGCTTGCACGACGCCAACGCGAAGGGGGTCAGCAGCCAGTACAAATGCTCTTCACGGCCTCTTCGGCCTCTCTGTCCAGCTCGTTGAGCCACGCCATCTGCACGTCATGAGCTTGTTTCGCCCTCTCCCGCCGCTTCTCAAGCCACCGGGC
>JAESFT010000766.1_pt1 | contig 13398 bp, 14 predicted proteins | sample 9269451 | NCBI WGS metagenome assembly JAESFT01 (sample SAMN14502557, study PRJNA617106) | algae metagenome | isolation source: Scytonema hyalinum WJT4-NPBG1 and co-occurring heterotrophs from well... | place: USA: Mojave Desert, Joshua Tree National Park, California | collected 2006-05-25
GGCTCTGGGCGAGGCTGAAGGAGTGGAGAGCGGTCGCAACCCGCTACGAGAAGACCGCCTCATCCTTCATGGGCGTGCTCTGCCTCGCCGCTACTCTCGACTGGCTCAAGCGATGACACACCCTAGCCGAGTTCGCAAGGACCGTGGTCCCTGACCCGAACGTGGCCCCCAATCACGGCTGGCGGCATCGCTTCAAGACTGTTGGAATGGAAGCAGGCATTCCCCCGCGCATTCTTGATGCTATTCAGGGCCAAGCGCCTCGGTCCGTCGCTGATACCTATGGCCATGTGACGCGAAAGACTATGGCGACCGAAATGGCAAAACTGCCTTGGGTTTCGCTCGACTGATCCATCATTCATGCATCACAGACAGGGCGCTGAAGCTCCTGCTATTCAGCAACTGGTAGGCGGAGACCAAACAGCCGTTTGTCAAGTCAATAGTTTTTTGTAATTCGAACCGATGACAAAGCATCATTGTAGCGAATGGGAGTCCTACGAAATCCGACACCTCGCCCAAATCCGCCGACGGGAAGGTCCATCCATCGTGTTACAGGGATTTGTGGACAGTCGAAGGGTGATTGTACCTTCAAAAATGGGTTGTAGAAATCATAGCCTTCGAAAAATTCAACTGTGTACTCTCCTGGTGCACCGGCCACCTTAAACGATGAGACAGTGTCATTGAAGCCGTATGTATTTAGGTTTGGCGTACTCGCAGTCAGATCAACACGGCCTCCTAAATAATTATCATGCTCAAACAAAGTAACAACAACTGCAGGCGGTACTATGCTGTCTGGAGCCGGAGTCAAGGCGACACTAGCAATGCTAGGTGCATTAGGTGGATCCAAGGACGGATCACGTTTGATGCGTTGAGCAAAATCAAGCATCAGACCGAGGTTTGATTGATTAATAGAAAACGCATTATCTAATCTCGACTTTAATGAGCCGTCGTTTTCAAAAAGGCCAATATTTCTCACTGCATAGCTCAAATTGCCTTGTGCAGCGTACAGCGCCTCAACATGTCTGGCAATGACCTCTAAAGTTCGCGCCTGCTTATCAAGCAACAAGAGATCAATGAGACCCGATGGGAAGTTGTCTACCGTGTTTTAAGGACGAGTAAAAACATTCAATACAACTATTTTTCCACTCTCAATTACTCGCTTTGGGAAGTCACTAGCGGCTTTGAATAGGGAGTTCATATCGGGAATTGGGTCTGCTGTTCCTCGCCGGAGCACCCACACCTTGTGGCGAACGCTCGTATCCAATTTCTCGTATGAGCTTTTAAAATCTGCTTGTCCGCCACCGAAGCTGCGCAATGCTGCTTCGACAGAAGAAGCGACAGTTTTTTGCTCCTTGAGAGACTGCGCCTCAAATTCTATGACAGCAGTAAGCCTGCCCCCGGTTTGCCTCCCATAGACATAGCTGTTGCCAGCAAAATCTAAAAACTGCGACTGCCCTTCTCTAGCTCGTGCAAGAGCTGCATTTGTTAAACGGGACTGCTTCAGAATCTATGGCTGATTAGCCACCTGCACATCAACATAAAGGAACGTCGTATAATCATTATAGGCTGCCTCACGTATGAAGCTGCTGCTAGCATCACCCTTGAACATCCCGAGGCCGAGTCACGCGCTAGCTGTAGCGTTCATTCCTTCTCGGAGCGATGTTAAATTAGTAAGTTGCTTAAATTGAAAGATTGTTGTTTGTCCTTGCACAGCACCTGTAGTCACAAGATCTTGTTCATCCCGAAAGATGACAGAATTTCCCCCCTGAGCGCCTGTAATTGTATTGAACCCCTGCCCTATGAGTAGGAGTGGGCTCTGAAAATCGAGGCCAATAGTGTCCTGCATTTGCCGCCACGCTCTATGTGAGAGTCTAATTGAATGAGCCTGACTCAAGAACTGATCTAGATCAACCGATTGCCGGACTAGCGGATTGGTCCGCTACGCTCTGCTTGTGTGTTGCACTTGAGTTTAGGCACCTTGTCGGGACCTGACAGGACTCGGTGCACGCTCATACGGCTGATGCCGAGTGCTCTCGCAATGGCGGTAGGCCGGTGCCCCTCATGTGCATCGCCTTCACCTTCGCGACTGGCACCGAAGGCGTGCGGCCCTTGTATACGCCTCTAGCCCTCGCAGCCTCAATGCCTGCCTGCTGAGGTTCACGGATGAGCCGCCGCTCACTCTCCGCGGCCATGCCCAGGTTGAGGCTTACCCCTGAGGGTAGGCAGCGTTTATTGGCGATTGTATCTGTCTCTCAGGGGGCTGAAGGCGTGGAACACATAGAAGCCCTGGAGCTGAACTGAGTAGCGTGCCGCGTCCGCATTGAAGCCTGAGGGTGGGCTGTTTTCGTCAAACACCTCGACGAACTCCCACCCTGGTTTTCGCAGAAAAGCGGGCATCGGCGCGTCGTGGGGTGCTGCGCAGCAGAGATCCGGCTTGTTGATGCGGTGGAACAGGGCGTGCATCGCCATGTGCGCCTCCTCGGCCTCATCACCTCGGCAGAATGGTTCCAGCGCGAAGGGCGGTGAGCGGTTCTGAAGGAACCCACGAGGTTAGTAGAAGAAGAGCCCCATGGACCTGACGGCTGCTGTCAGGTGATGTTCAGCTAAGGTCCAGCTGACTAACGGGCTCACCTATATATGATAATATCCTTTATCGTATGTTTAACAGTTTCAGTCTTGCTTGTCAGAATTTTAGAACCGACTGCTTGGGGGCAATCGTGGCAAACGAACGCGAACTGACGATTGGTGTATTAGGCGGTGTAGTAGGTGCACTCGTCCCAATCATTGGAGCTGCTTTCTGGGTAGGAACGTTGAGCAACAACGTTGATGTTCTAAAAGAGAACGTCAAAACATTAGAGAGTAGGCTAGAGGCGGTTAGTAGGGGCGTTAAAGGTGAAAAGGGCGATCCGGGTGTTCCGGGGTCTCAAGGGCCTCAGGGGATCCAGGGGCTGAAGGGTGAGACCGGCATACAAGGTCCCCAGGGATCTCAAGGTCAGAAAGGTGACCCAGGCCCTCAGGGTCCTCAGGGCATTCAAGGTCAAAAAGGCGATCCAGGAGTAGCAGAGTTTCCCCCGGGTCTAGTTGTATCCTCTCTGCAAGAATGTCGGGAGCTTAAGGGCGGCTGGTCGGCTTTCGACGCTGCGGGAGGCCGCTTTATCGTCGGGGCTGGTGCCCATCCCCCAAATCCTGGTGTGAGCAAACCATATGCCGCCTTCACCACAGAGGGTGCCCAGCCCAGCACGGGTTTCGAGAAATCAACTGGTGGCAAAGAGAAGCATTCTCTAAGCGAGGCTCAGTTACCAAGGCACAGCCACAAAGTTTATCGCCATGCGGGCGGAGAAACGCAGGAGGGGAACCCTGGCGTCGGCTGGGTGCCAGGTGCTGGATCAGCAGACTCCAAGACGTTTGTTAAAGATAACTGGCAGACTGGAATTGTGGGCAACAACGAAGCGTTCGATACCATACCCCCATATATTGCCTTGTATTACTGCAAGAAAACGTGACTCAGCTTGTTACCATAATCCATATTGCCGCCCTGGCTCGCTACCGGCAGCTTTCTGCCCTTCAATCCAACCAATGCCGTGTGCGAACCCAGGCATGTTGTGACGCGAGGGAAGACGCCGGTGCTGGCTCCCGAGGCGGCTCGCCAGCTTCTCGACAGCATCGACCATATATTCAAACCTAAACGCAATTCGTTGCCCTTATCCACGCAGATGACCACATGTCTGAACTACCCCCACCCACCTATGCACGCCGCACGCTGCTAGCGGCGGCGGACATGCTTAAATCTCTAGGGCATTCTGGCCTCAGTCGTTTTCTACTTGAACTCGGCATTGAGAACGACGGGGTTGGTCGAGGTAACGGCCTTATGGAACGCGCAAACTCACTAGCGAAATTCGCCATCGACAATCCGGCTCTCCGCAGCCCTGAGGGGCGCACCATTCCTTCCGAAATGATCCAACGTGCATCGGAGCTTTGGCATAGCGGTCAAGGGCAGCCGAATGAGCGCGACAACTTTGCGGCTGCGATGCATCAGGAAGGCCAGCCACTTACACCTTACGCTGTGCCGTCAGCAGCACTCTTAAACACACCAGAGGCAGACACGTCATTTACCAGCAAGCTACGAAGGGCCGTCGAAGAGCAAAAAATGAACCAGGCGAGCACAGTTCTACCGAAGCGCATATTTATCGTACATGGTCATGATGAAGGGACGCGCGAGACAGTCGCCAGGTTTGTTGAAACCCTTGGCTTCAAGGCTGTTATCCTGCACGAGCAGCCAAACAAAGGTCGAACAATCATCACCAAATTCCGTGAGGAAGCAGCAGATATAGGCTTCGCCATTGTGCTTATGACCCCTGATGATCATGGTGGCAAAGCTGGAGGAGAAAGTCGGCCCCGCGCACGTCAGAATGTGGTGTTCGAGCTAGGGTTCTTCATCGGCGCGCTTGGTCCCGAGAAGGTTGCTGCCTTGGTCAAAGGTGAAGTCGAAAAGCCGTCTGACTTCCACGGCGTGGTCTACATCCCCCTGGACCAGGGAGAATGGAGGATCAGCCTCGCGAAGGAACTCAAGGCCGCTGGGTTCGAAGTCGATCTCAATAGGGTTATAGGTGCATGACCAAGGTCATCGCACTTGCTGCTTCACATGCTCCTGCCCTGATCGCAGTAGCAGGTGAGCGCGCCTCCTATCGCTTCCTGGAGTTCTTCACGGCGCAGATCCGCAACTCGCACACCCGCCGGGCCTATGTCCGCGCCGTGGGCGAGTTCTGCGCTTGGCTGGAGGCTCATCGCGTGCCCTCGATCACGGCTGTGGGTTCGATCCACGTCGCCGCCTACATCGAGGAGCTTGGTCGCCACCACGCCGCTCCCTCTGTGAAGCAGCGGCTCGCGGCCATTCGGATGATGTTCGACTGGCTCGCCACAGGCGGGGTGCTGCCGTTCAACCCGGCCACCGCCGTGCGCGGCCCCAAGCACATCGTGAAGCGGGGTAAGACGCCGGTGCTGGCTCCCAACGAGGCGCGCCAGCTTCTCGACAGCATCGACGTGAGCACCCCTGCGGGCCTGCGCGACCGGGCGCTGATCGGGCTTATGGTCTACACCTTCGCCCGGATTGGGGCCGCCACTGCAATGCGGGTCGAGGACGTGTACGTTCAGAACCGGCGGCTGTGGGTGAACCTGCACGAGAAGGGCGGCAAGTTCGTTGCTCTGCCCTGCCACCACAACCTCGAAACTTACCTACACGCCTACCTCGACGGCGCGGCCCTGACGGGCGATCCGCAGGGGCCGCTGTTTCGCACCCTTGGTCGGGGCACGAGGCAGTTGACCCGCACGCCACTGCCGCAGGCGAATGCCTATGCCATGATCCAGCGCCGGGCGCGGGCGGCGGGGATCCGCACGAAGATCGGCAATCACACCTTCCGGGCCACGGGCATCACAGCCTACTTGAAGAACGGCGGCACGCTGGAAAAGGCGGCGATGATTGCCAACCACGCCTCAACGCGCACAACCCAGCTCTACGACCGCCGCAGCGACGACGTAAGCCTCGATGAAGTCGAGCGTATCCTGATTTGACACCTGCCGAGGCGCGCCTAGCAGTCGGTGCCCGGCGAAGCGTTACAGCCCGTCACGATAGGATCGACCCTTCCCCTCAGGCATCCCAAAAGGCCGAGGCGGCCTCCAACGTTACGCCTGGACACGTCACATCGGCCTGTCCCGCTGGGGTATACCCTAATGTGCAAGGTTTAGGAGACCTAGCGAAGCTTACGTGATTTGTCGCCACTTGCCCTGTGTGAGACCACCACGGTCCGCGTGCGCGAGCTCCGTCCAAAAATCGCGCGAACTGAAGGTGACATGTTTAAGTGGTTGAAAGGCGTCCCATACTGTGTTGGCTCGGTCCAGAATATAGAGTAGCTGCCCGAGATCGAGCCAGAAGACGTCGATGAGATAAGGGAACAGGTCGGCAAGCCCGTCTTCCTTCGGTGCTATGAGCGCCATATCAGCGAGGAGACCCTCCACGCGCTCATTGAAGGCATCGATAGTGCGCTGGTTCGCTTTGTCGGGTGTAATAAGAGTGAGCCTCGCTCCAACCAATGATCGAATGAGGCTGCTCGAAAGCATTTTGTCGCTTACCGGGCCGTAGCTGAGCGGCGAGACCGCGACCTTGATTGGTCGCAGGTCGTCAGTCGCCTCATCAGCAGAGGTGAGCGGGGTCTGTCCTTGCCTGAGGTGAACTTCGTGACGGACCAGTTGCGACAACATCCGGAGAAAGCTGTCGGAATAGTCCCGGAAAACCGCGAACATGTCGCCTGAGCGCGACTGCCGGGTCAGCATTTTTCCTTTCGTTTCGATCAGCACGATCCGATCCTCGTCGCGCGCCGCCACATCGAACTCGTAGCGACGCCCACCGATATAGTATTCGTGACGAGCAAAGACCGTGGGTGCCTTGCCTCGGCACCCCTCCGCAATCGCACGCTCCAGCGCCTTCCCAACCACATCCGCAGCACGTTGCCCGAGCTTCGACCAGATTAGCCCGAAGACGAACTCACACGCTGCCGATGCTAGGAACGCACGAGGTAAACTGAATGCTCGGTCCTGTCCGCACGCAAATAGAAGGGTGCTGTCCTGTGTGCGTCCGGCGGCAGCCAGGGGGTCGCCGTAGCCAGCATTCACTGTCGTAACGGCACCGCCAGTGAGGCGCTGTAGAAGGGGAAGTGCCTGCTCAACCTCTTCGCGACGGTAAATCGTCAATCGATCCTCGGAGGACCACTCCAGGAGCTGAAGGATTTCTCCAATAAGCGATTTCAACGAGAACCCTATTTGCTCATTATCACCATTGCCCGCGACCATCACGAGAGAACCGAAAATCTGACGCACCGCCTTTGGTGGCACCTGCGGCAATGTAAAGAACTCCCGCCAGAGCGTAGAAATGGTCAGTGTGCGATGAAGCTGGCTGGGGTGGAGATCTATGCCTTCAAACTGGCTATAACGCTGGCAGTCATGCGCGGCAGCAAAGTCAATAGCCAAATCGACAAGCGACCTCCAGGCAACCTCTGGCTTGCGGGCGCTGCCGGGTTGGTCGAGATGGCGCAGGGCTAGTGATAGCAGCCAGCCGACTGGGATCATCGGGCGTTTAGTATCGTAGAGGTTCAAACCGACCTCTCCGAAAAGCCACATGCCATCATGGTAGAGATTAGCGTCACGCATAAATCGCAGAACCTGTGTGACCGTCTCGACGCCCCCTAGCAGTGCTATGAGTGCTTCTGCGCGTCGGATAATCTCGCGGCGTGATGACTCTGCGATGTTCGGCCCATGGGCTCCTACCGCGACCTTATAGCCCTGCTTGCGAAGGCGAAGACAGGCCGCTCCTACAATCCTTTCACGATCTGGTGGCGACCTGGTAGGAGCAGGTGCCATCTTGGTCCAGGCGATGGCTTGAGCCCAAGCATCCTGGTCAGCCAATGGCTTGCATCGCAGGTCATGGAGTTGATCTGCGATGAACTGTGCTGCCGCTACTGCCTCGGCGGGAGCATCCCCCAAGGCCGATGCTATCTGCAGAGAACGTCCTAAGCGCCAAACTTCAGGAGCAAAAAGACCATCCTCCTTTGGCAGGATAACTCGTGGCTCTGATAGCAACGCACCGGCGTCATTGCTTTTACCGAAGGCGCTCAGGAATTTTTCAAGATCGTCATCTAGAAGCATGGAAGCTAGGAGCCTGTTGTCACGTTCAGATGAATTGAAGTGCGATAGATGTATCGCAGTAGAGGTCATAACCGACCAGGCTATAAGGGGTTGTGCATTATACCCATACCTACCACCCCCACACCACCATGACCGCCTTGATACACATGGGAAACCGAGGCAAGGGGTGACGGGCTAACCGCCCCGCAGGGGCCAGCAGCCCGCGTTTAGTGTTATCAGTTCGCATCTCCTAGGAGATCAAAGCCAGCCGCTCATGGACGCGCTTCATGGGCTGCTGCCGCAAGAGAAGGTCGTACTTGAGGAGTTGCCGCCCCTTTGCGGGGTACTTGTCACGGTCCTGCCGCCCATCCCTTTCGACGGCTACCCGCTGCGCCGGGTGGCGCTTGACGCACTAGGCGCTTGCACTTGCAAGGTCGTAGACCTCTTTGACCACCACCGGCCTAAAGCCTTTCGGGTAGCGCCGCCGGAGGCGCAGCAGCTCCCGCAGATGCTCCTTCGGCGCATCAACCGCAAGCACGAGGTGGACGTGCACCTCCCACCAGGCAGACCCATCCTGTTCGATGCTGAAGCTGGCCTCAAACGCTCCGATCACATAGGCCGTGCCATAATGGACTTCGACCTTGTTGAGGCGGCGGCGCAGCGACTGCTGCATGGCGTTGATTGAGATCGCCCCGAGTCCCCCTCCTCGATCTTGTGCCGTGGCTCCGTGATGGTGACAAACCACAGCGGCAGGCCAGTGCCGTCGAGGAGGTCATAGGCTTCTGCGATGAGCTTCAGGAACCGATGCCGCTCCCCGTAGTGACAGGCCGTCGAGCACGCCGCGTGCGGGCAGCCGCTGCCATCGCAGTCTCGTAGATGGCCCCACTCAGCCTCAGGAACATTGTTGCGGGCAAACCTCGCCAGCATGGCGATCTGGTCGGCCTGGAGTGACTCCAGGGTTGGAAGGTGGCGAACACCTCGTTCCTCAAGATCCTCGATGAGATCGATCAGGGTGGCCGGTGTGCCGGTCTGCTTGTGTGGCTTCATTGCCGTGAGCCCTCTTTGGGTTGCTACGGCAGACCTTTACGCAAGGGGTTTTGGGGCTTCGGTGGAGGCAGTGCAGGCCCTAAGCCCTTCAGAAGAGGCTCTTTTCAGGATTTGCTCGAGATGTGGTTTTCGGCTATCGTGTGTCTGTCCGACAGACATACGGAGTTGAAAATGAGGCAGCCAAAAATCGTTCGTGCCGCAGGCAGAGGTCCCCGTGGGTCCCGCGCTTCCAAAGATAACGGGACGAGCAGCGCGAGCACGGCCCCTGCTCGCCGTGGCCCTAAGGCTAGGAGGCCAATCGCCCAGAGTGCCAAGAAGGATTTAGCCCGTCAGGAGGCCCTCGAAAAACGCCTCGCCAAATGGTCAGAGGAGTTGCCCCAGGTTGGCACAAAAATGGCGCGTGACGCCGATGCCGTGATCAAGAGCTACGCAGAAGAATACCCCCAGTATGCCCACCTGCTGGAAGACAATCCTGCCCAGTGGCTTGAAGCCATCGGTACGAAGGTCAAGAAAATCAGTGTCGCCGAGCACATCAAAACGGTGGCGTTTGCGTATGCCCTTTGGCTCCAAACAGCAAACGATACGTCGTTCAAAACGTCCGTCTTGAGTTCCTTTTTCGAGAAGCGCCAAAGGGACAACCCGCGAACGACACCCCTTCACCTGATTGTCGAGAGCGTGATCGAATACGGCGACGATACGCCGGAAGGAAAGAAGGAAGCACGCAGGCTCTACAATCGCGACGTTCAGGCAATCCTCTACCTCCAGTCTCAGGGCGTCTTGCCACAAGACGTTGAGGAACGTGGGGCTCGAAAGGGTGAGGGACTGAATGCGTGGGCACGCAGGAAGAAGGCCGCGCCGGAGGACGACACAGGGGACTCTAAAGACAGCCCAAAGCCCGATACGGATGAGACAGGGGGCGCAGCCTCCAAGAGCGAGCCTGCGTCGCCGAAGGCGGCTCCTCGCACCAATGAGGCCCCTTCGCCAACCATCACTGCTCCCACAAGCGACACGGCTGCTCGCAAGGGTGTTGCCTCAGGTTCGCGCGGGAACTTCATCGAATGGCGGAACGGCAGCGATCAGCCCAAAGCGGTGGCTTTGCCCGACAGCGCGCAAGCATCAGAGCTTGTGGAATTGGTGTTCAAGCTGCTGGAGGATTACGCCGTCTGGAGTGCACAGCAGAGTGCTTCCGCCGTCGTTCAAGCGACCTCCGAACTCGTGGAGCAGCTTGGGCAAGGCACCGTTCTCCAACGTGGGGTGCCTGAGGTTGCCGAGTCTACATTGACGTTTGTGAAGGACTTAGGAGACTGGCTCGATGCCCGCCCTGGTCTAGCCAGCATGAAGCGTGAGCATCAAAAGCAACTGGAGAGCCTGACAGCAACCTTGGACACGTTAGCTTCTACGAAAGCGGCGGTCCGAAAGCCTTCTTGAGGCTCAACGACGGGTTCGGTCGGCCCAAATCCAAAAAGAGGTAGGCCGCTCGCGACTTGGTTCGCGGCGGTCTGCTGATTGAGCGGACGACACGCAGGCCCTGAACCGCAGATCCGCACGGATGCCTCTCTTCATCGTCCCATGCAACGTAAACCCTTGAACCACGCTTCCCCATTTCAGGAACCGAACCGATGCCACCGCACCCATTCAAAACACCGTATTGGCACCCTTCCAGGCGGAAACCGCTCATTTTCGGAAATCGACCCTATCGCCTTTGGCCCAAGCGGAAAAACCCCCGTCACATCACAAACCTCGAAACGTTCACAGAGGCTCACCGCTGGGCTGATGATCGCATCAAAAACTACCTCGAAAAGCGCCGTCCCGATTGGCAGCACCTGTCGCCTGCGATCTGTCGAGAGTTAGAGACTGTCACCCCCCGAGGGTTTCCCACTGTCGATCTCTTCTATGCCAACAACAACGAGTCCAGGATCCGTTTCGCTGAAATCGCCATCCGCCATGTTGAGGCCCACGCGGCACTGAGTGGGGGCGAGCCGGTTTTCTTCGTGACGCTCATGCCCAATCAGTTTGCGGTTCCAGAAGCTGAGGCTGGGTCGGTTGACGTTCACGCCATCCGGCAGTGGACACGGTATTGGCTCGCGGGCTTCGATTTCATCGGGATCGTCGAAGCAGGACTCTTCCCGTACTTCCCTACCAAGTACCACCCCACGGTTTCGTGGCATGTGCATCTGCTGGTTTGGGGGACGAACTATCGGCGTCTCAACCAAGCCCTTGTTGCAGTCAGATGCGAGTTTGCCAGCTTAGTCCCAGGCGCACCGTCAGCACGCATCGACATATTGGAGACGCCGGAGGACGTGATCCTCAAGGTTCTCTACATGCTGAAGGCTCCAATGAAGCAGTACACTGTATCCTGCGAGTTCCGTGAGGATCACGACCCCACCACAGGCGAAGTTAGTTTTGAATACCGCCTTCGCACACAGGGTGAATGGCTTCGCACCGGCCAGCGGGTGCGGATGTGTCGGGTTATGGCCGACAAACATCTCGACCAACTGCTGTTCGGACAGGAACAGGGCACCGACCTGCGCAGGGCTATCGTCGAGGAGGCGCTTCGCCCTTTCCGCCGATATGAAGCCAAAGAAGCTGCGCGTCGCAATCGTTCACGTCACTAGGATTTAGGAGGGAGGCAACCTCGCCAGGAGTGAACGGGCATTTTGGGGGCTTGCCTGTGGGTTGAACCTCTGGTGACAGCGCGGTCGCTGAAGCTCACGGCTTCAAGGGCGCGGATGTGCCGTGTCATGGCCGACAAATATCTCGATCAACTGCTGTTCGGGCAGGGACAGGGCACGAACTTACGCCGCGCCATCGTCAAGGAAGCTCTTCGCAGTTTCGAGGAGGAGAAGCGACAGGCTGAACGCCGAAGACTGACCCCCGTTTCAGCCTATCGATAGCTCATCCCCGGACACCTCCAATCCGCCGCGTAAAGGCTCTTTGGACAGCGATTCTGTTGTCCCAGGAGAAAGCAAATGATCGACGTTCTTACAATCGACCAGAAGAAGGAAATCGCGCTTGGACGGGATAGAAACAAGGCTCTTGCCGTGCTGATGCCTTGCATCGGTGCCATAGGAGAAATTGGGGTTGTTTCCGTCCAAGAAAAACGCAGTGTAGCACTCGTTAGCCAGAGCCCGAGGTTCGAGTTGCATTTCATCACCGATGATGTGTTCGCGCAGGACGGCGAGCCGATCTTTTACTTCCGAGTGATCTGGCGCGGGCGACGTGTGATGACGGGTAACCTTTTCACGAGCAACAGGCACCCGTTTGGGCTTCACCTCCGCCCGCTCAAGGGCTACCCGCACCCATTTAACTGGAAGCGTAGCTACGATGTGCGGCAGTGGCAGGCAGAACTTTTTGATGATTTCCCATTCGCACCGGGATGGGACCAACCGCGTTCAGAAGCATCGCTTTTTCTCGAAAAGATTAGTGGACTAATCCGACCAGCATCGCGCGGCTAAAACTGAATATGACCCGGTATGGGCCTGTGGCCCATACCGACTTGGCCTTCACATTTCCACGTCAGTCAGGGCATGGACCTCTGCAACGCCATACGTGACGAGGCGCCTCACCCTTTCCGCCGGTACGAAATCGAGAGGCTGCGCACTCCAAACGTTGGGGTCACCAAGGCTCAAGGCGAAGGTAGCTAGCCTCGCGCCTGATTAGCGGCGCGTTCTCACTATGGGACGCGGCATCGAGGGCCGACTACACTGACACCATGCGCATCGCCGTTCTCGCCGACATTCATGGCAACCGCTTGGCCCTCAATGCCGTTTTGACCGACCTTGAGCGACGAGGCGGAGCCGAGCAGATCCTCAACCTCGGCGACTGTGTGTCGGGGCCGTTGTGGCCGGGCGAGACGATGGAGCGCCTTGCCACCCTCGATGCACTCACAGTGCGCGGCAACCACGACCGGCAGGTCGCCATGCTACCACCGGACGAGATGATCGCTTCCGACCGCTTCGCCTTCAATGCACTCACACTTGAACAGCGAGGTTGGCTCGGTGCTCTACCGATGACGGCCACCATCGTGCCGGGCGTTCTAGCCTGCCATGCGACGCCTAAGTACGACAACGTCTACCTGCTTGACTCGGTGCGTGACGGGCGACTGGTCCGTGATAGAGACGAGGCCGTCATGGAGCGGCTGGGTGGGGTCAGCGCGACCAAGATCGTGCTGTGTGGGCATAGCCATCGGCCCGATATAATGTTGCTGCAGAGCAGCGTCCTGACCGTTAACCCCGGTAGCGTTGGTTGCCCTGCCTACGACGATCTCTCGGACCCGACCCACGTCTCAGAGGCAGGCTCGAACCACGCTCGCTATGCCCTGCTCGATTTTACCGCTGCCGACGGAGATGGCGGCGATCAAGCCAACGTAACGTTCGTCGCTGTCCCTTTCACCAGCCAGGAAGCGGCACGGCGCGCGGAGTTGAACGACTGGCCCGATTGGGCTTGCCAGCGGAGCGGGGAGCGCGTGTTCCGCTGAGTGGACCTGCGCCACTACTTCTTTGATGAGGCGGTCACAGGATACCTCCAGAGCTATTCCGAGCAAAGCCTCGCACCGAATGCCGTCAACCAGACCGTGGATGCTGGTCCGGTTCACAATCGCGGGTGTGGAGAAACATAGCTAGAGGCAAGCCTCACCTTCACCAAACATGGCTGCTCCAGTAGAATATTCGTAGGAGCTGA
>JAESFT010000767.1_pt1 | contig 13384 bp, 12 predicted proteins | sample 9269451 | NCBI WGS metagenome assembly JAESFT01 (sample SAMN14502557, study PRJNA617106) | algae metagenome | isolation source: Scytonema hyalinum WJT4-NPBG1 and co-occurring heterotrophs from well... | place: USA: Mojave Desert, Joshua Tree National Park, California | collected 2006-05-25
TGGAAGCCTCTTCGGCTTCTCTTCTGGCGAGCAGATACTGCTTCTGAGCGGAGTCTGCGGATGTCCGCTAAGGGTCGAAAGCGGACATTCGCGACCGGTGCCGTTTTTGGCCATCGGAAAGGGTGACGAAGCTTCGCTGTGGGGAACAGTGTGGGGGTGGGCTAGATTACCTGAAAACAATCAAAGGAAATCAGCCTCATAGATCGGTTAGTAAGACGGACACTCTCTCCGCCACCACTGCTTTGCAAGGAACGGCCCACAGCTCCATCCGTTCTGCTCTCCGGCCATGTAAGGCCCCTTTCCAGGAGAGCATCGATGAACAACTCCGTCGTTTCCGCCGTGTTCGATGATTATGACGAAGCCGAGCGCGCCCTGAACGAACTGCGCCGCGCCGGTGTGCGCGAGAGTGCCCTATCCGTGATCGCGCAGCGCGACGGCAAGACCACCGAGACGAGCGACGGCCATACCACCGAGCATGACAAGCATGGCAGCATCATTCGCGGCCTGATCGGCGGCGGCGCGCTGGGTGCCGGACTCGGGGTCGCGGCGCTCGCCATTCCGGGCGTCGGTCCGCTCGCAGCGGTCGGCGCGATCGCGGCGTCGGCGGTGCCGGAAGCGATGGGCATCGGCGCTGCGGTCGGCGCGGCAGCCGGCGGCCTCAACGAAGCGCTCCATAAGCATGGCGTCAGCAAGGAAGATGCGGCCTATTATGGCGACCGCATCAAGCAAGGCGGCATTTTTGTCTCGGTCGATCCGCGCGACGCGGGCATCAGCCGCGAAGCCGCGGAAGACATTCTCTACCGCTATGGCGGTCACAGCTCCACGCGGGCGCGGTCGACCGCCGCAGCTTATTGACGACCAATCGGGGCACCCCGCGCGGGTGCCCCGCCCCTCACCTGCCGGCGAGCGTCACGATCTTGAGCGGCTCGCCGGGCTGCAGCCGGTCGCCAGCAGTTTTTCCATTCAGCAGCAGGAACAGCTCACGAGGATGCGCATCGGCCATCCGTGCAGCGAGAGTTTCGATCGTATCGCCGGGCGCGGCTGCTACGGTGCGGATGATGCGGGGACGCAGCCGCGCCGCCTCTTCCGGCGACAGGCGGCGGAAGGATCGGAACAGATCGGCGATCAGTGCCAGGCTGGGTTCGGCCGGGGGTGACAGCACCGCGAAGTGATAGGCTTGGCCGTTGCCGCCGTCATAGGTGGCGATGCTGATCGGGACGACGCCCTGCTGGGCGGCCAGCTGCAGCTGCACGAAGATCGCCGGCAGTCCGTTGACCACCGCCTGCGACACGCTTGCCTGGGCCTCGCCCTGGCCGACGATCTGCCGGATCAGCGCCTGCGCGTAGAGATCCAGCCGTCCTTCCGGCATCGCCGCGCCGCCAAACTCGCCGCGTAAGCCGCTCGGTCCGGTCAGCATGATCGCTTGCGGGCTGTTGGTCAGCGTGAATCCCGGCGGTGCGGTGAAGGCGATGCGCATCACCGGATGGGCGAAGCTGCGTCCGAACACGAAGCCCTGCTCCGGATCGTCGCCATAGAGCAGGCCGTCGACTTCGCTCAGATAAGCCGCCTCGTTCTCGGGCAGCGCATTCGTGTCTGATATGACTTCCCTCGCCAGATCTCGGGCGCGGGCAATGCGGTTTTCGGTCAGCGGGTGGCTGCGCGCCCATTCAGGGATGGCGCTGGCCTCGTCGCGGCCGCTGGTACTGGTAAGATAGCGGTCCTGACGTCCCAGGGCGGCGAGCATGTCGGACGCGGCGTGCGGGTCGTAGCCGGCGGCCTCCAGATAACGGATGCCGAGCGCGTCCGACTCATATTCCTGCCCGCGCGAATAGCGGAGGGTGAAATATTGTGCGGCCTGGCTTGCGAGACGGGTCAGCTGCTCGGAGCCGGTCAGGCTGACCGCGATCACGCCCAGGGTCCGCCAGATGGAACGCCGCTCCTGCCGCCGCGAATGGGCACCGACGATATGACCGATTTCGTGGCCCAGCACGGAAGCGAGTTCGGCTTCGCTAGTGACGATCGCGAAGAGGCCACGCGTCACGTAGATATAGCAGCCCGGTACCGCAAAGGCATTAACCACGTCGGTGTTGACCAGCGTGAAGACGCACTGCCCGCCCAAGCCGGCTGCTTGCGCCATCTTCTCGCCCAGTGCGGCAACATAGCGGGACTCGGGCCCGCCATAGGCTCCGCCGAACTCCGCAAGCAGGCGGGGATGCTGTTCCTCGCCGTACGCACGGTCCGCTTCGGAAATGCCCACCTGCCCTTCGGGTGCGCCTCCGCATGAGCCGAGAAGGAGTGCGGAAGCGGCCAGCGTGGGCAGCAAGCGGGAGGAGATCGGCATGGGTCGGCTATGTGAGCGCAAGCGGTCGCCTGACAAGGGCTTCAGCCCTGCGTCCGTATGGCTACATGGGCGACACCCTCGCCGGCGCGGCGCGCCTGCTGCTGGGAGTGGGCGAAGGGGTCGGAATGGCCGTGGGTGCGGGCATAGAGCTCGTCCAGTTCCTCGATCAGCCGGCTGCCCTGCTCGCCACCATTGATCCGGATGAGCGCGTCGATTTTCGCTTCCAGCCGGTCGTCATTCTCCTTGGATGAGGGGGAGCCGATATAAAGAAAGTAGGCAAGGCCAACGACCTGCCACAGCAACTGCAGGAACTCGGACTGCCAGTTCTCAAATAGATCACGAGCCCATTCGGTCAGAAAGGATGAATAAACCGGCGCCTGGCGATGTTCCGCCGCGTCCTCTTGGAAGGCGACCCATCCGAAGTGAAGGTGCAAGATCAAGGATACCAGGAAGAACGCAATAGTGAGCCAGGCATAGCCATAGCGTTTGAAGAAACCGATCCGCACATGCGCCTCCTTTGTTCCGGATGAGGAACGAGGACGGGGCAGCGTGAGTTCCGATTGCAACCAAGGCTGCGGCAGTCTTATCATCCTGTTCGCTAAGGGGAGCGAGCCATGGGCTATGCCGAGGATAAGCGGCTGCACGACCTGATTGATCTGGTCGGCATGCGCGCGCAGGCGACGACGGTCGGGCTGATCCAGTTGTCGGTCGAGTTAAGGCGTGCCGGCGTGCTCCAAGATACGGCGGTCGAGCGGATCAAGGACGCGATCGCCAATGAAATCTGCCTGACGCGCCCCAAGTCGATCCCGCAGGAACATTTCCGGGCCAACCTCCAGTGCCGGCTCGACCGCCTGTTCGCGGGCGAAGAGCCGGTTGGCGAAGCGCGCCCGCTTCAGGACTGACGGCGGGTCAGCCTCTGCACGGCGATCAATGACCCAAAAGCGGCCAGCGTCTGCACCGCCAATCCCGCCGTCCACCAGCCGGCAAGGCCGAAGGGAAGCAACAGCCAGATCAGGAGGTCGGTTTCCGCGAGCCATAGCGGGCGCGGCGTCGGCTTGCCGATCCAACGCTGATGCTCCAGCAGCGCGGTCATAAAGCCCAGCGTGGCGGCCGCCATGGCCACGCTGCCCCAGCCGAACTCGCGCAGGTTCCAGCCCAGCGCCAGCTGGGCGGCTCCGGCCGCCGCAAGACGGAGCTGGCGGGACCGCTCCCGATCCCGGCGCAATCTGAGGCTAAGCGCACCAAGGTGCCGGCCGAGCGTGTCGAGCGGCCCTGAAAGCAGTGCCAGGATGAGTGCCGGCCAGCGCCAGCCGCCAACCAGCAGCAGGGCGGCCAACATCAGCAAGGCCGCCGAGCCGGTGCGGAGCAGACCGGGATCGACCATGGCGCCCATTGCCTTGGGGGCGAGCAGCCGCGCGAGAGGATCGAAGACATAGCGGTCGACAAGCCCGGTCGGGCGCCGCGTCGCGCCGCGGCTGATCGCCTGTTCCACCAACTGCGCTGCGCCCCCATCTTCCACCCGCGCGAGAATGGCGATGCCCTGGACAGGCACCCGCTCGGCGCCGGACTGGATCGCGTTCCTCAGCAAGGTCGACTGCAGCTCCCATTCGCCGAGCATGCGGGCTGTGCGACGGACGAGCTCGCCATCCGCGAGCAACAGTCCGGCCCAGCGGGCGCTGGCGTCGATCAGCTCCCATCCGCGGGTCTCCGCCGCATCGGGAAGCACCAGGATGGAGGGGGCGGCGCCGGCGAGAAGCCGTTCGGCCGCACTCAGGTCGGTGACCACGCCGTCGGCAAGCAGCAGCAGCTTTTCCTCGGGCCGGACGCGCTGCGCCACGTCATCGACCTGACGCACGAGCTCGACCGAGATCCCGTCGCGCCGCAACCGCGCGCTTGCCTGGGTGAGCAGCGGGGTCAGCCGCTCGGCGACGATCATGATCCGAGCCGCGCCCGCTTCGACGAGCAGCCTGCCCTGGTGCTCCAGCACCGTTTGCCCGGCGATCGGCAGCTCGGCGCGCAAACAGGAGCCGTCCGACGCCTCTTCGCCGGCGACGATCAGTCCGGTCAGCATGATTGGCCCCGCATCGGGCCGGGCTTAAGCGCTAAATCGCGCGGGCAAAAGCGGGATCAGAGCGAGAGAATGGCGACCGCGCCGCGGATCTCGGCTAGAAGCTGAGGATCGCGCCGTCCGGCGGCCGCCTGGCTCGCCTGTTCCATCAAGCCGCTGGCGCCGAAGCTCGCGGCCAGGCCCTTCAGCCGCAGCGCGGCATCGCGCCACGCACCTTCATCGCCGGCGTCCGCCATGGCCCGGCAGTGCCGCTCGGCGCTTTCGACAAAGGCGCCGCGCAGTTCGAAGACAAGGTCCTGATCATCGCCAAGAGCGGCGGCGAGCGTGGTGTTGAGGGCTTGTTCGAAGGACATGGCCGCAGCTTATCCCCGAATTCCTTAAGGGCCGGTAACCTCCAGCTTGTTCTCACGGGGGCAAAAGCTGTTATGCTCCGCCGCATGACCGGGGGCAGCAACATCGTCGGGCTCAGACCCGAACCGCAAGACGATCTGATCGAGGAAGACGTGACGCCTGCCGTCCCAGAGCCGGACTATGACGAACCGAGCGTGCGGAGCGGCGCCGACCGAGTGATCCCGATCCTGCTGGCGCTGGCTTCGCTGGCGTGGATCGGCTTTGCGGTGTGGACTTTGGTCACGCGCGAACAGACGCTGGCCGATATCGCCGTCTTTGTGGGAACCGCGAGTGCGCCGCTTGCCCTGTTGGGCGTAATCGGGCTGCTCGCGCTGCGCACCAGCCGGCGCGAGGCGACGCGCTTCCTGTCCACCGCTCAAGGGATGCGCGCCGAATCCGCGCGGCTGGAGAACAAGGTCGCCGAGCTGACCGCGCGAATCGATGCGAACCGCGAGGCGCTGTCCGACCAGGCGGTCCAGCTGACCCAGATCGGCGAGGAAGCAGCCGCCCGGCTCGCCACCATCGCGTCAGGCTTCCGCAGCGACGGCGAGGCGCTCGACCGCCACGCCGACACGCTGGTCCAGTCGGCGGACAGGGCGAGCAAGGAACTCGACCTTTTGCTGGCCGCCTTGCCCAAGGCGCAGGAACAGACGGGCAGCATCGCCATCGCGCTCGACGCCGCCGGTAGCGCGGCGCTGACCCAGGCCGGCGCGCTTGAGGCGCAGTTGTCCGCACTGCTCGCGCGCGGCCGTGAGGCGGACGAAGTCGCGAGCGGCGCGGCGCAGCGGCTGGCCGCCCATCTCGCGCGGATCGAGGGCACGACCGAGGCGGCGCGCGCGCAGCTCGACGTGACGGCCGAGCAGATGAACGCGTCCGTGCAGGCGTCGCTGGCCCGCGCGGCCGAAGCGCTCGAGGAAGCGCGGCGGAGCGTCGAGGCGCAGGGTTCGGCGATGCTGGCGCTGGTCGACCAGTCACGGGCTGCGCTCGATACGACGGGGACCGAGGTGATGTCTGCCCTTTCCTCGCGTCTCGAGGCGATCGGCACCGAAATCGATGCGATCGGCCGTTCGATCTCGAAGCACGACACCACGGGCGGCGCCTTGGTCGAAAAGCTTTCGACCGGGCTAGCGGATGTCGAGGAGCGGCTGGCGCGGCTCGATCAGGATGGCGGCACCCGCACAGAAAGGCTCGCCGGCGCGGTGCAGGCGCTGGGCGATCATGCCGAACGGCTTTCGGGCGCGCTGGCGAGCGCCGGGGACGCGGCCGACGGCTTCATCGGCCGCAGCGAGGCACTACTGACGGCACTCGATGCGAGTGCGCGGGAGATCGATGAGACTTTGCCCGCCGCCCTTGGCCGGCTCGACGGCTATGCGGCGGCCAGCCAGGAACGCATCCAGGCGATGCGGCCGGCGATGAGCGAGATCGAAAGCGGCGCCACCGCCGCGCTCGACCGGCTCGCCCAGACCGAAAAACTTCTCCAGCAGCAGCGCGAGGCGATCGAGATTTTCGGTCAGGCAGCCGACCGGCAGCTTCAATCCGGCCGGCGCAGCGTCGCCGAGCTGTCCGAAGCGCTCGACTCCGCTCATGGTCAGATGGCGGCGGTTGCGGACGGCTCGGGGCCGCAGCTGATTGACGTGATGCTCCGTGTCCGCGACGCCGCGTCGCAAGCCGCCGAGCGCGCGCGTGAGACGTTCGAGCGGATCGTCCCGCAGGCGGCGGCGTCGATCGGCCATGCCGCCGACCAGGCGCTGGAGGAAGTAGTCGCCGCTCGGGTCGAGAAGCAGGTGCTGGCCGTTGCCGACGCGGCCGAGCGCGCGGTCGCTGCGGCAAATGCGGCCGCCGCGATGCTTCAGGACCAGATGGCGCAGGTTTCGCAAGGTGCCGCCGCGCTCGAGGCGCGGGTGGAGCAGGCGCGCGAGCAGGCCGATACCGCCAATCGCGAGAGCTTCTCGCGGCGCGCCTCACTGCTGATGGAAGCGCTCAACTCGACCGCCATCGACGTTGCCAAGATCCTGTCCAACGAGGTGACGGACACCGCCTGGGCCGCCTATCTGAAGGGCGACAAGGGTGTGTTCACGCGCCGTGCCGTGCGGCTGCTGGAGACGAGCGAGAGCCGCGCCATCCTCACCCATTATGACAGCGACCCGGAGTTTCGGGAGCAAGTCAATCGCTACATCCACGACTTCGAGGCGATGCTGCGCAACGTCCTTGCCACGCGCGACGGCAGCCAGGTGGCGGTGACCCTGCTCTCGTCCGATATGGGTAAGCTCTATGTAGCCCTCGCCCAGGCGATCGAGCGGCTGCGGACGTGATCAACTCTCGGGCGTGAAGAAGTCGAGATCGGCGGGGCCGATCCAGCCGTTGACATAGTTTGCATAGTAGAGCGTGAACAGGATCGCCGACACGATCGTGGTGCGGAGCGCCAGGCGTCCGATGCTGAACTGGTGCGGCGCGCTGTCGGCCTGGCCAGGAATGCGCTCGGCGCCCGCTTCCTCATGCGTGCGGACGCCAAAGGGGAGCACCAGGAACACCGACAGCGCCCAGAACAGCAGATAGATGGCGAGGATAGAGGTCCAGCGCATAGCGGCTAGGTCCTAGAGCATGATCTGTTTAGGTAGAAGCGCCCTTTATTCGTCGCCCCGGGCTTGATCCGGGGCTAGGCTTTTCGTGTCGGAGGGGGTCGCCGTTATCGCTGAAGAAGCCAAGGCCCGGATCGAGTCCGGGCCGACGCCGCAAAGGTCAGCAAGCCAAGGTGATCACGCTCTAAACCCGCAGCAACAGCACGTCGACGATCGGCTTCTTGCCGGTCCATTCGACCGCCGTGCGGCGTACCGCCAGGCGGATGGCCTCGCGAAGCTTCTCGTCGTCCTTGCCGCCGGCGCGAGCCGCGTCCGCGGCTGCGTCGCGCGCATCGGCAAGGAAGTCTTCCTTGTCCTCTTCGACCGGGATGCCTTGCAGCCGCACTTCGGGCTCGCCCTTCAGCCGACCGCCGCCATCGAGCGCCACCGCAACCGACATCTGGCCATAGGCGGCGATCCGTCGGCGTTCGTTGATCGTCGCACCGTCCGCCGGCAGGATCACATCGCCGTCGAGCACCAGCCGTCCGGCGCGCTCCTGCCCGATCACCTTCGGGCCATCGGGGCTCAGCCGCAGCACCGTGCCGTTTTCCTGCACGACCGAGCGCGGCACGCCTTGTTCCTCGGCGAAGCGCGCCTGCTCGGCCATGTGCCGGCGCTCCCCATGGACAGGCAGGATGATCTCGGGCCGGATCCACTTGTACATCAGCGCGAGTTCGGGCCGGCCCGGATGGCCGGAGACGTGCACGTGCGCCTGGCGGTCGGTGATCATCCTGATGTTCTTGGCGGCAAGCGCGTTCTGGATGCGGCCGATGGCCATTTCATTGCCCGGGATCTGCTTGGACGAGAAGACGACGAGGTCCCCTTCCGAGAGTTTGATCGGGTGCTGGTCGAACGCAATCCGGCCCAGCGCGGCGCGCGCTTCACCCTGCCCGCCCGTGGCCACGATCAGCACTTCGCGCGGCGGCAGCTTCATCGCCGTCTCGAAGTCGACCGGCTCCGGAAAGTCGCGGAGATAGCCGACGCTCTTCGCGACCCGCAGGATGCGGTCGAGCGAGCGGCCCGCGACGCAGATGCGTCGTCCAGTGTCCGCCGCAACCTGACCAAGGGTCTGCAGTCGGGCCGCGTTCGACGCGAAGGTGGTGACGAGCACCCGTCCCGTCGCTTCGCCGATCACCGCGTCCAACCCCTCGCGCACCGCGGCTTCAGAGCCCGAAGCTTCGTCGTTGAACACGTTGGTCGAGTCGCAGACGAGCGCCAGCACGCCCTTGTCGCCGATCTCCTCAAGCTCGGCGGCTGTGGACGGCGTGCCGAGCAGCGGCTCCTCGTCCAGCTTCCAGTCGCCGGTGTGGAAGACATTGCCGTAAGGCGTCTGGATCAGCAGCGCATTGCCCTCGGGGATCGAGTGGGCGAGCGGCACATATTCGAAGCCGAACGGCCCCAGATGAAACTGGCCGTGCTCGCGGTCGATTACGTGCAGCTTCACCTGCTCGCTGACGCCCTCCTCCTCCAATTTGCCGCGGATCAGGCCAGCGGTGAACGGCGTGGCGTAAAGCGGCACACCGAGATCGGCGGCGAGGTAGGGCAGCGCACCGATATGGTCCTCATGACCATGAGTCAGCACGATGCCGAGCAGATCGTCCAGCCGCTCCTCGATGAAGCTCATGTCCGGCAGGATCAGGTCGATGCCGGGATAGGCGGGGTCTGCGAAGGTGATGCCGCAATCCACCATCACCCATTTGCCGTCACACCCATAAAGGTTGACGTTCATGCCGATCTCGCCCGAACCGCCGAGCGCGAGGAAGAGAAGTTCTTTACCGGGAGTCATTACAATCCTTGAAAGCGGCAAACACCGTCATCCTGAACTTGTTTCAGGATAAACTGTCCTCCTGCGGAGCGGTGGAGGCCTTATGCCGAACCGAGCTCGGCATGACGATCATATAGGTGAGCAGCTAGGCTTTTACACGCTCCGCCAGCATCGCCAGCCCACGCAACGTCAGATCATGCTCGACCGCATCGAAGACGGTCGTATGACGCTCGAACAGCACGGCGAGGCCGCCGGTGGCGATTACCTTGGCCGAACGGCCAATCTCCGTCTTCATGCGCGCGATCAGCCCTTCGATCAGCGCGACATAGCCCCAATAGATGCCGATGTTCATCTGATCGACGGTGTTGCGGCCGACGACCGAGTTGGTCGCCGGCGCTTCGATCGCGATGCGGGGCAGCTTGGCGGCGGCGTTGACCAGCGCATCGAGCGAGAGGTTGATGCCCGGCGCGATGATCCCGCCCTTATAGGCGCCCCGATAATCGATCCAGTCGATGGTCGTCGCGGTGCCGAAATCGACGACGATCAGGTCGCCTTCGTGCAGCGCGTGCGCCGCGATCGCGTTGACCGCCCGGTCGGCGCCGAGATTCTGCGGCTCGTCGACGTCGAGGTCCATGCCCCACTCGACCGGCGCCCGCCCCGCGATCAGCGGCGTGACGCCGAAATATTTGGTCGAAAGCACTTCCAGGTTGTGCAGAGCGCGAGGCACGACGGTCGAGATGATCACCCGGTCTATTGCCGAGCGCTCCAGCCCCTCCAGGGTCAGCAGCTGCGTTATCCAGACGGCATATTCATCGCCCGTGCGCCTGGGATCGGTCGCGATCCGCCAGCGCGCCCGAATGCCGCCGCCTTCGACTAACGCGAAGACGACATTGGTGTTTCCCGCATCGACCGCGAGCAGCATCATTCATTCTCCGTCATCGCGAGCAAAGCGAAGCAATCCAGCCCCGCACTCGCCCATCTGGATTGCCTCGTCGCTGCGCTCCTAGCAATGACGAAGACTAGATTGTGAAGACGTCGCCGGCGTGGATCACTCGGGCCTCGCCGGACGCCAAGCGCAAGCGGAGCCCGCCATTTTCGTCCAGCCCGTCGAACAGCCCTTCGAGCGGCGGCTGGTCGGGCAAGCGCACCGACAGCGCCGTCCCGACCGGATGCGCCCGTTCCAGCCAGCGGCGGCGTACTTCGTCCAGCGACAGCCGCCACCTGGACAGCCAGCGTGCGAACGCCTCCGCCAGATCGTGAAGGAACAGGTCGGGATCTGGCGCGGCAAGGCCTTCAGCAGGCAGGCTGGTGACCGGGCGGTCCAGCCCTTCGGGATGGTGCGCCAGGTTGACACCGATGCCGACCACCACCGCATCGCCTCCGCGTTCCAGGAGAATGCCGGTCAGCTTGGCGTCGCCAATGAACAGGTCGTTCGGCCATTTGATCCAGGGCTCCGCGCCATAGGCTCGCAAGGTCTCATCGAGGGCAACGGCGGCAACCAGCGCCAGCGTCGCCGGGTTAGGATCGGTCTGGCGCAGCCGGACGATGGTGCTGGCATAGAGGTTGCCGGGCGGCGACACCCAGGCACGGCCCAGTCGCCCCCTTCCTGCTGTCTGTTCGACCGCGCGCAGCCAGAGCCCGTCGGCCGCTCCGCGCGAGGCGAGGACCAGCATATCGGCATTGGTCGACGCGGTCTCTGCGACCGTGCGGATCTCGATCAGAACAGGGCCCGGGCGGCGTTGACGCTGACAATGCCCAGCGCCGGGATCAGGAAATAGCCGAGCGGCGACATCGCGAGGGCCGAGATAGCGATCAAGCCACCTTCGACCTTGTTATCGACCGGACGATAGGCCGGCGCAGGCTCGTCGAAGTACATCGTCTTGACGATTTTCAGATAATAATAGGCGCCGATCACCGACGTCGCGATGCCGATGGCGGCGAGCGGCCACAGCCCGGCACGGACCGCTGCGTCGAACACCACGAACTTCGACCAGAAACCGAGCAAGGGCGGAATGCCGGCAAGCGAGAACATGAAGATGGCGAGCGCCAGCGCCAGGCCAGGACTGGTGCGCGACAGGCCCGACAGGCTGGCGATCGTCTCGACATTGCGCCCGTCCGCATCGCGCATCTGCAGCACGACGAGGAACGAGCCCAGGGTCATGACGATGTAGATCGCCATATAGGTCATCACCGCGGCCACGCCGTCGGGCTGGCCTGGCTGCACCGCCGCGAGGCCGATCAGGGCAAAGCCGACATTGTTGATCGACGAATAAGCGAGCAGGCGCTTGATGTTGGTCTGGCCGATCGCCGCTACTGCGCCGAGCACGATTGAGGCCAGCGCCGAGAAAATCACGATCTGGCGCCACGCCTCGTAAGCCGGCCCCATCGCTTCGACCGTTACGCGCACCATCAGCGCCACCGCAGCCACTTTCTGGACCGAAGCGAAGAGCGTGGTCACCGGGGTTGGCGCGCCTTCGTACACGTCCGGCGTCCACATGTGGAACGGCACCGCGGCGATCTTGAATGCGACACCGGCCAGCACGAAGACGAGACCGAAGAGCAGGCCGGTCGAGACCTCGCCGCCGAACGCGAGCGCGATGGCGTCGAACTGCGTCGTGCCCGTGAAGCCGTAGAGCAAGGTGATGCCGTAGAGCAGGATGCCGGAGGCGAGCGCGCCGAGAACGAAATATTTCAGCCCCGCCTCGGCCGAGCGATTGTCGCGGCGCATGAAGCTCGCAAGGACGTAGGACGACAGGCTCTGCAGCTCCAGGCCGACATAGAGGGTCAGCAGGTCGGATGCGGACACCATCATGCCTGCGCCCACGGCCGAGAGCATGATCAGCACCGGGTATTCGGCGCGCAGCCGGTCGCCGTTGCGCTCGAAATAGTCGGGCGCGAGCACCACCGCCACTGCGGCGCCCGAATAGATCAGCACCTTGGCGAATGCGGAGAAATTGTCCGCCCGGTACAGCCCGCCGAACGCGTCGCCTTGCGGGTTCAACGATGCAAAGACCGCGACGATGAAGAAGATCACCGCCGCCCAGCCGATCCAGCGCGACGCTTTGTCGCCGCCATAAGCCGCGCACATCATCAGCGTGATGGCGCCCAATGAGAGGATCACCTCCGGAAGGGCGACGAGGAGATTGTGTCCGTAGTCCATATTACCTCGTCATCCCCGCGGAAGCGGGGACCCAGGAGTCGCAAAGAGAAGGTGGGTTCCCGCTTTCGCGGGAATGACGAAATGAGCCGCACATCAGTGGTTCGCCTCCGCCTTGGCCGGGGCGGCGTGCGCCGCTGTCCCTGCAGCAAAGGCCGGATCGAAGCTGGGCTTGGCACGGTCGATCCGCTGCACCAGCGCGCCGATGTCCTGACGCATCGGGGCGAGGAAGCTCTCCGGATAGACGCCCATCCACAGCACCACGGCGGCAATGGCGCCTAGGCTGACGATCTCGCGTCCGTTCAAGTCCGGCAGCGCCTCCGCCTCTGGCGTACGCGCGACCCCGAAGGCGATCCGCCAATAAAGGTAGAGCGCATAGGCGGCGCCCAGGATGATGCCTGTCGTGCAGAGCGCGGTCGCCCAGGTCGAGACCTGCCAGGCACCCATCAGCGACAGGAACTCGCCGACGAAACCGCTCGTCCCCGGCAGGCCGATCGACGCCATGGTGAAGAGCAGGAACAGCAGCGCATAGCGCGGCATGTTGTTGGAGAGGCCGCCATAGGCCGCGATCTCGCGCGTGTGCAGCCGGTCGTAGATCACGCCGACGCAGAGGAAGAGCGCGCCCGAGACCAGGCCGTGCGAGAGCATAACGATCATCGCACCCTCGAGACCCTGCCGATTGAACGCGAACAGCCCGATGGTCACGATCGCCATGTGCGCGACGGACGAATAGGCGATCAGCTTCTTCATGTCCGCCTGCACCAGCGCGACCAGCGAAGTGTAGACGACGGCAATGCCGGAGAGGATCAGCACCAGCCAGATCAGCTCAGACGAAGCTTCCGGGAACATCGGGATCGAGAAGCGGATGAAGCCATAGCCGCCAAGCTTCAGTAGCACGCCGGCCAGGATGACCGAGCCGGCGGTCGGTGCCTGCACGTGCGCGTCGGGCAGCCAGGTGTGGACCGGCCACATCGGCACCTTAACCGCAAAGCTGGCGAAGAAAGCCAGCCACAGCCAGGTCTGCGCCTCGACGGGGAAGTCGGTC
>JAESFT010000768.1_pt1 | contig 13367 bp, 18 predicted proteins | sample 9269451 | NCBI WGS metagenome assembly JAESFT01 (sample SAMN14502557, study PRJNA617106) | algae metagenome | isolation source: Scytonema hyalinum WJT4-NPBG1 and co-occurring heterotrophs from well... | place: USA: Mojave Desert, Joshua Tree National Park, California | collected 2006-05-25
GGTCAGCGAGCGGCGCAACCTTGCTACTGCCAAGCGCGTTCTCAGTAAGGCACTTAAGCCGCATGGCCCTCGTCTATAGCAGCCGTAACCTTAGCGAAACACCCGATACTGGTAGCCCGAGATAGATATTCACGTGGGCAAACACAGGATCAGAGCCGCCTTAAGGCGGTTTTTTATTGCCCGTGCCAGCAAGCCCCACTGTATAGAAGAATCTCACATAGTGAGGAGAGCCCAGTGGCCAAACCTGTAACCCCCCAGCAGCAAGATTGGTTTTTTGATCATTTGCGCAGGGCGAGTGTCGACGTGAACGTGTTTCTCATCAATGGAGTGAGATTGATCGGGCGGATCGACCAGTTTGACCGTTACACCGTCCTTCTGACCCGGGGCTCAAATTCTCAGACAGTCTACAAGCACACGATCTCAACTGTCGCACTGCCGGAAGGCTTTGAGATTAGTCCTCCCGATATATAGCCAACTCACGCGGCAACAGCTTGGGAAATGATCATTGACGGGATTTTTTCGGCTGGCGCAGACTTCCCAGATCCTCTGGCGTCACCTTTGGATTTTGCCAGTTCTTCCCGGATGAATTCATACCGCGCCACGAACTCATGATTGGCTCGGGTCACTTCCTAAATCTCGTCCTTCTGGTCGCTGATTTCGGACTTCAACTCTGAAATCTGCTCAGCATGATTGTCATCCTTCCGGATCCGTGAGCGAAGCCCACGGAATGTCTCCTACTGATCAGCTGCTCTGGCCGCAAGCTTCTTGATCCGCTTCGCGGCCTCGCCCAGCACGCGCTCTGGGGTCTTGCCCGGCTCTGCAGCCTTCGTCACGCCCGCCATGTTACTCTTTAACGCCGTCTTTCAGGCGATCTCCAATGAGAACAAAGGAGGAACATGGCGCTCGGATCAATAGCCTCGTCCAGCGGACAAAAAGGAAAGGCGGCCGCTCGGCCGCCCTCCCACGGATCTGAAAATCGATTGTCCCTTAGAACAGAAAATCTTCAGATACGAGTTGGCCCTTAAAGCCTTTCAAGGTGAGACTCCCCTGTGCCGTCACAATCACCGCACCCTCGTCAGAGTAGGTGATGAAAGCGGAGAATTCTTCGAACGAGGTGATGCCAGAGTTCGACAGGTCGATGAAATCCTCGCCCTGAGCAAAATCACGGATCATATCCTTGCCGAAAGAGGCATCGAACGTGAATGCGTCCGCACCAGCTCCACCGGTCAGGATGTCACGGCCTGTACCGCCGTTAAGGACGTCATCGCCCTCACCACCAGCGAGTCTGTCGTTGCCGGCACCAGCAAGGATCTCGTCATTGCCGAGACCGCCATCAAGCTGGTCCTGACCAGCCCCGCCGTCGATGCTGTCATCACCCAAGCCACCCCAGATCTGGTCGTTACCGAGGCCGCCGATCAGCTTCTCGTTACCGGTTCCGCCTTTGATCTTGTCGTTGCCCGCACCGCCGTCCAGCGCGCTGTCTGTGTCGTTGCCGAACAGCTTATCATTGCCTCCAAAACCTTTGAGGAGATCCTTGGACTTCCCGCCGCGCAGCACATCGTCGCCGCGGCCCCCATTCTTCTTCGCCATCGTTGTTGTCTTTCAGAGAAATTGCCTCTGACGAATGGGTACTTGAGAGGGGGCCGTCTACCAATGGGACGAAACGCCATACGTATTTACCGTAATCTCTCAATAGCTTGGGAGCAGAAGCTAGAACTTAACGTTCGCTGAACAGGAATTACGCAAGCCAGATCTTTTCCGGGATGGGACGAAATGGCTGTGTCGTAAATCTGGAGCGGAGGCGAGGAAATCGTTGAGGCATAGTCCTGGCTTCAGGCGGCGAGCCTCTCAAATTGCTCGGCGAGCGAGATCTGCAGATTCCGGGCAGATATCGCCTGCTGCTTGCGGGTCATGTGTACCATTTCAATCCCGCGGAGGGTCACACAGGCGCTATTCATTGCCTTGAACCCGAGCATTGGCCGCACTCGCCTTTTAATGGCAGGATGGTTCAGCTTAATGCGATTGTTCAAATAAGCCTTTGCCGGATTTGGATCGGCTTCAGCTCGCGTCTTGGCCGATCCTGAAACTGATCTGCGGTATCACAGGACAGGATGGCTCCCCGATTGGTCTGGCTGCTGTCGATCACAATCCGCTAAGGCCGTCCGTGGCGCTTAAGCGCCTTGTGCGGGAACCGCTTGGCAGCCGTCAGTTTACGCCGCTCGCTGAACCAGAACTCGACCATATTACCGTTGCTGTCGATGGCCCGGTAAAGGTACATCCATCGCTCACACACTTTGATGTAGATACCGTCAATGTGCCATTTCCCAGTGACAGCCCCGTTTGCGTAAGGTGCGAAGCTCCAGCAGTTGGGGCCATTTGCGGATGATCCATCTGTGAATGGTTGCGTGATCAACGGAGATCCCGCGTTCAGCTATCATCTCCTCAAGATTGCGCAAGGTGAGAATGTAGGCCAAGTATCACCGGACGCAGAACAGGATCACTGATCGAAATGTCGGCTCTTGAACACGTTACTCTCCACGCTGAGCATGGCACGACTAGCTGAAACTCTGAAACAAATTCTTCAGACACCCCAACGGGTATTTCCTAAGGTTCAGCGTAATCTTCAATCTCAGCTTAGTGATCACGCACTTGTCACACTGAGATTTCTTCGGTACGTGCATACCCAATCACAGGGAACCTCAACTGACTCGGGCAATGAGCGGAGGCGGAACTCGGTTCCTAGCCAATTCTCTGTGACACCAGTTTGATCCTCATCGCGTTGCCCCAACAGGATTCTGGTATGGATCACAATACCACTACCCCGAACTTTGTTGAGATCACTGCTGACATTGTCTCAGCCTATGTCAGTAAGAACTCTGTGCCAGCTGCAGATTTGCCAGGACTGCTAAGCACAGTCCATGCCTCACTAACTAAGATTGCTGGCCAGCAAGGTCCCGCAGAGGTCACCGAGCGGCTAGAACCGATCGTGCCAATCAAGAAGTCTGTCACGCCGGATTACATCGTCTGCCTCGAAGATGGAAAGAAGTTCAAATCGCTGAAGCGGCATCTGCGCGCAACCTACGACATGACCCCCGAGCAGTACCGTGCCAAGTGGGGCCTCCCGCACGACTACCCCATGGTTGCCCCGAACTATGCCAAGGCTCGCTCTGAGCTCGCCAAGTCGCTGGGTCTCGGCCAGCTGCGCACGAAAATCGTCGCTAAGGAAGCCGACACGCCTGCCAAGGGGCGGCGTACCAAGAAGGCGGCCTAATTCGGCAAACTGCATCTAAGTGTGGCCTGCAGGCGAGGGAGCGACAGCAAGCTGCTCTCCCTTCCTGTAGTATATGAAGACCACCCCGTTCGACCAGTCGACACCCATGCCTCAGTCTCAAGTTCGCCTTCGGAGTGGAACGCTTGACCCTTGTTGTCGATAACAAGAACGTGCCCGTCTATACAATGGAAGTAATGAATAGCCCTCGATCCCTGTATCTCGCTGTCCTGCGTTTAGCGCCGTAGGGCAGCGGAGAAGTTTTAAAGAAGACGTAAATTGGCTTACGTACGGAAGATGGAACGGGTACTTGGAATGAGTTGCGGGTCGTTCCCACATAATCCACAGAGTAGATAGAGAGTGCAGTGCGCGGCCTGAGGTTCTCGCCAACTTTTAGATATCGGTTGAAGCGCTATGGCGAACGAGACTTAGCTACATTTTTCCGCCCGAGGACCGTGTCTCGAAAGGCCACGCCACAGAAGCCGATGGAATTCTAAGTTCCCACTTTAGCGTGGCCTCCTAAGCCTTCCTGGTCTGGCGCTGGGTTCAGATCGCGACTCCTGGTGCTCAAGGCTGTCGATCACGTCCGCAAATGCCCTTAGATCCATGTCGGTTGCTTTTAAGATCTTCGATAGAGTTTCTGTTGACGGCCAGCGCTCACGTCCACCCATGCTCACACGCTTCGACGGGTTAAACGAAGTTGCATCTAAGCCGGCTGATTTCGCCAGAGCGGAAATCGATAGTCCCCTAGCCTCTGCAATCGCGTCAAAGGCCGCCCAAATTTGATCGTATGTGAACATATTGCTCGACTAGAATGTAAATAAATTGGCTACGTGGAAGTGGCTCTACCGAGAGTGGCAACGAGCCACGCCTGAGGGGATTTCCTTCCAGAGCATTAAGATTCGATTAATCCGTACGCATCCGCCGAAGACTGCGGCATCTCCGGTCGTGGCGTGGTAAGCTGCCGATATGGAGATCGACCACGACAAAATCGACGAGGCAGTCCTCGCCCTGATGTGGCTGACGTTGCACGATGGGTGTCGGGCTCTGGAAGAGCTTTGACTGGGGCGCCACAGACCGGCTCTACCAGAAGGGCTTGATCGCCGACCCGGCCAACAAGGCCAAATCCGTCGTGCTCACCAAGGAAGGCCTGCAGAAAGCGGAAGAACTCTTCAAGGTGCTGTTCACGCGAAAGCCCTGAGATCAGGCTGCAGCCTACTGATCTCGCAAGGGCTTCCGGTCCCAGGGTAGGAGCTCGTCGAGTCGCTGGATCGGATGTTCTGGCAGTCGCGCCAGCACATCAGTGAGCCGGCCCGCGGGTCAACCTCATTGAGCTTGCAGGTCTCGACCAGCGTGTAGGGACCGGCGCAAGATCTGTTCCTGATTATACGCCGGCATTATCAACCATGTGTAGGCGCCCCTGGTGACGCAAGAAGAATCTTCGGTTTGGTGCTCTATCCGTCAATGGTTTTCAGCACAAATATCGAACAAACTGTTTCGGACAGGCCGAGAACAGGCACATTTTAGGTGGCGCTGCCCTTGCCGAAGCGCTGCCAGCTCAGGAGTTGGCCGCCTGAGACCTAATGGTACGCCATCGCCATTACGCCAAGACAGCAGGAGTCAAGAAAAGGAGCATTATTTGCGTGGCCCTCAAGGCGGGCCAGCCCCGGCCGCAAGTCTGGTGTGCCCCGTCACCTCACGCACCGTCGTGAAATATGATCCCCAGGGTGTGCCGCCGGCCTGCCCTCACCTCACTGACCCCGTGTCTGAAGTTCACACGGTAGGTTCCGCGTGTGCCGCGAACAGGCCGATGGCTGACCGCGAAGGCAACGCCGTCTCCCCTGGCCAGGGGAACGACCATCGCCCGGGACTGGGCGCGGGGCCGCTGCTCCGTCAATACGAACTCCCCGCCTTCAAAATCCCGCCCTGGCTCCGACAGCAGAATCGCGACCTGGAGCGGGAATACGTTTTCTCCGTAAAGATCCTGATGGAGGCAGTTGTAGTCGCCAGGCCCGTAGCGAAGCAGCAGCGGCGTCGGTCGCCGCTGGCCGGCGTCGTGGCAGCGGGCCAGGAAGTCCGCGTGCTCGGGCGGATAGCGCACGGCACTGCCCAGTTGTTCGTTCCAGGCATTCGCGACCGGCTCCAGGCGCCTGTAGAGTTCGGTTCGCAGGGTCTGAACCACGTCGGGCAACGGATAGGAGAAGTACTTGTACTCCCCGCGGCCAAAGCCATGCCGGCTCATGATGATCCGGGTCCGGAAGCCCGCGTCCTGATCGTAGGTTCGGGCGATCTCATCGCACGCTTCCCCGGGGATGAGTCCGCGGATCGGCGCCCAGCCGTTGCTGTTGAGGTGATCGGTGATCGCCGGCCAGTCATGATCGGTCATGGATCTTGCCGTCATGCAGCCGTCTCCCGTTTCAGAAGTTCGCGCTTGCGCTCCACGCCCCACCGGTAGCCGGACAGGTCACCGTCGGTCCGCACGACGCGATGGCACGGGATCGCGACCGCGAGCGGGTTCGCGGCGCAGGCCTGCGCGACCACCCTCACTGCCTTCGGCTGGCCGATCCGGGCGGCGATCTCGGCATAGGTGGCCGTGCGTCCGACGCCGATCTCGCGCAAGGCCTGCCACACCCGCTGCTGGAACGCCGTTCCCCGGATGTCGAGCGGGAGATTGAGACCCACCTCCGGCTGCTCCACGAGCCCCACCACCGCCGCGACGATCCTCTCGAAGTCGGCGTCACCGCCAACAAGGTCTGCGTGCGGGAAACGATCCTGAACATCCCGTGTCAGGGTGTCGGGATCATTGCCGAGAAGGATCGCGCAGATCCCCTTCCCGGTGGCGCCGATGATGATCGACCCCAGCGAGCATTCTCCCACGGCGAAGTGGATCCGTGTCCGTGAGCCTCCCCGCCGGTAGCGCGTCGGGGCCATACCGAGAACCCCCGGGACCGTGGCGTAAAACCGTCCACTGGAGTTGAAGCCAGCCTCGTAAATGGCGGCCGTCACCGTGTCGGCGGCAGGAAGCGTCTCTCGGAGGGTTTTTGCGCGATAGGCCGCGGCATAGGCCTTCGGCGTGAGCCCGGTGACCGCCTTGAAGACGCGGTGGAAGTGATACGGGCTCAATCCCACGGCCTTGGCCAGGTCGGCGAGCGTCGGCAGGCTCTCGGCTTCCTCGATCAAGCGGCAGGCCGCTACGACCGCCTGCGTGTCCTTCTCCTGCTGTGACGGCCCGTTCGGCCGGCAGCGCAGACAGGGGCGGAATCCCGCTCGTTCTGCCGCCTCGCACGTCGGATAAAAGGCGACGTTCTCGGCACGAGGCCGGCGGGCCGCACAGGACGGGCGGCAATAGATTCCGGTGGTGCGGACCGCGTAGACGAAGGTTCCGTCCGCAGCCCGGTCGCGCGTCTCGAGGGCGGCCCAGCGGGCAACCCCATCCGGCATGATTTTCAACATGGCCATGTCCTCCGTTTGTCCAGCATCCAGGCTAGGATTGCTGGACGGATCCGACACTCCGTCGCTTGCTGTCGAATTCAATCAACAAATCCCGGGGACCGACACCCGAATTCTGCCGCAAGTTTCGGAGTGCGGACGCGCGGCGGCTGCCCCCATGAAGGAGGTCTCGTGCAACAACACTGAGATCGAGAAACATGAGTATGCTTCAAGGAAAGGTCGCCATCGTCACCGGGGCAAGCTCCGGCATCGGCTACGCCACGGCCAAACTGTTCGCCCGGGAGGGCGCGAGCGTCGTGGTGACGGCACGGCGCGAGGGAGCACTGAACGACCTCGTTCAGGAAATCCTCTCGGCCGGGGGAAAGGCCGTTGCCGTCGCTGGCGACGTCCGGGACGAGACCCTTGCCCGCATGCTTGTTGACACGGCGGTCGACCGCTTCGGCGGGCTGGACATCGCCTTCAACAACGCTGGCGGGGTGGGCGAGATGGGTCCCGTATCGGGCCTGTCATTGGACGGCTGGCGGGAGGCCATCGACACCAACCTGACGAGCGCCTTCCTCGGGGCGAAGTACCAAATCCCGGCCATGGTGGACCGGGGCGGCGGCTCGATCGTCTTCACCTCGACCTTCGTCGGCCACACGCCGGGCATGCCCGGCATGAGCGCGTATGCCGCGAGCAAGGCGGGCCTGATCGGCCTGGCCCAGGTGCTTGCCGCCGAGTACGGCTCGAGGAACGTCCGGGTGAACACCGTCATCCCAGGCGGGACCGACACGCCGTCCAACGTGGCCAACAGTCCCGATGCCACGCGGGAGCTCGTCGCCTTTGTCAAGGGCCTTCATGCGCTGAAACGCCTGGCGACCCCTGACGAGATCGCGACGGCCGTGCTCTTCCTGGCATCCGACGCCTCGGCCTTCGTCACGGGCAGCGCCCTGGCGGCCGATGGGGGCCTTGCGATCACCAGAGCCTGATAATCCCAGGTTCCCTTCGGGTGGCCTCCGCGAGGCCACCCGGTTTGCAGATGTCGGGCTAGGTGCTGGCTGGCTGGACGAGGGCTGCCACGATCCGGCGGACAACGGGCAGGACGACCAGCAGCGTCGGAAAGGCAATCAACCAGGAGGCCATCCAGGCGCTCATCCAGGCGGCAGGGAAACTCTCGACGAAGCCAAGGCTCTTGACGGTCGAGACCCCGGAGACGATGCACGACATCAACACGGAGATGACGAGCGGCGTGAGCAGTGCGCCATAGCGGGCGGGAAGCTTCTTGCTGGTCTTGAATGCAGCAGTGTCGGGAGAGATCATGTGTCAAATCCTGATACGAAACGATGTCGTTCACGGGCCGGGCATCCTCACGACGCGGCGGATGCGAGATCCTCGATGTACCGGCGCAAGGACCGGGGCTCCCGGCCAAGAACAGCCCGGAGGACCAGGCTGTTGCCGCCGGACCCTGAGGCCGCATAGGTCTCGAACACTTTTGCCAGGAGCTCCTTTTGATCAGGGCTCAGAGGGAGATGGGCAGCCCATTCATCGAAGGGGGCCTCACCAGGCTCAATAGGCTGACCAAGGACATCACTCATGACGGCCGCAATCTCGCTCCGATCCGGCATGGCAGCGCAGAGCTCGAAGGTGCCGAAGGCCAGCCGGTCTTCCGTGAGCGCGATTGCAGCGACCTCGGCCACATCTCGGTAATCCACGCGAGCGACGCGCGTCCTGATCGGGAACGGCTCCGCAAATACTCCGCGTTCGATGACGGATTGCCAGCCTCCGGCAATGTTCTGGAAGAACATCGCAGGGTGCAGGATCGTGTAGTCGATCCCGGATGCAAGGATCGCGTCCTCGACGGGTATCTTCGAGGCATGGTTGGCAAGCCGAACATTCGTGGGATGGATCACCGAGGAGAATACGATCTTCCGGACACCGCTCCGCCTCGCAGCCTCGACGAGACCGATCCCGAGATCGGCCTCGTCGGCCACGAACGCCGGCCCGATGTGAAACACGCCATCGATGCCTTGCAGCGCACGTTCAAGGCTCGGCCTGTCGCGCAGGTCGCCGACGGCCACCTCGGCCGCACCATTCATCCGGACGACAGATTCCTTGCCAGGGTCACGCACGAATGCCCTGACTGTGGCACCGCGGCGGACAAGTTCCGGGACGACGAGGCCGGCGAAGCGGCCGCTCGCTCCAACGACAAGAACGTTTGGATTGGATTTCGGCATGGTTTGCCCTTCCACACAGACGGGCGAGCCGACATGACGTTGCCCGTGTCGGAGCTGAACATGGCCTCGGCCGAGACTGGAGAGAATATCCGATACCGTGTATACGCTCTCTCGTTTTGCGAGAGAATGATGGACCGCATCGATGATCTTGAGGCCTTCCTGGCCGTTGTGGACGAAGGCAGCCTCACCGCCGCCGGGCGCCGCCTGGGCCGTTCGCTCCAGTCGATCAGCCGATCCTTGGCGACCCTGGAGCGCGGCATCGGGGTTGAGCTGGTGCAGCGCACGACCCGGCTGTCACAGCCCACCGAGGCCGGGCGGGCATTCTATCATCGCATCAAGCCTGTTCTTCAGGAGCTGAACGAGGCTAAGCTCGAGGCGGCAACCCGGCGTTCGGAGCCTTCAGGTGTATTGCGGATCGGGGCTTCCGTTCTGTTCGGACCGGCCTATCTTGTCCCCGTGATCGCAAGGTTCATGGAACGCCATCCGCAGATCAGGGTCGAGCTCGAGCTCTCGGACCGCTTCGTCGACCTCACAGACGAGGGACTGGACCTCGCGGTGCGCATCGGTCACCTGCCGGACTCGAGCCTCAAGGCCCGTCGGTTGGGGGAGCTGCGCCGGGTGTTCTTCGGCTCCCCGGAGTATTTCGACAAGCACGGACGCCCTGAGCATCCGCATGACCTGTCGCACCACCAGTGTGTCGTCAGAAGCGCGGATCGGCAGGACGATGCCTGGCCCGTTCTCATCGACGGCAAGCCGGGGACCGTAAGAGTCAACGGACGGTTTCGCGCCGACGACGCAGCGAGCACCTACGCCGCCGTGGCCCAGGGACTTGGGATCGGCTTCACGCCCCTCTGGCAAATCCGCGATCTTGTCGATCGCGGCGCCGTGGAACTCGTTCTCGTCCCGTTTGAACCGCCAACTGTACCGATCCATGCAGTGTGGCACGCCAGCAAACTCACACCGGCAAAAACCCGGCTGTTCATCGATTCCCTCGCAGGCGAATTAGAGTGCGACCGCCTGTAGCCGCACGCCCGGAGGTTCTTCCGCAAGGAGTTGAAGCAAGCCCATATGGTCAACCCGCGGACTATCGCTGTCGACAAAAATGCGGCCTACCCTAACGCGACAAAAGCTATGAAGCGGCATGAAGAGCTCTGGCGCATTGCAAAACTCCGGCAGGTGAAATTCTTGAATAACATCGTCGAGCAGGATCACCGACGCATCAAGCGTTTAGTCCGACCTGGGTTGAGCTTCAAGAGCTTCACGTCGGCCGCCCCAACAGTGGCGGGCTACGAGGTTATGGCGATGACCCGGGAGGGATATATTGTCAGTGCACCAGCAAATGACATGGGTGCTCAGCGCGACTTCATTGCTACTCTGTTTGGCGTAGCCGCGTGATTTGGGCTCTTGTCAGGCCTTCGCTTGACCTACTTCAGCTGTTGCAATGGAACCCGCGAGAGGCTGCCATTGGCACGCCAGCCGAGCGCAAACGCCACGAGATCAGATTGTTTGTGCAACCAGCGTCAGGAACCCGCCGGCGAGTGCGATATTGCTGACAAAGCCGTTGATCCGTGACGCGCGGTCTGCACCCTGGTAGTCCCAGAAATTGTGGAAAATCGGCGTGGCGACGATCAAGAATAGAAGCAGCAGCGCGGACGCAACCGCGGTCCAGATGCCAGCGATGAGCAGCGTGCCGGCGGCGACTTGCAGGACGATGCCAAGCCACAGCACGGCGCCCGCTTGCGGCACACCGCGGGCGCTCATCATCTGTGTGAGAAGGGCCCGGTTCTGGATGTTGCGCAGGCCGGCAAAGACGAAAGTCCCGCCCAGGAGCAGGCGCCCGGCGAACATGATCTCGCTGCCATAATCTGAAAGCATAGCATTGTGCCCTAAGAGAGCAAGGGCGCCCCTGCCGCGCCCTTGCTAGATACAGGGTTGGTTCAGGCGGCGTTGGCAGCCGACACTGGATGGATGGCGTGGAAGGAGACGCAGAGCCGGTTCCAGGTGTTCATCAAGCTGATGGCCACAGTCAGCTTGACCAACTCCTCCTTCGTGAAGTGCTTCAGTGCACTCTCATAGAGCTCGTCCGGCACACCGGCATCGGCAATCCTGGTCACTGCCTCGACCCAGACGAAGGCGGCGCGCTCGCGATCGGTATAAAGCGGAGACTCCTTCCAGGCAGACACGAGGAAGACGCGTTGTTCGCTCTCGCCGTCCTCACGCACTTCGCGGCTGTGCATGTCGACGCAGTAGGAGCAGCCATTGATCTGTGAGGTGCGCAAGCTGACGAGGTGCAACAAGCCCTTTTCGAGACCGCATTCGTCCACTGCCTTTTTGAGGGCCATGATAGAGTTCATCAGTTGCGGCGCTTCGGCATAGAAGTTTAGCCTGGCTTTCATGAGCAGTCCTTTCAAGTTTTGCTACGGGTTGAAGGTGGTTTTTGTGGCCGTGCATGCTGCGCCACGAAAGCTCAGCTCGCGGCGACAGCGCGCGGGTCGCCTTGTGTCTGGTACCCAACGACAAGATCGGAGAGGCGCTCCATGGCGAGGGCTGCCCGGTAGGCCTTCTCAGAACGGATTATGGCAGCGTTGATGTTGCACGGTCTTGCATAGGTCGAAGCATCGAGCTTGACCGGCCCGCGCTGGCGAATCTCGCCCATAGACATCGAGTGACAGCTTTCCGGAAAGACGGAGACACCTTTCCATTCTCGTTAGGCAATCAGGTGGTGCCCGCCGGAGCGACAGCCTCCCGCGCTAAACAGCCGCTCAGACGTATCAAACGGGGGCGATCTTCAAGGCCGCGATACCGGCCACGACGAGCGCGATACCGCTCAGGCGCATGGGATTGAGTGACTCATCGAACAGGACAACACCCAACAGGACGGTCCCCACAGCACCAATGCCCGTCCAGATGGCATACGCCGTGCCGACAGGAAGGACCTCCAGGGCGCGTCCCAGCAGGTAGACAAAACCGCCGAGAAGGGCGAGCGACAGGATACTCCACCCAAGCCGCGTATAACCCTCGGCATACTTCATAGAGATCGCCCAAGCGACGTCGAGAATCCCTGCCACGCCGAGCAGTATCCAAGCAAGACTCTGGGTCATATCATGCTCCTCATGCGGCTCTAAGAAGATATGCATCGCGGTCAGCAAGAAACGCTCGCAGCCGCTCGCCGTAATCCGGGCCCACCGCCGATTGCACGCTCGGCCGTTCCGACAGCGCCATGCGCCAGCGGCCGACCTTCGGCAAAATTTCGAACATGTTGAGCTCAACAAGTGCGTCGAAGACGTCGAAGTACCGGAAGATGGGGCCGTAGACAGCATCGACGAGGCTGAAGCGGTCACCAGCAAAGTATGGACCGTCGCCTAGCACCGCTTCGAGCCGGCGGAATTTTGAAGTGATCTGATCCCGCTTTCCCGCAAATGTGAGCGGCTCGGGCGTCGTCTCCAAAACCCAAAGGTCGGACAGGATCGTGGAGCCGAATTCCATCCAGGCCCGATGGCGGGCCCGCTCCAGCGGATTGTCCGGGTGAAGCCTGATGCCCTCTTGGGTCTCTTCGAGGTACTCGCAGATCACGCTGCTCTCGAAGAGCACGGACACCACTCCACTTCCTTCCTGTACGCGGAGCAGCGGCACTTTGCCGAGCGGGGACAGCGCGAGGAACCAATCCGGCTTGTTGGTCAGGTCGACCGTGATGCGCTCAAACGGCACGCCCTTCTCGTGCAGGGCAATTGCCGCCCGCTGCACGTAAGGACAGAGATGGTCACTGATGAGGGTGAGCCTCGTCATACCACCGCTCCTGCTACGGCAACCGGAACCTTGTGGCCTTCGGCGACCATGGCTTCGCGAACTTTTGGGCGCGAGCCGACGCGCTCCATGAAGGTACGGATGTGCGGAAAGCTCGAGAGATCGACCTTGGCAAACTCCGACCAGCCAACGATGGTGAACAGATAAGCGTCAGCAACGCTGAACCGCTCACCCATGACAAACGGCCCAGACGCTGCCAGGTGGTTCTCTAGGAAAGCGAGCCGCTGGGCGATCTTGTCTCGCGCGACGCCCTGGGCCTGTGCCCCGTATTCGGGATGGAAGAGCCAGGGGCTGTACATCTTGTGCAGCTCGGTCGCAATGAAGGTCAACCAGGATTGGACACGATAGCGCTCGGGCGTGCCGGCGGGCGGGATGAGACCTGCCGCCGGCTCCAGGTCAGCGAGATATTGAACGATCACCGAGCCTTCCGTCACGGTCGACCCGTCATCGAGGAGGAGGATCGGCACATAGCCATTCGGGTTGACCGCGGTGAAGTCGGCACCGGTTGCCGTGACGTGGGGTGTTTTCCGGATGTCGACCCGTTCGAGTTCGAGCTGGATTCCTGCCTCCCTGGCGACAATGTGCGGGGACAGCGAGCAGGTGCCGGTGGCGTAGTAGAGTTTCATGGGGGG
>JAESFT010000769.1_pt1 | contig 13364 bp, 7 predicted proteins | sample 9269451 | NCBI WGS metagenome assembly JAESFT01 (sample SAMN14502557, study PRJNA617106) | algae metagenome | isolation source: Scytonema hyalinum WJT4-NPBG1 and co-occurring heterotrophs from well... | place: USA: Mojave Desert, Joshua Tree National Park, California | collected 2006-05-25
TTCCTTCGCGGTCGATCCGGAGCGCGGCACCTTCATTCTCGGCATCCTGATCCTGTTCATCGGCGGATCGCTGGCGCTCTTCGCCTGGCGCGCCCCGATGCTCAAGCAGGGCGGCCTGTTCGCGCCCATTTCCCGCGAAGGCGCGCTCGTGCTGAACAACCTCTTTCTCGCCACCGCTTGCGCCACCGTATTCATCGGCACGCTATACCCGCTCGCGCTCGAGGTGCTGACGGGCGAGAAGATCTCCGTCGGAGCGCCGTTCTTCAACTTCACCTTCCTGCCGCTGATCGTGCCGCTGCTGCTGCTCGTGCCTCTCGGCCAGACGCTTGCGTGGAAGCGCGGCAACCTCCTCGGCACGGCCCAGCGCCTCTATGCCGTCTTCGGCATTTCGCTCCTCGCCACCATCGCGATGTTCGCGTTCCGGTACGGCGGACCGGTGGCCGCACCCCTCGGCATCGGGCTCGGCGTCTATCTGGTTCTCGGCTCCCTCAATGAGATCGCCACCCGCTCCTGGTCCAAGGGCACGCCGCTTTCCGCAGCCTGGCGGAAAGCGCGCGGCCTGCCGCGCTCGGCCTGGGGCACGGCCCTTGCCCACGCGGGCGTGGGCCTCACCGTGATCGGCATCGCGGCGACCGCCTGGGGCGTCGAGGCCATCGGCAGCCTGAGGATCGGCGAGCGTCTCCGGGCGGGCGATTACGAGGTGCGGCTTGAGCGCGTCATCCCGCGCATCGAGGCGAATTACCGGGAGGAAGTCGCCGTCCTGACGGTCTTCGACGACGGGCGCGAGATCGGCACGCTCGAGACCATGAAGCGGCTCTACGTGACCCGCGGCATGCCGACGACGGAAGCGGGCATCCTGACGACGGGTCTCGGCCAGGTCTATGCCAGCATCGGCGAGGTGCAGGCGGACGGGTCGATTGGCATGCGGCTCTATTACAAGCCGCTCGTTCTCCTGATCTGGATCGGCTCCCTCGTGATGGCGGCCGGCGGTGCCCTGTCGCTCACCGACCGGCGGCTGCGCATCGGCGCGCCGGCCCGCGCGAAGGCAGCCGCACCCGCTGCCGTTCCGGCGGAGTAGGCCATGCGCTTCGTTCTCGCTCTGATAGCGGCTCTCGTGCTCGGCGGTCCGGCCCTGGCCGTGCAGCCGGACGAGGTTCTGAAGGATCCTGCCCTCGAGAAGCGCGCGCGCGAGATCTCGGCAGGCCTGCGATGCCTCGTCTGCCAGAACCAGTCCATCGACGATTCCGACGCGCAGCTCGCCAAGGATTTGCGTCTCCTGGTGCGCGAGCGGCTCGTGGCCGGCGATACGAACCGGGAGGTGGAAGCCTTCCTCGTGCAGCGCTACGGCGAGTTCGTGCTTCTGAAGCCCACCTTCGGCACGCATACCCTGCTGCTCTGGCTCACGCCCGCTCTCGTTCTCGTCCTCGGCAGCATCGGCGCATACCTGGCGATGAGACGTCGCCCACGGCCCGTCGCGGCGCTCGATGCGGAGGAGCAGAAGGCGCTCGAGGAGCTGCTCAAGCGCGATCAGAACGCTTGAATGCCCACGGCAGGGGCGGGGCGGAACTCTTCCCGTTAAGCAGTTTCGATCCTTTCTGTTGATCCTGCCAATGTGTCGCGGTGCCAATCTTACGACCGGCTGATATCGGGCTCCCACATCTCCCGATATCCCCCGCGAAAGGTGCGGTCGTGAAGCTTGCGGCCCATGGATTGTGTCTGATCCTTCTTGCATTGCCTTTTGCCACCCGAGCGAGCGAGGATCTCGTCGCCAAACGCGAGGCCTGTCGCGTGGAGGCGAGAAGCCGCATCGCACCTAAGAGAAAGATCGAGGTCGAGGATTACCGCCGCATCGTGGAACGGCGCGCGGCCTACGTGACGCAGTGCATCAACCGCACGATCGTGGCTCGCAGCAGCGCTCCGCTCCCGCCGAAAAGGGTGTTCGAGGACGGGGCGGACGACGGGCCGCGCATCGTCGCGCCCAACCGGGACGAGCCCCGTCGCAAGGCCGGGCGGGCGGATCGGGAAAGGCCCAAGGTGGCTTCGACGAGGACGGCCAAAGGGAAGAAGTTCAGGGCCAGGAAGGTCAGGCTAACGTCCCGCCGGAGCAAGTGAGACCCTCTCCCGAAACCTTACCAACATTTCATCTCGGGGTGAGGGTACCGTAACGCACCAACCCCCATCTTGCTCTCATGACGAACCCACAAGCGTTCTTCGAGGAGAGACAAGACATGTTGGACAAGGTTTCCACTCCCGCCCGCAAGCGCACCGCCAAGTGGCTCGGCGCAGCGGCCGTGGCCGCGATCATCGCGGGCGGCGCCGTCGAGAGCGGTCTGGTTGCTCCCAGCCCCGCCCATGCCGAACTGCGCTCCATGGCCCAGCCGGTGCAGGGCGCTCCGTCCTTCGCGGACGTCATCGACCGGGTGAAGCCCGCCGTCGTGGCCGTGAAGGTCAAGGTGCAGAACGTCGCCGACCGGGACGACGACGACGGCCAGCAGTTCTCGATGCCCGATCTGCCCCCGGGCCATCCCATGGAGCGCTTCTTCCGCCAGTTCCGCGACCAGATGCCGGGTGAGCGCGGCGACCGCGGACCGCGCCGCGAGCGTCCCCGCCAGTTCGGCCAGTCGCTGGGCTCCGGCTTCTTCATCTCGGCCGACGGCTATGTGGTGACCAACAACCATGTGGTCGACAACGCCTCCGAGGTGCAGGTCACCATGGACGACGGCAAGACCCTCGATGCCAAGGTCATCGGCACCGATCCGAAGACGGACCTGGCGCTCCTGAAGGTCGAGGGCAACGACTTCCCCTATGTGCGCCTCGCCGGCCAGAAGGCCCGGATCGGCGACTGGGTGGTGGCCATCGGCAACCCGTTCGGCCTCGGCGGTACGGTGACGGCCGGCATCGTGTCGGCCCAGCACCGCGACATCGGCGCCGGTCCCTACGACGACTTCATCCAGATCGACGCCTCGGTGAACAAGGGCAACTCGGGCGGCCCGACCTTCAACCTCTCCGGCGAGGTCGTGGGCGTGAACACGGCGATCTTCTCGCCGTCGGGCGGCAATGTGGGTATTGCGTTTGCCATCCCGGCGAGCACCGTCGAGACCGTCGTGGCCTCCCTGAAGGACAAGGGCTCCGTGACCCGCGGCTTCATCGGCGTGCAGATGCAGCCGGTGACCAAGGAGATCGCCGAGGCCATCGGCCTGAAGGAGCCCAAGGGCGCCCTCGTGGCCGAGGCTCTCAAGGACGGCCCTGCGGCTAAGGCGGGCGTCCGGACCGGCGACACGATCATCGCCGTCGACGGGCAGCCGATCAACGAGGCCAAGGATCTGTCCCGCAAGGTGGCCAATGTCGCGCCGGGCAAGAGCCTCTCGCTCACCCTGTGGCGCGAGGGCAAGGAGCGGACCGTCACCCTCGAGGTCGCGAGCCAGCCGAAGGGCGTCTGATCCACACAAGAGTAAGGGACACCGGGCTTTATAGTTGATTGCCCCCGACGCCTGGTGTCTTCTGCCCACGGCAGGCTGGCCTCTTCCCCTCCAAGGCCGGCCTGCCGTCGGGCATCTCATCGCGTTGCAAGTAGGCCTATGCGGATTCTCATCATCGAGGACGACAAAGAGGCGGCCTCCTATCTGGTCAAGGCGTTTCGCGAAGCGGGACACGTGGCGGACCACGCATCCGACGGGCTCGACGGCTACGCCATGGCCGAGGAGGGGGATTACGACGTGCTCGTGGTCGACCGCATGCTGCCCAAGCTCGACGGCCTGTCCCTGATCCGCTCCCTGCGCGAACAGCGCGTCGAGACGCCGGTCCTCATCCTCTCCGCCCTGGGCCAGGTCGACGACCGCGTGAAGGGCCTGCGGGCCGGCGGCGACGATTACCTGCCCAAACCTTACGCCTTCTCCGAGCTTCTGGCTCGCGTCGAGGTGCTCTCGCGCCGCCGCAGTTCGGCGCCGAATGCGGAGCCCACGGTCTATCGCATCGCAGATCTCGAACTCGACCGCCTGTCCCACCGGGTGACGCGCTCCGGCCAGGAGATCGTGCTGCAGCCGCGGGAGTTCCGGCTGCTTGAATACCTGATGAAGAACGCCAATCAGGTGGTGACCCGCACCATGCTGCTGGAGCATGTGTGGGACTACCACTTCGACCCCCAGACCAACGTGATCGACGTTCACGTGTCGCGGCTTCGCGCCAAGATCGACAAGGGCTTCGACAAGCCCCTGATCCACACCATCCGCGGGGCGGGCTACATGGTGCGCGTGGGCCAGGAGGGCGACGAGGAATGAGCGTGCCGCGATGAACGCCTCCATGAGCGCCCTCGGCAAGCTCGTCCGGACGACGGCGTTCAAGCTGTCCTTCGCCTATCTCCTCATCTTCACCATTTTCGCCTTCGTGGGCTTGGGCTACGTGGCCTGGAACGCTCAGCGGCTGCTCACCGACCAGTTCGTGTCGACCATCGAGAGCGAGATCAACAGCCTGTCGGACCAGTACCGGTTCGGCGGCCTGCGCCGGCTCGTGAACATCGTCGAGCGGCGCTCTCGCGCGCCGGGCGCCATGCTCTATCTCGTCACCACGGAGGCGGGAGAGCGGGTCGCCGGCAACGTGGGCGCCCTGCCGCCCGGCGTGATCGGCCGCACGGGCCAGTTCGAGACCCTCTACAACCGCACCGACGAGACCGAGGCGCGGCCCGACATGGCCATCGTGCGCGTCTATCTCCTGCCCGGCGGATTCCGGCTCCTCGTCGGGCGCGACATCGAGGAGCGCCGGCGCCTCCAGGAGGTCATCTACCGCGCCTTCGGCTATTCCCTGCTCTTCATCGTGGTGCTCGGCTGCGTCGGCGGCTGGTTCATCACAAGGCGCGTCCTTAAGCGCGTCGACGACATGACCGAGATCACGCGCCACATCATGACGGGCGATCTGGGCGGGCGGCTGAAGATCGCCGGAACCGGCGACGAGCTCGATCGCCTCGCGCAGAACCTCAACGACATGCTCGACCGCATCGGCGAGTTGATGCGCGGCATGCGGGAGGTCTCGGACAACATCGCCCACGACCTGAAGACGCCCCTGACGCGCCTGCGCAACAAGGCCGACGAGGCCCTTCGCACCGCAAGCACCCCCGACGAGCTGAGATCCGCTCTCGAGGCCACCATCGAGGAGAGCGACAACCTCATCCGCATCTTCAACGCGCTGCTCATGATCGCGCGTCTGGAAGCCGGCAACGCCCGCGAGGGACTGGCGGATTTCGATGCCGCCGAGGCGGTGCGCGACGTGGCGGAACTCTACGACGCGCTCGCCGAAGAGGCGGGCGTCTCGCTCGAGGTCTCCGTGGAGGACGACCTGCCGATCCATGGCAGCCGCGAGTTGTTGGGGCAGGCCATGGCGAACCTTCTCGACAACGCCCTGAAATATGGATCCACGGCCGCTGCAACGCCCCCGACGATCAGCGTGTCGGCCCATCGCCGCGACGGCGAGGTGCGGATCGTGGTGGCCGATCGCGGTCCCGGCATCCCGGAATCCGAGCGCGGGCGTGTGCTGGAGCGGTTCGTCCGCCTCGAAACCGCCCGTTCGCGTCCCGGCTTCGGCCTCGGCCTCAGCCTGGCCGCCGCCGTGGCCCGCCTGCACGGCGGAACCCTGCTCCTGGAGGACAACCGGCCCGGATTGCGGGTGATCCTGGCCTTGCCCCTGAAGGCCGTCGAACTGCCCCAGCCTCCCTTGCAATCGGCGGCGTGACGCGGAAAGAGCGCGACCGAGCGGCAAATCCTTGCAACGACCGCATTTCGGTGGCCTAAGGAAGCACTCCACGTCATGGCCGGGCTTGTCCCGGCCATCCCGATCGGGAAAGCGCCGCGCTTCAATCAATCGGGATCACCGGAACAAGGCCAGTGATGACGTGGAGGTTGCCATTCCCAAGCGATCCGCAGGTGCTGTCGAAATTTTCGATTGCCTCCACGGCTCCGGCGTGAACACTCAAGGCGCCCGTAGACACCCGATGGATTGGCCGTGCCGGATCAGACGAATTCACTTCTCGACCGCTTGACGAAAGCGCCGCTGGTTGCGGATGCGAAACGCGCAAGGGTGCAGCTGGCGGACTTCGTCGGGCGTGTCCGTGAGGAGCCCGGAGCCGAGGCGCTCTTGAGCCATCTCGACAGCGGACTGTTCCGCGATCTCCTGCTGGCGCTCGCCGATCACTCCCCGTTCCTCTGGCAGCTCATCGTCAATGATCCGGCCCGCGTGGCAAGGCTCGCCTCGGAGCCGCCGGAAGCTGCACACCGCGCCATCATCGAGAGCCAGTCCGGTCTCTTTCGCGAACTGCGTTCCGGCGCTTTGACGCGCAACGATGCCGTGCGCGCCTTCCGGCAGAATCGCAACGCCCATTCGCTTCTCGTGGCCCTTGCCGATATCGGCGGGATCTGGACCACGGAGGAGGTCACGCAGGCCCTGTCGGATTTTGCGGATGCCTCCGTGGCCGGAGGCGTGAATCTGGTTCTCACCGAAACGGCCGATCTCGGTCGCGTCCAGCTCACAAACCCCGATTCTCCCGGAGAGGGCTCCGGCTTCACCGTGCTGGCGCTCGGCAAGCACGGCGCGGGCGAGCTCAATTACTCGAGCGACATCGACCTCGTCATCTTCTTTGATCCCGAGACGACGGCGCTGAAGGACCCATCCGAGGCGGCGACGGTCTATACGCGTATCGCCCAGCAGCTCGCCAAGCTCCTGCAGGAGCGCACCGCCGACGGCTACGTGCACCGCGTCGATTATCGTCTGCGCCCTGATCCGGGCTCGACGCCGACGGCCATGTCGCTGTCGTCCGCTTACGTCTATTACGAAACGGTCGGGCAGAACTGGGAGCGCGCCGCCTTCATCAAGGCGCGGCCCGTGGCGGGCGACCTGACGCTCGGCGAAACCTTCCTGAAGGAGCTCCGCCCCTTCATCTGGCGCAAGTATTTCGATTTCGCCTCCATTGCCGACGTGCACGCCATGAAGCGGCAGATCCATGCGGTACGGGGCCATGACGAGATCGCGGTCGCAGGCCACGACATCAAGCTCGGACGCGGCGGCATCCGCGAGATCGAGTTCTTCGTGCAGACGCAGCAGCTCGTGTTCGGCGGACGCCGTCCGGCGCTCCGTGGGCGGCGGACCCTCGACATGCTCAAGACCCTCCACGACGAGGGCTGGATCACCGCGAAGGCGCGTGACGAACTCTCCGACGCCTATCGGTTCCTGCGCACCATCGAGCACCGGCTGCAGATGGTGGCGGACGAGCAGACCCAGCGCCTGCCGTCCGACGAGGAGCAGCTCAAGCGCTTCGCCAGGTTCTGCTGCTATCCCAATCTGAAGGCCTTCTCCAAAGCCCTGACCGACCAGGCGAAGATCGTGCAGAGCCATTACGCGCTTCTTTTCGAAGAAGGTCCTGAGCTTGCCTCCGATGCGGGCAGCCTCGTCTTCACCGGCACGGGCGACGACCCGGAAACCCTCGCCACGCTCCAGCGTCTCGGCTTTCGGGAGCCCGAGCGGGTGGCCGAAACGGTCCGCGGCTGGCATTTCGGCCGTCGTCCCGCGATCCAGAGCGCCCGCGCCCGCGAGGTCCTCACGGAACTCACGCCGGCGCTGCTTTCCGCCCTCGGCGGCACTGCCGATCCCGATGGCGCTCTCGCGGCTCTCGACCGTGCCTTCGGCCGCATGCCGGCCGCCGTCGAACTTCTCACGATCCTGCAATCGCACGATCGCCTGCGGCTTCTCTTCGCCGATCTTCTCGGCACTGCGCCGCGTCTCGCCGATACGGTGGCGCAATCGCCCCATGTGCTCGATGCGCTGATCGATCCTGCTTTCGGCACGCCCGTCATCGACGACGAGGCCGTCGAAGGCCAGGTCAGGCAGCTGATCGGCCCGCCGCGCGATTTCGAGGACTTTCTGGACCGCATGCGCGATGCGGCGCGCCAGATGCGCTTCGTCACCGGCGCCCGGCTTCTCTCCGGTGTGCTTTCCCCCGCACAGACCGGCGAGGCCTACGCGGCCATCGCGCGAGCTGTCATCCGGGCGTCCTTCGACGAGGTGCGCCGCGCGTTCGAGGCCGAGCACGGCATCGTGCCGGGTTCGCGCGTTGCGATCCTGGGTCTCGGGCGGCTGGGGAGTCGCGAACTGACGGCCGGCTCCGATCTGGATCTCGTGGTGATCTACGACTTCGACGAGGAGCGTCGGGAGAGCTCTGGCCCACGCAGCCTCGACGCCGTCGTCTATTACACGCGGCTCACGCAGCGCCTGGTTTCCGCACTCACCGTGCCCACGCGACGCGGTCTTCTCTACGAGGTCGATCTGCGCCTGCGTCCGCAGGGCGGCAAAGGTCCGGTCGCTTCGCAGTTCAAGGGTTTCGTGACCTACCAGAAGACCGAAGCCGATCTCTGGGAGCATATGGCGCTCACCCGTGCCCGGGTGCTGGCCGGCGATGACGGGTTCGGGGCCGAGGTGTCGAAATCCCTCAAGAGCATCCTCACGGCCGAACGCGATCCGAAAACAGTGTTCAAGGACGTCAGGACCATGCGCGAGCTGATCGCGCAGGAGAAGGGCGAGGGCGATCCCTGGGACCTGAAGCTGGCCCGGGGTGGCCTCACCGATCTCGACTTCATCGCGCAGGCGCTGGTGCTAGCCCATGCCCATATGCACCCGTCACTGGTCGGACTTGCCACCGAGGAGGTCTTTGCGACGGCACTGGGTGAGGGCCTGCTGGACAGGCAAGCCGGACGCAGCCTGATCGAGGCGCACAAGCTCTTCAACGACATCTTCCAATGGCAGAGGCTGACGATCGAAGGGCGCTTCGATGCTGAGGCGGTGCCGAAGCCCATCCTGAAGCGACTGGCCACGGTGGCAGGATTGCCGAACGCGACGGTGCTGCTGTCGCACCTCACCGACATGTATCGGCGGGTGCGGGGGATCTACGACAACGTGTTGAAATAAGGCTGTTGCCCTGTCGCCAATCGCGGAGGCAGCCGGAGCTTAAGCGGCAGCGTCCGCCAGGGCGATATCCGCGTTGGTGGCTTCGGTCAGCGGGAGGTGGACCAGCACGATGGTGCCGACGCCTTCCTGGCTTCTGATGCGCAAGGATCCGCCGTGGAGCTCCGCGAGGGAGCGGGCGATGGCGAGGCCGAGGCCCGAGCCCTTGTAGCTCTTCGAGAACTCGGTCTCGACCTGCTCGAAGGGCTGGCCGAGCTTGTGCAGGGCGTGATCGGGGATACCGATGCCGTTGTCTTCCACGTAGATGTTGACGGCGTTGCCGGCCTGACGGGTGCGCACTGTGATGCAGCCGCCGTCGCTGGTGAACTTCGTGGCGTTCTGGAGCAGGTTGACGAGGATCTGGTGCAGCGCGCGCTCATCCGCCGGCACGATGATGTCCTCGGGGTTCACGTCGACCGTGACGGAGAGGTTCTTGGCCTTGGTCTGCTCGCCCACGAGCTTGAGGGCACGCTGGATCGAGGCATGGACCTCGATTGGCTGCTTGGTGAGCGTCGTCCGGCCGGCCTCGATGCGCGACATGTCGAGGATGTCGTTGATCACCGACAGGAGATATTCGCCGCTCGAGCGGATGTCGGAGCAGTATTCTTCGTATTTCTCGGAGCCGAGCGAGCCGAAGATGCCGCTCTGCATCACTTCCGCAAAGCCGATGATGGCGTTGAGCGGCGTGCGCAGCTCGTGGCTCATGTTGGCGAGGAATTCCGACTTCGCCCGGTTGGCGCTCTCCGCCTGCGCCTTCTGGTCGAGGTAGCGTTCGGCGAGATCGGCGAGCTGATGCGTCTGCGCTTCGAGCTTCTGGCGCGACTGCTTGAGGTCGAGAACCGTGGCGATGAGCTCCTTCTCAGACTCGACGAGGCGGTGCTCGTGACGCTTGAGCGCGGTGATGTCGGTGCCGACGGACACGTAGCCGCCGTCCTTGGTGCGACGCTCGTTGATCTGCAGCCAGCGGCCGTCCTGCAGGCGTGCCTCGAAGGTGCGTGCGCCCACATCCTGCTGCTCGCGGCGCAGGAACTGATGCTGAACTTCCGGCGGACGGCCCAGGGCCATCACTTCCGCATAGGACTTGCCCTGAAGCTGAGCATCGGCCGGCAGCTCGTGCAGCTTCTGGAACTTCGAATTGCAGAGCACGAGATTGTTGTTGGCATCCCACAGCACGAAGGCCTCGGAGATCGCCTCGATGGCATCGTGCAGGCGGGCGTCGGCCTTGGCGGTCTTCTCCTCCAGGCCGCGCTGCTCGGTCACGTCGACCGCGATGCCGACGAGATGGCTGGCCGCGTCGTCCGGATCGTTCATCAGCTCGGCGCGGGCGCGCAGCCACACCCAGTCGCCCGAGATGCTGCGGATGCGGAACTCGTAGTCGACCAGCGAGGTGCTGGCGGAGGCGAGCTGCTCGGCGAGCGTGAAGAGATCCTGATCCTCGGGATGGATCATGGCGTTCACTTCGCCGAAGGACAGGAACTCGTCCTGGCGCTCGTAGCCCAGGAGCTCGTACATGGAGTCGGACCAGTAGATGCGGCCGCGGCCGATATCCCAGTCCCACAATCCGCAGCGGCCGCGGTTGAGCGCGGAATCGATCCTGTCGCGCACCTTCTCGCAGACCTCGTCCGCCGCGCGGGCGCGGTTCGCCTGCATCACATAGGCCACGCCGATGCCGAGCAGAACCATGATCGTGGCGCCGAGCAGCGAGACATGGCCGATGGTCCGTGTCCACCAGCCGGACAGAATGTGCGGCATCGGCTGCACGAGCGCGATCTGGCCGGAGGAGGCGTGCAGCGCACGCACCGTCGCCATGCCCTCGGTCCCGCCGGGAAGCTTGATCGTCATGACGCCGGCGCGATCCGCGAACAGCATCAGGGGCTGCGCCTCGCCCAGGATATCCGTCAGTTTGGCCGGTGCTTCTTCCATCGGCGGATAGACCGCAAGGATCGCGCCGGCCTGATCGACGAGCATGAGCGACCGGTTCTGCGTCAGGGCGCTCGGCGGCATGTCCTTCGCCAGGCGCTCGAGCTGAGCAGCTGCCTGCGCGCGGTCGGCGGGCGCACGGGCGGTGCCGAGCTTCGCGGCCGAGAGCGAGGCGATGATATCGATGTCGTTGATGGCGTCGAAGAGCGTGTCCTTGCGGCCGTCGCGGATCTGGATCCAGGCGCTGCCCGCAAGCGTGACGAGGAACAGGATCAGGAGGGCAGGGACTGCGAGCCTCAGAAGAGGCTCATATTGCTCGAGCCGCCGATATGCCGGGTTCGCGTCTGATCGCGTCACCCCTAGAATCGTACCCGCGCGTGCGGGTACGCATGCGGTCACCGCCCCCGCCATGCGATGCTTCCTCCGGAACCGTTTTCGTCCTGCTTCGGAGGACGTGCCGCATCTCTCCGAATCACTAACAATAGAATCTTGAGCGGGTGATTTGTCTAGTTAGTAGAACCCGAAGGTTAATAAAAAATTTCCCATCCCGCATTCCCTTGGGGAAATCTGGGACAACCGCGTAAATGTTTGTATTTCATGGCTTATTTCGACTGACCGTCGTCCAGCGAACGGCTCACGATGTCGCCTACATCCCGGGAAAGATTGGGCTTTTGAGCGATCGAACGGAGGGCTTGTTCGGCGTGCGATCGGCGGGTGCTTTCCATCATGCGCCACGTGCTGAAAGCGGTCAGAAGACGGGCTGCAAGCTGCGGGTTCAACTCGTCCACGCGCAGAACGATCGAGGCGAGGAAATGGTAGCCTGTGCCGTCGGCGCGGTTGAACTGAACCTGGTTCAGCATGGCGAAGCTGCCGATGAGCGAGCGCACGCGATTGGGATTGGCGATGGAGAAGGCCGGATGCTGCATGAGGCCTTTGACGCGCTCCAGCGTGCCTTCTTCCGGGATCGTCGCCTGCAGGGTGAACCACTTGTCGAGCACGAGGGGCTCGTTGCGATACCTGTCGCCGAACCGGGCGATGGCTTCCTCGCGCACCGTGCCGGGCAGGGTGGTCAGGACGCTCAGCGATGCGAGGCGGTCCGTCATGTTGCTCGCGGATTCGAGTTGGCGTACGGCGAGCGCTTCGCCGGTGCTCGGATCGGATGCTGCGAGAAGGTCGAGGGACGCGTTGCGCAGGGACCGCCGCCCGGCGCTGGCCGCATCCGGGCTGTAGGCGCCGGAATCGGTCAGGACATTATAGAAGCGATGCAGATGGGCGGCACAGCTCAGACCGATGCGGCGCCGCATCTGCGTGCGTGCGCGATGGATGGCGTCAGGGTCCACATCCTCGCCGATCTCCTGGGCGACATCCGCTTCGCTGGGAAGGGTGACGACAAGCGCCGCGAAGGCCGGATCCGTGAGAGCATCCCTGTCCATGAAGGCGCCGAGCGCCGCGGCCAGGGCATCGATTTCCCCGTCATCGACGGGGAGGCCCTTCGACAGGGTGGTGAGCAGGCGCATGGCGACGGTTTGCGCGGCCTGCCAGCGGTTGAAGGCGTCCGTGTCGTGCCGCAGGAGAACCAGCAACTCCTCGTTCGGCAGATCGAGCGACAGCTTCACCGGGGCGGAGAATCCCCTGAAAAGGGACGGAACGGGCAGGGACGTCACGCCCGTGAAGGTGATGCTGTCCTCCGGCTTGTCGAACAGGAAGACGCCGCGGGAATCCACGCGCTCGCCGGCGGCCTCCGTCGGCGAGCCGTCGTGAGCGACCAGGCCGAGCGCCACGGGAATCGCCAGGGCGTCCTTCTTCGGCTGACCGGGGGTCGGAGGAGTGCTCTGCGCGAAATCGAGACGGTAGGTCCCTGCGTCCGGGTCGTAATGCCCTTTCACCTTGACCCGCGGCGTGCCGGATTGCTCGTACCAGCGGGCGAAGTGGGACAGATCCCGGCCCGTCACATCCGTGAAGGCGCCCAGGAAGTCCTCCACCGTGGCGGCCGTGCCGTCGCAGCGCTCGAAATAGAGATCCATGCCACGCCGGAAATCGTCGTCGCCGATGATCGTCTTGAGCATGCGGACGATCTCCGCGCCTTTCTCGTAGACGGTGGCCGTGTAGAAGTTGTTGATCTCGCGATATTGGGTCGGGCGCACCGGATGGGCGAGGGGGCTCGAATCCTCGAGAAACTGCCGCGCCCTCAAGGTCTTCACCTCGGCGATGCGATGCACGGGGCGGGAACGCTCGTCCGACGAGAACTCCTGATCGCGGAAGACCGTCAGCCCTTCCTTCAGGCAGAGCTGGAACCAGTCGCGGCAGGTCACGCGGTTGCCGGTCCAGTTGTGGAAATACTCGTGCGCGATGATCGCCTCGATATGGGCGTAGTCCATATCCGTCGCGGTCTCAGGGCTGGCCAGGACGTATTTGTCGTTGAAGATGTTGAGGCCCTTGTTCTCCATCGCGCCGAAGTTGAAGTC
>JAESFT010000770.1_pt1 | contig 13354 bp, 14 predicted proteins | sample 9269451 | NCBI WGS metagenome assembly JAESFT01 (sample SAMN14502557, study PRJNA617106) | algae metagenome | isolation source: Scytonema hyalinum WJT4-NPBG1 and co-occurring heterotrophs from well... | place: USA: Mojave Desert, Joshua Tree National Park, California | collected 2006-05-25
GATGACATGCGGCGTACTCTTCAGGTAACACGTCTTCATGCCGTGCCGAATTCCTACAAGGACGTCAATACGGCCATCAACCATGGCAATCCGTTGATGGCGGCCTCGCGCTCGAATGCTGTCGCAAAAAACCTGGCCGAGTTTGCGTTGGTGCTCAATCCCAAGCCGGAGGAAAACCGCGGTTTGTTTAACCGCTTCTTTAAACGGGCTTAAGCATCTTCCATGCAGGGCGCACTTGCCAGCGTGAATCGGCAAGGCCATAAGGAGTATCAAAGACATGTCTTTTCGAGATAAATTAAATGCAAGCGCGATGCCGCTGCTTGAGCGCGAAGACGTTCGCGGAACCAGCGAAGCGTATAAGTTGATGAAAGGTCGCATCCATATCAAGCTGCTGGATAAATTTGATCTTGCGGCATTGGAAACCTTGGCGCCCGAAGTGCTTAGGCAGGAAATCTCGGCGATGGTCGAACGGCTGCTGGTGGATGAGCAGACAGCGATCAACGACATCGAACGCCGTTCCCTTATCCGCGATATCCAGCATGAGATGCTCGGATTCGGGCCGCTTGAGCTGCTGATGGCCGATCCGACGGTATCCGACATCCTGGTGAACTCCTACAAGAAAATTTACGTCGAGCGGAAGGGGCGTCTGGAACTGACCAGCGTGACCTTTACCGACGAAAAACATCTGCTTCGGATCATCGACAAGATCGTATCGCTGGTAGGCCGGCGCATCGACGAATCCAGCCCGATGGTCGATGCTAGGTTGCCCGACGGATCGCGGGTGAACGCTGTCATCCCGCCGGTCGCGTTGGATGGTCCGATGATGTCCATCCGCCGGTTCGCGCATATTCCGCTGCGGATGGAAAATCTGGTGTCCGAGCTGAAAAGCCTCACGCCGGAAATGGCGTTCATGCTGGAAGGTTTAAGCAAGGCCAAGGTAAACATACTTATATCCGGCGGCACGGGTGCCGGAAAGACGACGTTGCTAAACATCCTGTCCGGGTATATTCCGGCATCCGAGCGGGTCGTGACCATCGAAGACGCCGCCGAGCTTCAGATGCAGCAACCGCACGTGGTGCGCATGGAAACACGGCCGATGAATATCGAAGGGAAGGGCGAGATCACGCAACGCGCACTGGTGCGCAATGCGCTTCGGATGCGCCCCGACCGGATCGTCATTGGCGAGGTACGAGGTGCGGAAGCGGTCGATATGCTGCAGGCGATGAATACCGGCCATGAAGGATCGCTCACGACCATCCACGCCAATACCCCGCGTGACGCGTTGTCGAGGCTGGAGAACATGATCGGTATGGCCAATCTGAATCTGCCGCACAAGGCTGCCAGGCAGCAGATCGCTTCCGCCATCACGGTCGTGATCCAGGGTCTCAGGCTGATCGACGGCAAGCGCAAAATCACCAGTATCCAGGAGATCACCGGGATGGAAGGCGACGTCATAACGATGCAGGAGATATTCGCATTCAAGCAGACAGGCATTGGCGAGGAAGGCAATGTACAAGGATACTTCCATGCAACCGGTGTCCGGCCGAAGTTCGCCGATCGACTTCGTTCGTTTGGGGTGATGCTGCCGGACGCGATGTTTGACCCCACAAAACATTATCAATAGGGGCGACGACATGCTTGAAGCCATTGGAAGTCAATCTTTTCTAATCATATCAGTAATGGTGTTTCTTGCGGTGATGTTGCTGTTGCAAGGCTTTTACCTGTTCTGGAAATCGTACAAGGGCGCCGCGGCGAAAAAAATTGGCGAAAGGTTACAGGCGCTATCCGCGTCACGCGACAGAAGCAAACAGGCGCAGCTTTTAAAACAGCGGATGCTGAGCGAGGTACCCAAGATCGAGCGCCTGTTGCTTCGTCTACCAAGAGCTCATTCGCTCGACAGGCTTGTGTTTCAGTCGGGCTTGAAGTGGACTGTGTCACGACTTTTGCTTTCCTGCGCCGCATTGGGGTTCACCAGTTACGGCGTGATCACCGTATTCGCCCACCAGTCTCTGTTTATCGGCGCCCTTGTTGGCGCCGCAATGGCTGCCATGCCCATGTTTTATGTGCTTTACAAGCGCAACCGCCGACTGAATACGATCCAGTATCAATTGCCGGATACGCTCGACCTCATCACCAGGGCACTACGTTCAGGCCACGCATTTTCATCCGGGCTGCAAATGGTCGGAGAGGAGATGCCGGACCCGATCGGTAACGAGTTCCGCATCGTAAGCGACGAGGTGAATTATGGCGTGTCGTTGCAGCAGGCACTGATGAATCTGAGCGAGCGCCTGCCCATCACCGACCTGCGCTACTTTGTCGTGGCTGTTTTGATCCAGCGCGACTCCGGCGGCAACCTGACCGAGGTGCTCGGGAATCTTAGCCGCCTGATCCGAGAACGGCTGAAGCTCTTTTCCAAGATCAAAGTGTTGTCATCGGAAGGTCGATTGTCAGCCTGGATTCTTGGCTTGATGCCGTTTGCATTGGCGGCAGTGATGAACCTGGTGAATTCCGGTTTCATGTCACCGCTGTGGACGGATCCAATCGGCATTGCCATCATCAAGTACATGCTGATTCTGATGGCTTTCGGCGTCCTGATTCTGCGAAAAATTATCAAAATCCGCGTTTAAGGATCCATTACCATGAATATCCTCATACTTTCCGCGCTCATCTTCCTTTCTGTAACCTTGGCAATATGGGGTTTGCTTGTTCTGATGGTCCCGACGAAAACCCAGAAACGCATGCAAAATGTATTTTTTCCCGCACATAAGGGGAGTGAAGCGCATTGGGCCGAAACTGTGGTTTCCGTTGTTGGTCCATTCGCGAAACTGTCCACGCCCAGCGGCGATTGGGAAACATCGCCGTTGCGAATCAAGCTGCTGCGGGCGGGATTACGCCATGATGACGCACGGCTTGTGTATTTTGGTGCAAAAACCCTGCTGCCCATACTGCTGGCCGGCATCGCATTTTTTTTTCTGCAGATAGTAAGTCAGGCGGATGGGCTGATGCTCATCTTCTTTCTGGTGCTAGCCGCGTTAGTTGGCTGCTATCTGCCCAATGTGGTGCTTTACTGGAAAGTAAGGAGCCGCAAACGGGAAATCTTTGAAAACTTTGCGGACGCCGCAGACCTTATGCTGGTGTGCGTGGAAGCTGGCCTCGGATTGGACGCCGGGCTGACCAAGGTCGCCGAGGAAATGAAGGTGACGAGCGTCGCGCTTGCAGAAGAACTTCACCTGACCAATCTCGAGATGCGCGCCGGCGGAACGCGTGAACAGTCTTTGCGCAACCTTGCCACGCGAACCGGCGTCGAGGAGATCGGTACGTTCGCAATCATGCTGACCCAGGCGGATCGATTCGGAACCAGTATCGGTGAATCGCTACGGGTTTTCTCCGACGATCTTCGGCATAAAAGGCAGAGCCGCGCAGAAGAGATGGCATCCAAGGTGCCGACGAAAATGTTGTTTCCACTCGTGGTTTGCGTCTTTCCTTCAATCATCATGGTGATCATGGGTCCTGCGGCAATTCAAGTCATTCGAACCATACTTCCGATGTTAAATGGCCGTCTTTGAATGTGGCTCGCCCAAATACGATCAGCGAGAGAAACACGGCGTGACGTGAACGTGGCATGCCATTTCATATGAATGCTACGTTGTCTTGCAAGGCCTTATAAACGCATGCAGCCGTACCGTGCCCTTCGGAACCGGATCCTCCTGCGGATCGGCGAGCTTGTGGTTGACTGCATAAAGGTAGAGTTCAAGGCGATTGATCACGTCCAGCTTGTGATAGATGGAGGTGAGGTGGTTGCGCAGCGTATGCTCGGATATGAACAGCCCTTGCGCAATGACCTTGTTGGTGGCGCTGCTGTCCGCAACGATGGCGCGGATGATGTTGCGCTCGCGTGCCGTGAGACTTGCCTTTCGTTCCGCTTCCGGGTCCGGCTTCTTCGGCGTTTTGGCACCCAGCATCTCGCTGAACACACGACTGAGCGAGCCATGGTCCAGCCAGAGTTCCCCTTGATGGGTCTTTTCAATGGCCTTCAGCAGCTGATCGGCGGAGGCGTCCTTCATCAGCACACCCCTCGCGCCGTGCAGGACTGCCTTATCGTGCTTCTCCCGTTCCCGTTCGCCGGTGAGGACCAGTACCCGCGACACCGAGTTGGATAACAGTGCGGGAAGGATATCGAGCGAACTGGTGCCGCCCATGTCCAGGTCCAGCAGAATGACATCCGGGACAAGTTGCCCGGCCTTGGTAACCGCTTCATCGCAGCTTCGGGCCGTGCCTACGACTTCCATCTTCGGACTTTCTCCTTCAACCAGTTTTTGCAAGCCCCACAACATCGTCTGGTGGTCGTCGACAAGCAATACACGGATTCCATTGTGCGCGAGTGTCATTTAGTCGCTCTCTCAGTTAGGTAGGTATTTCGATGTCTACTACGGTATTCCCGTCCGGGTCGTTGATAACGGCAACGTTGCCGCCCAGCGCGGCAACCCGCTCCGAGATCGATTTCGGAACGAACCGGGCTGCTTTCTCGCCGCCGCTTTCGTTTTCAATCCGGATTCTGAGCCGGCCGCTCATGCATTGAAGTTTCACCGCGCCTTTCTGGGCAACGGTGTGCTTGCATATATTGCTCAACCCTTCGCGTACAAGCTGCAAAACCTCTGCCATCAGGCGATCGTTCATATGCAGATCACCATCCATGCCAATGTCGATCTTGATGCCGTAAAACTTCATGATGTGAGCCGCATGCCGGCGCAGCGCAGCCAGAAGTGCCGGCTCGGCCTCGTTCATGTCCTTCCGGATTGCGCCGGCGTAGTGCCTTAAGTCGCCAATGACCTGTGCCGCCATGGCCATCAGCCTTTCCAGGTCGACGTTCAAGGGATTGTCTTCGGACGCTTTTTTTCGGACCGCGCTCAGTGCAAGCTTCAGACCGATATACGGTTGCAGCGCTGTATCGTGGAGGTCCATCGCCATTCTTCGGCGTTCCAGCGATGCTGCCTCCGATGCCATCCTGTCGAGGAGATCGATGTTCTCGATCATGGGAAATGCCTGGGCAACGATATGGGCAAGAAACAGCGCATCGGATTTTCCGAGCGAGGACTTCGATGAGGCGACGAAGATACGGCCTTCCTCTGTCCTCATCGACAGCGGCGCGCTGATAAAGGATCGTGCTTCCAGGAGTTCCGCCAGGCTGTCGGCGGCCTTGTCCGGGTGATGGACCCAGGTGTTTGTCCCGCTGTCACACGCCAGGTAACCGATCGGCGTGTCTGATATTTTCCAGCGCCGGAGCGCATGGACCAGAATATGCTCCCGGGAGAACGCCTTAAACGGTGCCGCCGCGTCCGCGTTGATCGGGCTGGCGCTGACCGATGTCCTGGGCTTGGTTTTCTTTATTGACCGCAAGGTGTGACTTCCGGTCTCCTTATCGCGCATGATGACGATGCAGCAGTCGGCCTTGAAGAATTTTTGCGTCTTTTCGAGGACGGATGTGATGGTGTTGTCCACCCCAAAGCGTGGATTCGACAACTGGCTCACGTCGCGCAGCATAGCCAGCCGGCGCTTGAGACGCACTTTCGATTCCCCCCAGTGCGCGCTCAGATATCCGAGCGAGAGAAGAAAGATCGTGCGCAGCAACAATCGTGTCAACTCGTTCTCGGTTTCCAGCAGCAAACCGGTGGCGGTGAACAATGAAGTGGAAGCAAGCGTAACGCGTGCGCCTTCTTCCAGTCCCCAGCGAAAGGAAGAAGTAAGGATCGCAAAAAAGAAGAGGAGGAAATAAAAACTATTGATGCCGCCGGTGAACAGGATAATCAGAGCGAACCAGAAAACATCCAGCCAGTGTATGGCTTTGCCATAGAAAGCGGGTTTCTTTAGTGTCGTGCAGACGTAGATGACGACGCTATAACCGACATAACAAATAAAGACGCTTAGTGTGACCGTGTCGATTGCGCCGAGCGCTTCCGGATCGACGAAGATTGCCAGCAATCCCGACACTGCCAGAAGCAAGCGCATTCGGCCAATCAGCAATGCGTCGGTGGCGTCTTCGGATACTCCAGAATAAACCTCATGATGAGGGCCAGCTAGCGTGCAAGATTCCTGATCTTGCGCCCGACTATTGAGCATGGTGCTTCCCTCGATTCTTTTTACGTGAAACAACGACTTTCACTATGGGATTGCTACGTTGCTCGAATAAACAAAAAATAAATTATTTGTAATGCAACTTCTACATAAATCAAAGTGCATATCACTAAATTGGGTAAACGCCAGTGTATGGTTAGACGTATGTACCTCTTTGTCTCACATCAAAATGTCATGAGAACCGCAGCCCAAAACAGTGCAGCTCTGGAGCAGCCGGACGGTTGAACGACGTAACTAATGTGATCCGGAAATTGAAATGGCCTGCGACGTACGAAAGTGGAAGGCCCAGGATAGGAAGGATGTGTGCTACTGGTCTGAATTGAAAAACCGGCGTGCTTCCAATTCATTCCGCAAGAAAACTTAGCAATGCCCGGTTCACCTCATGCGGCGCTTCATTCTGAACCCAGTGTGCAACATCGCGAATCCGGTGTATGCGCACGCGCGGCGCAAATTCATCCAGTCTTTCCAGCAATTCCGTTCCCAATGCGGGATCGCGTTCGCCCCAGATTACCAGCGTCGTTGCTTGCGTCCGCACCTTGCGTGCCAGTGCGAATCCGCTGCCGATGTTGGCCCGATAATAGTTGAGGCTGGCTGTGAGCGCACCCGGTCGCGCCATCGATGCGACATACTCTTCGATAGCGTCGGCGGAGTAAGTGTCCTTTCGGACGGGAGTGTGAGTGAAGATTCTCCGCAGCAACATGAAGTTGCGTGCCGCCAGGGCGCGTTCCGGAAGCAATGGCAACTGAAAAAAGCCGATATACGAACTGCGCAGCATCTGGGGCGGTCGCCGTACCTTCTCCAGGAAGCGTTGCATATGCGGCGCGTTGAGAATCACGAGCTTGTCCAGCATTTCCGGGTATTCGCCGGCGAAGGTCCAGGCGATGATGCCGCCCCAGTCATGGCCGACGATATGCGCGCGCGGATGGCCGGTATGACGCACCAGCGCGGCGAGGTCATTGACCAGATGCCGCAGATGATAGAGCTCGCGCCCGGCGGGCCGGTCGGACAGGTTGTAACCGCGCAGATCGGGCGCCAGGACGGAGAATCCGGCGGCGGCGAGAGGACCGATCTGGTGTCGCCATGAGGTCCAGTTCTCGGGAAAACCATGCAGCAGGATGACAGGCGGTCCCTCACCGGCGCGCGCCACATGCAGTTCCACGCCGGCAGCCCGGACCTGTTCATGGCGCACGCCGATATCGCCGGTTGCCGTCATGCCTGCCCGATGAATGTGCTGCCGGCCACGATGCCTGCGCCGGCGACGAGGAACATCCACCATGCAGGATGACGCCTGCCTGCCGTCACGACGATCACCGCGCCACTGAGAGCGACGGTGGCGCCGATGAGCATGCCGACCAGTCGCGGCGTGGCGACCGTGCCGGCAAGCAGGGCAACGACCGCCGCAAATCCCCACCATGCGAGACTGGTCAGGTGCCACGCGAACTGCAGGACTTGCTCGGTATAGCGGCGGTCGCCATGAAGCAGAGGCAGGTCGGGCAATGCAAACAGCCGATTGAAGACAACGCGCTCACCGAGATAGGAGTGAGCGCAGCCGATAAAAACAAGGATGGCGGCGGAACAGAGAAGCAGGGTGGGCATCATGTCGGACTCGCTGCAAGTAAGGGGCTGAAGAAGGGAATGAACCGGTGGCTCGGCACCCGGCTTATTTCGATGCCTTCGCCGCCTTCAGATAGGCTCCCAGTTTTTCCGACATCTGTTCGCCCAATGCAGCCAGTCCGCTGCCGGGGCGCACCATCACTTCGAAATCCGTGATCAGGCCATCGTCATTGAATCGGATGAGGTCGATACCTTTCACATCGCGCGTGCCGACACGGGCGCTGAATTCGAGCGCGACGTTATGCTGGTCGGCGCTGAATTGCCGGTGGTAGCGAAAATCCTCGAAGACGGTGAGCACCGTCCGCAGCGCGGTCGCGAGCGTGTCGCCGCCGGCATACGGATGAAATGCCATCGGCGACCGGAATACGGCGTCCGGATGAATGATCTCGTTCAGCGACCGCATGTCGGCGATCGATACCATGTGGTGCCACTTGTCGAGCGATGCTTGTACCGCCGGTGCGAGTTGCATCTTGATCTCCTTGGAAATGAATGGGCAATTTTCAGGCGGAAGGCAGCATGCCCGGCAAGGCTTCGATGAAGAAATCGGCCTGCAGTTTCGCGCCAGGCTGCACATCGTATTGCGCGAAGTCACGCGTGCCGGCTGCCAGCAGCACCTCGTCGTCGATGAAGAATTTGCCGGTGCAGCGCTTGGCCGGCTGCGACAGGATCCAGTGCGCCGCATCCGCCATGATCTCCGGCTTGCGGGATGCATTCATCATGTCCTGTCCGCCGATCTCGTTGGCAACGGCGGCGGTGGCGATCGCGGTACGCGGCCATAGCGAATTGGCGGCCACGCCCTGTTCGCGGAACTCGGCTGCGAAGGCGAGGGTGAAGAGGCTCATGGTGTACTTCGCGATCGTGTAGGGCGGCCATGCCTTGAACCATTTCGCGTCCTGCACCAGCGGCGGCGAAAGCGTGAGGATGTGCGGGTTTTCGGCTTTAAGCAGGTATGGAAGGCACGCCTGCGCGCAGACAAAGGTGCCGCGGCCGTTGACGCCGTGCATCAGGTCATAGCGGTTGACCGGCGTGTCGAGCGTGCCGGTGAGACGGATCGCGCTGGCGTTGTTGATCAGAATGTCGATGCCGCCGAAGGCAGCCGCCGTTTCCGCCACCGCCTCGGCAACCCGTTTCTCATCTCGAATGTCGACCACCAGCGGCAGTGCCTTGCCGCCGGCTTCTTCGATCGCCGCGGCGGCAGTGTAGATCGTGCCTTCGAGACGCGGGTTCGGTTCGGCGGTCTTGGCGGCGATTGCGACGTTGGCGCCGTCGCGGGCGGCGCGCAGTGCGATCGCCAGGCCGATGCCGCGGCTGCCGCCGGAAATGAACAGGGTTTTTCCTTTGAGGCTCATCTGAAGCTCCTTGGTTGGTTTCGAGTCATATGCAAGAATTTGCATATTCATGCAGCGTGGGTGAAAAGTCAAGCAGTACGCTTCGTCCGCAGAATCTTTTACTATTCCATCCGTCGACCCAACAGGAAATCATTTCAACATGGCACTCTCCCACGCGATCCTCGTCTCCCTGCTGGAGCAGCCGATGACCGGCTACGACCTCGCGAAACAATTCGATATTTCAATTGGCCATTTCTGGCGCGCCACCCATCAGCAGATCTACCAGGAGCTGGCCAGGCTCGATGCCCAGGGAAGCATCAGGCCGACCGTGGTGGAGCAGCAGGCGAGGCCGAACCGCATCCTCTACAGCGTTACCGAGGCCGGACGACGGCACCTGCTGGACTGGGCCGTGGTACCGTCCGCGCCGGGCCAGATCAAGGAAGATCTGCTGGTGAAATGCTGTGCGCTCGGCGTCGTTCCCCGCGAGGCCCTGCATGCGCAGATCGTCGAGCGGCGCAATGCTCACAGGGCCAAGCTCGACCTTTTTCTGAAAATAAAAGAGCGCGTGTTTCCCGATCCCGACCGCCTGCACGATGCCGCGCTCGGCAGGTACCTGAGCCTGGCCGCCGGCATCGTCTATGAGCGAGGATGGGTGAAATGGTGCGATGAAAGTCTCAAGCTGCTTGCTCCATAGAGGCAATCAAACAGGGCAGCCTGCAAGCATCATCTCTTCATGTCATCATGACGCATGGCCGATCAATCCATACCCCTGTTTCCGCTCAATACCGTACTCTTCCCAGGCGGCTTGCTGCCGCTGCAGATCTTCGAAGTCCGGTATCTCGACATGGTCAACAAATGCATCGCCAACGGCACGCTGTTCGGCGTGGTGCTGCTCACGCATGGGCATGAAGTGCGGCGGCCCGATGTGGAGGAAAACATCGCGCCCGTCGGCACGCTGGCTTCGATCACCGAGTGGCATGCGCCCCAGACCGGTTTGCTGCAGATCCGATGCACGGGCACGACGCGCTTTCGCATCGATGCGAGCGAACGATTGAAACATGGACTATGGGTGGCGTCGGTCACGCTGCTGGACAATGACCGGGTCGTCGCGGTGCCGGAGGAATTGAAGAATACCGCGACTGCATTGGACAACCTGCTGACGTCGCTGCGCAACGAGGGTGTTCCGGCGGATGAAATGCCGGTCGTACCTCCCTACCGGCTGGACGAATGCGGCTGGGTCGCCAACCGCTGGTGCGAATTGCTGCCGATACCGGCGCCGCAGAAGCAGCGCCTTCTCAGTCTCGACAATCCCGTGCTGCGCCTGGAACTGGTGCAGGACATCCTCGGCGAGCAGGGATTGCTCACCTGACCCGCCTTATGGCCTTGCCGGAGAACGGGTCGAAACCCGTCCCCGAATGCCGTCAGAGCCGCTGCGGCGCGCCGCGGTGCGATTCTGCACCGGCTGCATGCGGCATGGAGATGCCCGATTCGTTCCGCAGGCGTTCCAGCACCGCTCTTGCCGCCGCTTCCGAGGATGCCGGATTCTGGCCGGTGATCAGGTTGCCGTCTTCGACAATGTACTCCGACCAATCCGCACCTTTCGAGTATTGGCCGCCGTTCTGCTTCAGCACGTCCTCGACCAGGAAAGGTACGACGTTGGTCAGCTGCGCGGCTTCTTCCTCGGTGTTGGAAAAGCCCGTTACGCGCTTGCCGTCGACCAGCGGCTTGCCGTCATTGCGATGCGCATTCTTGAATACGGCCGGGCCATGGCATACCGCCGCGACCGGTTTGTCCTGGTTGTAGATCGTTTCGATGACGAGGATGGAATCGCGGTTGTCGGCCAGATCCCAGAGCGGGCCATGCCCGCCGGGATAGAACACGCCATCGTAGACATCCGGATGAATGGACGAGAGCGGCAGGGTATTGGCCAGTGCCTCCTGCGCCTCGGGATCCTGCTTGAAGCGCTTGATCGCTTCGGTTTGCGACGAAGGGTCATCGCTCTTCGGATCGAGAGGTACCTGGCCGCCCTTGGGCGACACCAGCGTGACCTCCGCGCCGGCATCCTTGAACAGGAAATAGGGAGCGGCGAATTCCTCCAGCCACAGGCCGGTCTTCTTGCCGGTGTCGCCGAGCTGGTCGTGCGACGTCATTACCATCAAAATATTCATGCTGCTGCCTTCTAGGAAAATGAGGAAAAAGCGAGAAGGTGACGATACCGTTGCGTCGCCTTGTTCATGCATGCAAGGGAGCAAATGGAATCCGGTCGTGCTGCCGCGCGGGCCGGCACAACCGGACAGGCGAATGGAGGCATCGCCTCCAATGCCGGAGCAGGATCAGTGCTGTGCGACGGAGCCGCGCCAGGCGCCTGTCTCCTTGCCGCGAGCTTCGACCAGTTCCTTGAACTTCTGCAGATTGCCGCGCAGTTCCATGCGGACGGCGCCGATGGCGTCACCGACCTGCTCGGCGATGTTTTCCGGTTCATAGTCCATCTGCAGCGTGATGCGCGATGCGGTATCGGAAATGCGATGGAAGGTCGCGACGCCGGCATTCTTCACGCCGGTGGTGCTGCGCCATGCGATACGCTCGTCAGGAATCTGCTCGGTGATCTCGGAATCCCATTCCTTTTCTTCGCCGGCGACGTTGGCACGCCAGTGCAAACGTGTATCCGTCAGTTGCCGAATCTCCTTCACGCTGGTCATGAATTGCGGGAACTCTTCAAATTGCGTGAATTGATTGTAGGCAGTGCTAACCGGCACATTGAGTTCGATCGATTCGATCACGGATGACGATAAGCCGGATGCGTTACGGTTCTTCTTGAGCGTCTTCGACAAGAGGAAACCGCCTACAGCAAGCGCGGCAACGCTAACAAATCTATTCATGTAGTTCTCCTTGGTATAAGTGCTGGTTAAACAAGCTGAAACAAGCTGAATGTTTCGGTACATCACCACCATTTTGTTATTGCCAAAAACGGTATCCCATCTGCCTTCGACGCATGGCTTGCACACCGCGGTCGGCAAAATGAAAACTCGATGAAGACACATGTATCCCGCCTGCATTGCTGCGCCGAGGAAACAGGATTGTTCATCGATGAGTAGCAATGTGACATTGAAGGAATAGTATGGTTCTGCTAATGACGAAGGAGACTCGAAAAGTTATGAGGTGCGTACAGTCCGGCGATACGAAACGAAGCGGAGAAAGGTTTGCCGGCGAGGAGTAACGGCGATCCGCAGGGGCGTATGTGACCATGGGGAAAGAGCGCTGCGATGAATTGTTAAACGATCGCATTATCTGATGTCCCGCAATATGAAAAATGAAGGAAGGCGAAGAATCGATACAGCCTTCCCGTTGATTTACTTCCACATCAAAAACGCCATGAAAGCAATAGCGCCCAGTTTTGTATCGATCGCATTTTGCCTTGCGGCAGCGCCAGCGTTAGCCCAGGAAGTCGTGGTGAAGACGGCACCGCCCGGTCCCGTGGCAACCACCATTTACCGCCAGGTGTTGCCGGATGGACGTATCGTGTATTCGGACAAGGCGGTCAAGGGCGCGAGGATCGATGGCCTGATCACGGTGGATCAGCCGATCAAGGGAAATCTCTGGACCACGGTGCCCAGTGCCCGTGCCGCCCGGACTGATGTACCGCCGCAGAGCGTGCAAACGCCGATCAAGCGTGTCAATACCAATCCCGAACCCGGCAAGCGAAGGACGCTGGACGACGCCACGATGAACCTCATGCGGGCGGAGAGCAAGCTGGAAGATGCGACGATGCGGCAGCAGGCGGGTGTCGAGCCTTTGCCGGGAGAGCGTACCGGGATTGTCGGCGGCGGCACGCGCCTGAACCGCGCCTATCACGCAAGGCAACGCGCTCTGGCAAGGGACGTGGCTGAAGCAAAAGAAGAAGTGCGCAGGGCCATTACCGAGCGCGATGCGCTGAAGTAGCGCCAAGTGTAAATCCTGATGTTCCGCCGGCATTGCCCTCACTGCGCCGATATGGCCGCATCCCGCACCGCTCCCGCCGGCAGCGAAGCAACCCACGATTGATATCCCGCGCGATCACGTTGCTGCCAGAACCTCGCCAGATGCGTGGTTGCCGCCACCTGTATTTCGCTGTCGGCAATCGACGGCAGCACCGCCGCCACTTCATTCGGTTTGGCATACGACCAGCGGTACAGCAGGTTCAACGCCGTGCCGGTGTAGCTTTCATCGGTGCTGTATTGGGAGAGCCAGTTCCAGGCGGCGGGCAGATCATCCTGGGCCTTTTGCATCGCGAGTTCACCCAT
>JAESFT010000771.1_pt1 | contig 13345 bp, 12 predicted proteins | sample 9269451 | NCBI WGS metagenome assembly JAESFT01 (sample SAMN14502557, study PRJNA617106) | algae metagenome | isolation source: Scytonema hyalinum WJT4-NPBG1 and co-occurring heterotrophs from well... | place: USA: Mojave Desert, Joshua Tree National Park, California | collected 2006-05-25
ATCGGAAAACCACTGTCCACTCGCATGACGTGTCCGTTACTGATTGGCAACCCACGCTACCCAAACGTAAGGGAGTCACCAAGCACAAGCTCCTGACCGAGCGGATCATCGCGGATGTCGATGCGGAGATCCTGCCGGCGCACGCGCGTATGCCCACCCACCGCGACCTGGCACGGCAGCTCGGGGTATCCGTGCAGACGGTGAGCCTCAGCTACAAAGAGGCCGAGCGGCGCGGCTATCTGCGCGGCGAGGTCGGCCGTGGCACCTTCGTCCGCAGTCGCGTCACGGAGAAGGCGGACCGCTTCATGCTCGACCGCGATCCCGGAGAGACTGTGGATCTCTCCATCATCAGGGCCATCTACACGGAAGCGCATGAGGACGCATCCCGCGCGGTCATGCAGCACCTCGGCCAGAGCGACAACAGCGCCTTCATGCGCCCCTGCCGGCCCATTGCCGGGCTGGAGCGCCATCGCACGGCGGCCCAGGCTTGGCTGCGCGGTCTAGGCGTTGAGGCAGCGAAGGACCGTATCCTGATCACCAACGGCGCGGCTCATGGCCTTTTCCTGGCGGTCGCGGCCATTGTCCGGCCGGGCGAGATCGTCCTTACGGAAAACCTGACGGATCACGGCATCATCGGCCTCGCCAACGTTCTGGGTTTCACCCTGCGCGGCCTTCCAACCGACCGGGAAGGCATCCTGGTCGAGGCGTTCGAGGAGGCCTGCGAGACCGGCGGGGTGACCGCCCTGGTGCTCGTCCCCTCCCTCGGCAATCCGACCAGCCATGTAATGGGGGCCGACCGGCGGCGGGCCATCGCGAAGGTCGCGCGCCGCTACGGCGTCTATGTAGTGGAGGACGAGGTCTACAAGCCGCTGCTGGAGACGCCACTTCCGTCCTTCACCGAGCTTTTGCCCGATCTTGGCTTCTTCGTCACGAGCTTCACCAAATCGGTCCTAACCGGCCTTCGTGTCGGATATCTCGTAGTTCCACCGCAATACACGATCCGGGTCGCCAGCATCATGCGCGTAACAACGTGGAGCGCCACGAACCTGCCCGCCGAGATCGCAACCCTGTGGATCGAGGACGGCACGGCCCTGGACCTGATCGACCTGCAGCGCCGGGAGGTGCGGGCGCGCCAGGCCATCGTGTCGGAGATCCTCGGAGCGCACATCGCCCACACCCATCCCCTATCCCTCTGCGCGTGGCTGAAGGTGCCGCCGCGTTGGACAGAGGAAGGACTCGTGCGGATGCTGGCCCAGAAGAACATCGCCGTGACCCCGTCCGACCCCTTCATGGCAGGAGATGCCGCCACAGGTGGCATCCGCATCTGCATCGGCGGCCGCCTGTCGCACACGACCCTGGGTCGCTCCGTACGGACGATCGCCGAAACCTTTGAGCAATTGCCGCCCATCTTCGATACTAGCTCCATTGCATAGCGACTGGCAGCTATCTGGAAGGACATTCCATTTCATCCGGAAGATCATATGGCCGAGATATCGCACGATTGTTTCATGACAATATAATGATTGACATGAAAATTAGTGCATTACACCATCGCTTTGTCCTGGCAGGAGATGGTGGATGCCCCCGGTGCCCGCACGAAGACTCGGCGCTAAATCAGACCAGTCCAGCTTCCGACGCGGCAGCACGGACGGCGACCAGGTCCTGACCAAAGCCATCCTGGTGGGCCCGCGTCCATGAGCGTGGTTGGGCTTGACAGAATCATACAGGCCCAGGAGCGCATCTGCGATCGTGTTCGGCGCACACCCCTCGCCGTCTCGGTCAGCCTGACCGCTTTCTGCGGCGCTCCTGTCCGTCTCAAACTTGAAAGCCATCAGTTGACCGGCAGCTTCAAGCTGCGCGGCGCGACGAACGCCATTCTTGCCCTGGATGACAACGCAAAAAAACGCGGCCTCGTCACCGCCTCGACGGGCAATCACGGCCGCGCCCTCGCCCACGCGGCAACGGCCGAGAGCGTGCGCACCGTGGTCTGCATGTCGGCTCTCGTACCCGCTAACAAGGTCGAGGCCGTGCGGGCACTGGGAGCCGAGGTGCGCATTGTCGGCTGCTCGCAGGACGACGCGCAGGACGAGGTCGATCGCCTTGTGCGTGAGGAGGGTCTCACGGCCATTCCGCCCTTTGATCACGCGGACGTCATTCCGGGGCAGGGAACGATCGGCCTCGAGATTGCCGATTCACGCCCCGAGACTGAACTCGTGCTCGTGCCCCTCTCCGGCGGCGGTTTGGCTTCAGGCGTCGCCTCGGCTGTCAAGGCACGACTGCCCCACGCACGGGTCATCGGCATCTCGATGGAGCGCGGTGCGGCCATGCACGCGAGCTTGCGTGCCGGGAAGCCTGTCCCGGTCGAGGAACTCGAAACGCTCGCCGATTCCCTCGGCGGCGGCATCGGCCTGGAGAACCGCTATACCTTCGCCCTTTGCCGCGACCTGCTCGACGATGTCGTCCTGCTCTCGGAAGACGAGATCGCTGAAGGCATCCGCCATGCCTTTGTAGCGGAAGGCGAGATAGTGGAAGGCGCAGGCGCCGTCGGAATCGCGGCGCTCCTGGCGAAGAAGGTCGATGTTAGAGGCCCGACCGTCGTTGTGGTCTCCGGCCGCAACATCGACGGGACGCTTCACCGCAGGATCGTCAACACCGACGACAATGCGGCAATGTCGACAGGAGGACGAGGCTGATGAGCGAGATGCTCGTTCTCACCGAACCCGATCTCCGTCGGACCGTGCAGCTCGATGCTAGCGCGGTGGCCTGTGTGGAGAATTCATTCGCGGCCCTGGCTACCAAGCCCGTCGTAATGCCGCCGATCCTCCGGCTCGACCTCGTGGAGCATCGGGGCGAGGTTGACGTGAAGACCGCCTATGTGCCCGGCCTCGACGGGTTCGCGATCAAGATTAGCCCGGGCTTCTTCGACAATCCGAAGCTCGGCCTGCCGAGCCTCAACGGTCTCATAATACTGTTCAGCACGAAGACCGGTCTCGTCGAGGCCCTGTTGCTGGATAATGGCTATCTCACCGATGTGCGTACCGCCGCGGCGGGCGCGGTTGCCGCGAAACACCTGTCACGACCCGATTCTGATGTGGCCACCATCTTCGGCGCAGGTGTTCAGGCCCGCCTCCAGCTCGAGGCGCTCACGCTCGTGCGACCTATCAGACACGCCCGTCTCTGGGCGCGAGACCGTGCGAAGGCTCGGGCCGCGGCCCGGGATCTCGCTGCATCCCTTGGAATCTCCGTGGAAGCGGCGCAGGACCCGGAGGCGGCCTGCCGGGGAGCAGACATAATCGTGACGACGACCGCGGCCGAGCAGCCCATCCTGAAAGCGGAATGGATTCACCCGGGTCAGCACATCACCGCCATGGGCTCGGATTCCGAGCACAAGAACGAGATCGACCCGGCGATCCTGCCCTGCGTCTCCTACATCGCCGACAGCGTGAGACAGACTCGCCGCCTCGGTGAGCTGCATCATGCCATCAGGGCCGGATTGGTCGGATCGGACCGGCCGTTCCCAGAACTCGGCCAAGTCATCGCCGAGCAGGTCTCCGGCCGCGAAAGCCCAGATGCCATCACCTTGTGTGACCTCACGGGAACCGGCGTGCAGGACACCGCCATCGCCACCCTCGCCCATGCACGCGCCCGGCACATCGGAGCGGGCAGATCCATCGACACAAAAGAAGCAACTGGAGGCCTCCCGTGAGTGCGCCCACTCTCAATTTCAGCCGAGAAGAGTATGCCGAGCGTCTCTCGAAGACCCGCAGGGCGATGGACAAGGCCGGGATCGATCTCTTGATTGTCACCGATCCGTCCAACATGCATTGGCTGACAGGCTACGACGGCTGGTCGTTCTACGTACATCAATGCGTGCTCGTGCCGCCGGACGGAGAGCCGATCTGGTACGGCCGCGGCCAGGATGCTAACGGAGCCAAGCGCACCGCCTATCTCGCGCACGAAAACATCATCGGCTACCCGGACCACTACGTTCAGTCGACCGAGCGCCACCCGATGGACTTCCTGTCCGGCATCATTGCCGAGAGGGGCTGGCACAAGGGCACCATTGCGGTGGAGATGGATAACTACTACTTCTCCGCCGCCGCCTATCAGTCCCTGGTCAGGCACCTGCCGAACGCCACGTTCAAGGATGCCCTGTCGCTCGTGAACTGGCAGCGTGCTGTCAAGAGCCCGGCGGAAATCGAGTACATGAAGGTGGCGGGCCGCATCGTTGAGGCGATGCACCGGCGCATTCTGGACAAGGTCGAGCCCGGCATCCGCAAGAACGATCTCGTTGCGGAGATTTACGACGCCGGCCTCCGCGGCGTCGACGGGTTCGGTGGGGACTACGCGGCAATCGTCCCGCTGCTTCCCTCGGGCGAGGAGGCCTCGGCTCCGCACCTGACCTGGGATGACAATCCCATGCGCAGCGGGGAAGGCACGTTCTTCGAAATCGCGGGCTGCTACAAGCGCTATCACTGCCCGCTCTCGCGCACGGTCTTCCTGGGCAAGCCGACGCAAGCCTTCCTCGATGCCGAGAAGGCCGTTCTGGAAGGCATGGAGGAAGGCCTCGCCGCTGCCAAGCCCGGGAATGCCTGCGAGGACATCGCCAATGCCTTCTTCGCCGTTCTCAAGCGTTACGGCATCGTGAAGGACAACCGCACGGGCTATCCGATCGGCCTGAGCTATCCGCCGGACTGGGGCGAGCGCACCATGAGCCTGCGCCCCGGGGACAGGACCGAACTCCAGCCCGGCATGACGTTCCATTTCATGACCGGCCTCTGGCTCGAGAACATGGGCCTGGAGATCACCGAGAGCATCGTCATCACCGATACCGGCGTCGAGTGTCTCTCCAACGTACCGCGCCAGCTCTTCGTGAAGCCATGACCGTCATGACGCCCATTCAGCGCCCCTCTCCCATCGTGGCCAGCATCGACTTCGATGCCGACGGGGTGCAGCATGGTTTTCTCCGCCTGCCCTACAGCCGCGACGACTCAGCCTGGGGCTCAGTGATGATCCCGATCACGGTCGTCAAACACGGCGACGGGCCGACGGCGCTACTCACCGGCGGCAACCATGGCGATGAATACGAAGGTCCTGTGGCACTCTTCGATCTCGCCCGCACGCTCGACCCCGAGGCCGTTCGAGGCCGCGTCATCATCGTGCCCGCCATGAACTACCCGGCCTTTCGCGCCGGAACCCGCACCTCACCCATCGACCGGGGCAACCTCAATCGGAGCTTCCCCGGCCGTCCCGACGGCACAGTGACCGAAAAGATCGCCGATTACTTCCAGCGCACGCTGCTGCCGCTGGCCGACATCGTGCTTGACTTCCACTCGGGCGGGCGGACTCTCGACTTCCTGCCCTATGCGGCCGCCCATGAATTATCGGACAAGGCGCAGGAGAAGCGCTGCTTCGAGGCCGTCGAAGCATTCGGCGCCCCCTACTCGATGCGGATGATCGAAATCGACGCGGTCGGCATGTACGACACCGCCGCCGAGGAGATGGGCAAGGTGTTCGTCACCACGGAACTGTCGGGCGGCGGCACGTCGTCGGCCAGGACCGTGGGCATCGCCAAACGTGGCGCCATGAACGTCCTCAGGCATGCCAGCATCGTCGCCGGCGCGCCAGAGCGTCATAAGACCCGTTGGCTCGATATGCCGTCCGGCGACTGCTTCCGCTTCGCCGAGGACGATGGTCTCGTCGAGACCTGCATCGATCTCGGTGATCCGGTGCGGGCAGGCGACGTGATCGCGCGCATTTATCCCGTCGGCCGCACTGGTCAGGCCCCGGCCGAGTACCGGGCAGCCATCGACGGCGTGCTCGCCGCCCGGCATTTCCCCGGCCTCATCAAGACGGGCGACTGCCTCGCCGTGGTCGCAACCGTGAAGGACAACATCTGAAGCAAAATGCCGCCAGCGGAAAACGCTGCAAGCCGGATCAACCGGCACGCGGTTCTTAAACACCAGAGGAGAAGACCACATGAAGACTGTGATCGGTTACGGCATTGCTGCCCTCGCTCTTGCGACCTACATTGCGGGCGCGCAGGCTCTGACGCTCGACGAGGTGAAGAGCGCCGGCTACATCCAGGGCGCCACCGCCAACGAGGTGCCCTACGGCTACATGAAGGAGGACGGCTCGGCTGCCGGTATCGGCCCCGACGTAGCGATCGCCGTTTTGAAGCGCATGGGCGTCAACGAGGTGAACTGGACGGTGACGCCGTTCGGTACGCTCATTCCCGGCCTGAAGGCCCGTCGTTTCGCCTTCGCTGCCGCGGAGCAGAACATCTCGCCCGAACGCTGCAAGCAGGTGTCGTTCACAGAGCCCAATTCGAGCTACGGCGAGGGCCTTCTGGTGAAGAAGGGCAACCCGAAGAAGCTGACCACCTATGCGGACATTTCCAAGGATCCGTCCCTCAAGGTCGCGGTGGTGTCGGGCGCCAACAACATCGACTTCCTGCGCGCAGTCGGTGTGAAGGACAGCCAGATCGTCATCATCCAGGCGAACGCCGATGCCCCGTCGACGGTGCAGTCCCGTGTCGACGCCTATGCGGCGACCGAGCTGACCGTGTCCAAGCTCGCAGAAGGTAGCCAGGGCGTGGAGCAGGTAAAGCCCTTTACGGATCCGGTCGTCAATGGAAAGCCGGTGCGCAATTATGGAGGCTTCGCCTTCCGCCCCGAGGACAAGGAGCTCCGCGACGCCTTCGACAAGGAGCTGGTCGCCTTCCGCAAGACCGAGAATTACCAGAAGATCCTCACGTCCTATGGCCTGAGCGAGGAGAGCATCAAAGCCGCCGCTGCCAAGAACGTCGCCGATCTCTGCGCCGGAAAGTGATTCATCGCATCGCTTGAGCCACCTGACCGGGGCAATTCGCTCCGGCCGGGTGGGACGTCCGTCAGGAGGAGTCGACGATGACATGGTCTCAATATCTCGTGCCCCTGCTGAAAGGGGCGCAGGTGACGGTGATGATCTCGCTGGCATCGATCGCCCTGGGGGCGATCCTGGCCTTCGCCGCCGGGATCGCGCGCACGTCGAGCAACCGGTTCCTGTCGGGCCTCGCGTTCGTCTATATCGTACTGTTTCGCGGCACGCCGCTTCTGGTCCAGCTGTTCTGGTTCTATTATGCCCTGCCGCTGATCGGCATCTCGTTCGATCCGATCACGACCGGCATCATGACCCTGTCGCTTCTGACCGGTGCTTTCGGGGCCGAAGTGGTGCGCGGGGCGCTGCTCGCCGTGCCTCCCTCCCAGCTCGAGGCCGCGCGCGCGCTCAATTTCAGCAAGAGCTACACGCTCTGGCACATCTCGATGCCCCAGGCGGTCATCGAGATGATGCCCTCGTTCGGCAACCTTGCCATCCAGAACCTCAAGGACACGGCCCTGGTCTCGCTGATCTCCATCGCGGACCTGACTTTCCAGGCGCAGTCCCTTCGCAACATCACGCTGGACAGCGCCCGGGTCTACAGTCTGACGCTCGTCGGCTACTTCCTCATCGCCCTCTGCCTGATGTTCGCTGTGCGCCTCATCGAGATGAAGCTGAGGCGCGGGGCGGCCTTCCCCAGGAGCGCGCATTCATGATGTACGGCTATACCTGGGATACTTCGACGCCGCTGACCTTCGCCCTTTCCATCCTGCCAATTCTCGGGCACGGGTTGCTGGTCACCCTTCAGGCGGCGGCCGTGGGCTATGCCATCGCGCTCGTCCTCGGCCTCGTGCTGGCGCTGCTGCGCCGGAGCAGGATCAAGCTCGTCTCCTGGACGGTCGCCGGCTTCACGGAGTTCGTCCGCGATACGCCCCTCCTGGTCCAACTCTTCTTCCTCTATTACGTGCTGCCCGACTTCGGCATCGTGCTTCCGGCCTTCATGACCGGGGCTCTCGCGCTCGGGCTGCAATACTCGGCCTATACGTCCGAGGTCTACCGCGCCGGCATCAACGCCGTGCAGCGCGGGCAATGGGAGGCGGCGACGGCCTTGAACCTGTCGCGGCTTCAGATCTACCGCGACATCGTCGTGCCGCAGATGATCCCGCGGATCGTGCCCGCTCTCGGCAATTACCTGGTCTCCATGCTCAAGGAGACCCCGGTCCTCTCCGTCGTGACCGTGCTCGACATGCTCGGTCTCGCCAACATGATCGGCGAGCGAACCTTCGACTATCTCGTGCCGCTCTCCCTCGTGGGTCTGATCTTCCTTCCCATGACCCTCATCTGCTCGGCTCTAATCTACGCAATCGAAAGAGCCCTGCCCAAAAGTGGGATTCCCCTACGATGAACTCGATCATCCGCTTTCAGAACGTCACCAAGCGCTTCGGCGCGTTGACGGTGCTCGACAATTTCAACTTCGAGGTTCGGCGCGGCGAGAAGGTGACACTCATCGGCCCATCGGGCTCTGGCAAATCCACCGTCCTGCGCATCCTGATGACGCTGGAGCCTTTTCAAGAGGGTGACCTGGAAATCGATGGGATCAGCTACCACGAGCCCGATGGTCGCGGCGAGTTCAAAGCGAGCGAGAAGCATCTTCACAAAATCCGCAGCAATGTGGGCATGGTGTTTCAAAGCTTCAACCTGTTCCCGCACATGACAGTCCTGCGAAACGTCGTTGAGGCGCCGGTGGCGGTCCTGAAGATGAAGCGTGACGAGGCGGAGAGCCGCGCTACCGAGCTGCTGCGCATGGTCGGCCTCTCTGACAAGAGAGACCACTTCCCGAGCCAGCTCTCCGGCGGTCAGCAGCAGCGTGTCGCCATCGCACGCGCTCTCGCCATGCGCCCGCGGGTCCTCCTGTTCGATGAGCCGACCTCCGCGCTCGACCCTCAGCTGGTCGGCGAAGTGCTCGGCGTCATCCGCGATCTCGCGCACGAGCACGATCTGACCATGCTTCTCGTCACGCACGAGATGCGCTTTGCACGGGAGGTGTCAGACCGGGTCTGCTTCTTCGACAGGGGACGCATCGTGGAAGAGGGCGAGCCGAACCGCTTCTTCAGCAATCCACAGGAGCCTCGGACCCGGGAGTTCCTGAGTTCGGTCCTGGGCGAACAGGAATCTCCGCGAGAAAGTCTCAGGCGTGCTCAGTAAAAACCGAGGCCTTCTCTGCCCTGACGCCCAAGAACGGAAACCTTCTCGCCGCCGCAGTCGATAGTCTCTCCATCGCACCGCGAGAAGGGAGACGCATGAACGCGATGACACGGACCACCGCTCCCGTTCCCGTTAAAGGGGACATTTACCCGACCTTGAGCCGCCTGCGCGATCCCCGCCTGCTGCGCGAGATGGCATATATCGAAGGACGCTGGACGGCGTCCGCGGGCGATGCGCGCTTCGAGGTCAATGATCCGGCCACCGGCCTGACCGTCGCCCGCGTCTCGCGCCTCGGCGCCGATGCCGCGAGCTGGGCTGTCGACGCGGCCGCCCGTGCCCTGCCAGCCTGGAAGTCCCTGCCGCCGCAGGAGCGGGCGGAGCGCCTGCGCGCCTGGCATGCGCTGATCCTCGATGCGCGGGACGATCTCGCACTCATCATGACGCTTGAACAGGGCAAGCCCCTGTCCGAGTCGCAGGGCGAAATCACCTACGCGGCTTCGTTCGTGGAGTGGTATGCGGAGGAGGCCAAGCGGCTGAACGTGGAGAGCGTGACGAGCCATCTGCCGGGCGCCGAGATGCTGGTGCGCCGCGAAGCGCTCGGGGTCGCTGCGCTGCTGACGCCCTGGAACTTTCCCTCGGCCATGTTGACCCGCAAGTCCGCCGCGGCCCTTGCTGCCGGTTGCACGGTGGTGGCGCATCCCTCGTCCTACACGCCCCTTTCCGCCCTCGCTCTAGCGGAACTAGCCGAGCGCGCCGGCTTGCCCGCAGGCGTTCTCAATATCGTCACAGGCGATGCCGAGCCGATTGCCAACCAATTTTGCGATGACGAGCGGGTGCGGGTTGTCAGCTTCACGGGCTCGACGGAGATCGGACGCAAAGTCGCGATGCGCTGCGCCTCCACGATGAAGCGCCTCGTCATGGAATTGGGCGGACACGCCCCCCTCCTCGTCTTCGACGACGCGGACCTGGAGAAAGCGGTCGAAATCGCCATAGCGGCGAAATTTGCCACATCCGGCCAGGACTGCCTCGCGGCCAACCGAATCTATATCCAGCGTTCGATCTACCAGGATTTCTGCGAGGCCTACGGCAAGCGCATCACCAGCCTGAAAGTCGGCCCCGGCCTTGAGGCCGATACGGAGATTGGACCGCTCATGCATGCTAATGCCGTCTCAAAGGCAAAAGCGCAGATCGCCGATGCCATGACCCGTGGCGCCCGCCGGGTAACCGGGGATGTAGCCTCCGCTGGTCCGCTCTACGTGATGCCTACCCTCCTGGCCGACGTGCCGGATGAGGCCCTCATCATGAGGGAAGAAACTTTCGCGCCTGTCGCTGCCGTGACGCCGTTCGACACGGAGGAGGAAGTGGTGGCGCGGGCCAATGCGACGGAGTACGGGCTCGTGGCCTACGTGGTCACCAATAACGTCGGGCGGGCGCTGCGGCTTGGCCGCGCTCTTGAATACGGCATGGTAGCCGTCAACCGCGTCAAGATCACTGGCGCACCGATTCCCTTCGGCGGAATGAAGCAATCGGGTCTCGGGCGCGAGGGATCACGCCACGGCTTGGAGGCCTTCACCGACCTGAAATACCTTTGCCTCGACATCAACTGATCCGGAGCCAGCCATGCTGAACGAGACGACCAACCTTGACAACGAACTGCAGGCCTGGGACCGGGATCACTTCTTTCATCCCTCCACTCACATGGCCCAGCACGCTCGGGGTGAAACTCCGAACCGCATCATCACCGGAGGCGAAGGCGTCTATATCGTCGATCGCGACGGCAGACGCAGCCTCGATGCCTTCGCAGGACTCTATTGCGTGAATGTCGGCTATGGCCGCACCAAGATTACGGATGCCATCGCGGCACAAGCTGCCGCCCTGCCCTATTACCATGCGTATGTGGGCCACGGCTCCGAGCCATCGATCCGTCTTGCCAAGATGATCGTCGACCGGGCTCCTAAGGGCATGAGCCGAGTGTTCTTCGGCCTGTCGGGTTCCGACGCCAATGAAACCAACATCAAGCTCGTCTGGTACATGAACAATGTGCTCGGGCGGCCCGAGAGGAAGAAGATCATCTCCCGCTGGCGCGGCTATCACGGCTCTGGACTGATGAGCGGCAGTCTCACGGGCCTCGCCGCCTTCCACAATCTCTTCGATCTTCCCCGTCAGCCGATCCTGCACACGGAAGCGCCCTATTACTTCCGCCGTCCTGACCGATCCATGACCGAGGAGCAGTTCTCGCAATATTGTGCCGACAAGCTGGACGACCTGATCCAGACCGAAGGTCCGGATACGATCGCCGCGTTCATCGGCGAGCCGGTGCTCGGCACCGGCGGCATCGTTCCGCCGCCGAAAGGCTACTGGGACAAGATCCAGGCAATCCTCGCCAAATATGACATCCTGCTCATTGCCGACGAGGTAATCACCGGCTTCGGCCGCCTCGGCAGCATGTTCGGGTCCAGCCACTATGGCATGAAGCCGGACCTCATCACCATCGCCAAGGGTCTGACATCAGCCTATGCTCCGCTCTCCGGCGTCATCGTGTCCGAGAGGGTTTGGCACGTGTTGGAGCAGGGATCCGACACCTATGGGGCGATCGGCCACGGCTGGACCTACTCGTCTCATCCGCTCTGCGCTGCGGCTGGGGTGGCGAACCTCGAAATCATCGACGAACTTGATATCGTCAAGAACGCCCGCGAGGTCGGAGCCTATTTCAACACCGCGCTTCGGGACGCCGTGGGATCAAACCGCTTCGTCGGCGAGGTGCGCGGCGAGGGCCTAATGGCAGCCGTCGAGTTCGTGCGTGACCGAGACGGCGGCGTGTTCTTCGATCCGTCCGATAAGGTTGGTCCGCGCATCACGGCAGCCTTGCTCGAGCGGGGCGTTATCGGCCGCGCCATGCCGCAGGGCGATATCCTTGGCTTTGCCCCGCCGCTCTGTCTGACACGGGACGAGGCTGACACCATCGTGGCTGCCACGAAGGATGCCGTGGAAGCCGTGACGGCTACTCTCTGACGCATTCTCCCTTGACGGGTAGGCGAACAAAGGTGCCAATTATCAAAGCTATCGTCGACAGCAATACAAGGCCGGGAACATTTGGGAGACGCTCAATGCTGATCGGGGTGCCGTCGGAAATCAAGGACAACGAAGCTCGAGTCGGGCTGATCCCCTCGTCCGTTCACGAACTGGCCCTTCATGGTCATCGCGTGATGGTGCAGTCCGGGGCGGGGCTCGGCTCAGGCTTCACCGATGAGGATTATGACCTTGCCGGAGCCGAAATCGTCGACAATGCAGAGGCGATCTTTTCCAATGCCGAGATGGTGGTGAAGGTCAAGGAACCTCTGGCTCAAGAGCGCAAGCGCCTGCGACCAGGGCAGATCCTGTTTACCTACCTGCATCTTGCGCCGGACCCGGAGCAGACCCGGGATTTGATCGAGTCGAAGGCGATCTGCATCGCCTACGAGACGGTCACCTCGCCCTCTGGCGCCCTGCCCCTTCTGACGCCGATGTCTGAGGTCGCGGGACGGCTCGCGCCACAGGTAGGAGCCCATGCCCTTGAAAAGGCGCAGGGTGGACGCGGCATCCTGCTGGGTGGAGTTCCGGGCGTTCCAGCCGCTTCTGTGGTGATTCTAGGTGGAGGAGTCTCGGGCACTCACGCGACCACGATAGCCGTGGGCATGGGCGCGCAGGTGACGGTTGTCGACCGATCGCCAGAGGCCTTAAGGCGCCTCTCAAGTCAGTTCGGCAATGCGATCTCCACGGTCTATTCCACGCGTGCGGCGATTGCGGAGCTTGCTAGGGGGGCCGATCTTATGATCGGTGCGGTTCTCATTCCCGGCGCCGCAGCCCCGAAGCTGGTGAGCCGTGAGGTTTTACGCACCATGAAGAAGGGCTCTGTCGTCGTGGACGTTGCCATCGACCAGGGCGGCTGCTTCGAAACCTCTCACCCGACCACGCATTCCAATCCGACCTATGTGGTGGATGGTGTCGTGCACTATTGCGTGGCCAATATGCCTGGCGCAGTAGCCAGAACATCCACCTTGGCCCTTAACAATGCAACGCTGCCGTTCGTGCTGGCTCTCGCGGACAAGGGCTGGCACATGGCGCTATTGCAGGATCCGCACCTGCTTGCTGGCCTGAATGTGTTCGACGGCAAGATCACCTGCCAGCCTGTGGCGGAGGCGCAAGGGCTTCCCTATATGCCAGCTCACACCCTGGTAGCGAACCACCGCTCGTGAGCGGCAACGGCATTATACATGGAGAGCAGACACGAACTCCATTGAAA
>JAESFT010000772.1_pt1 | contig 13300 bp, 13 predicted proteins | sample 9269451 | NCBI WGS metagenome assembly JAESFT01 (sample SAMN14502557, study PRJNA617106) | algae metagenome | isolation source: Scytonema hyalinum WJT4-NPBG1 and co-occurring heterotrophs from well... | place: USA: Mojave Desert, Joshua Tree National Park, California | collected 2006-05-25
AAAGTAATGAGAACGCCGGCCAAACTGGCCAGACTTTCGGAATTGCAGCTTTTTCTGGAGCGCGGATTCAAGGCATTCAAGGAGATGCGCCGCCCCGACGTATTCGTCGATATTGTGGTTCAACGTGAAAGCGAAATCCTCAGCAGGCTCTATGCCGGTGATCCAAAGCCATTTTGAGTGAGGCGGGCATTTGAGAAGATGCGATGTCATGCGTTCATAGAAACTGCGATGTACAGCACGCAAACCTGCATGCACTGGCTTCCCGGCAAAAATCGCCTTGACCTGCATTTCTTCAGCAGCCTGACAGCCAACACCACCCAATCAATTTTTTTTCGACGCTTCGCTTACCTCAACCAGCCGTGTGCCGGCAATGCGGTCGTGGAGGAACTGACGTTGCGGATCAATGTAAATGGCGAGTGCCCATAACACCAAATTTGCCAGCGGTATGACTACCAGCATCCAGCCCTGCGCGCCAATTGCCCTGGCGAGGGCAAGGCCCGGTACGATCCAAAGCAGCGCAAGGAAATAGCGGGCAATTGCCTGGGCGGTCGTTGGGTCGCCACCGTCCTTGGCGATAAGCCTGATTCGCCATGTTTTCATGGCCAGGGTTTGGCCTCGATGGGTCCAGAACCACACAAAATACAGTCCCAGCACGAGGAATAGCCAGTATTGCAACGCACTACGCAAATAAAGCGCATGCCGTTGGTCCAGCAATGTTGAAAATATCCATCCAGAGATGAATAGGACGCCAAATAGCAACATGGCCTCATACACCATGCTTGCCAATCGGCGTTTCAAAGTCGGGGCAGGGGAAAGGCTCAAGATTGTATTTACTTTGATACAGGTTCGGTCGGTTGCTGGAGCGGGAATTTGCCAGCCGCCTTGGGCGTGACGGATTCTTCCAGCACCGGTTTGGGTGTGGATTTTATCGAAGGTACGGGTTTGGTCGCTGCCTGCGAAGGGCGAGGCAAGGTCGCGACCGGTTTTTTTGCAGCGGCATCAGCGGCCAGCTTTTTTTTCTGTTCCTCTGAAAGCTGTTGATATTCTTGCCACTTTTCAGATTTTTGGTCCGGATTTAGTTTTTTTGCACGAGAGTAACTTTCTCGGGCAATTCTGCGCTCGTCCGGCGTGAGTTTCAGCCACTCGCGCATGCGATCCTGCACCCGCTGCTGTTCATCAGGATTCATCGACGCATACTTGTTGCCGATAGCAAGCCATTTCAGCTTGCGCTCGGGTTCCAGCGAGTTCCATTCGCCCGCCAGTGGCGCCAGCGCCTGCTGCTGCGCCGGCGTCAGCTCATTCCATTGCAGTTTGGACGGCGCCGGCTGTTTGGCGGCTGCCGCCGGGGGGGCGGTCTTCGCGTCAACGCCGTTGGTCGCGAGGGTCGTTCCGGTCGAGCCATGGCTGATGCCTGCGACAGCAAATAATGAGACTAAAATGCACGCCGCCCGCAGAGGGCGGGCGGCAAGGGGGATTGCCCGAAGTGCCACGATCAATCGCCTCGATCCGCCAGAAAAGCGTTGAAACCATTGTCGAGATAAGCAGAAAGAGGAAGCTCATCGGACAACACCGCGGCATCAAGTTCGGCAATTTCACTGATCCGCTTCTGCTGTTCCACCTGGTAGATGCCTGTCAGTCCGGCCACCAGTACGATTACCGGCAAGGCCAATCCCATGCGGCCAAGCCATAAATGCGGTTCGCGGAAGAAGCCGCCGAACTGGCGGCCCGCAAAACGTGGTTGTACAAGCAAGCTCCTGAACACCGATTCTTTTCTTTTTCGCGACAGGGCGATCTTGCGGGCGGCAGCCAGCTTTTTTGTGGTGGATTCGGGAAGATTGTCGAGATTTTCATTCAGTGCATGGCGCACTGTATAGGCAAAGCTTAATTCGTCGGTGTTCATAAACTTATTCCCTTGGCTCTCAGCGCTTGGGCTAAGGTGTGTGTGGCGCGAGAGCAGTGGGTTTTCACGCTGCCCTCCGAACATCCCATTGCAGCGGCCGTTTCTGCCACGTCCATATCCTGCCAATAACGCATCAAAAATGCTTCTCGTTGACGTGTCGGAAGCTTTTTTACCTCGGCTTCTATGACAGCGAGGACCTGGTCGCGTTCGACCTTGTCTGCACTCGATTCCGCGGCCTGGGTGCCGACTTCCGCTTCATAGGTTTCCAGCAGGTCGAAATTATCCTGATCTCCGCTTTCGGACGACATGCCGGAGAAAAGGCTGATCCAAGTCGTGCGGACCTTCTCGCGGCGAAAGTAATCATGAATCGTGTTCTGCAGTATTCGCTGGAAAAGAAGCGGCAGTTCCGCGATCGGCTTGTCGCCATATTTTTCGGCAAGCTTGATCATCGCGTCCTGTACGATATCCAGTGCGGATTCCTCCTTCCGGACGGCATAGATTGCCTGCTTGAACGCGCGGCGTTCGACGCTCTCAAGAAAATCGGACAATTCTTTATCGGTTGCCATGCAGTGCGGCGGATTTTCCCAGGCTACCTGAAGGTGGTTTGGATGGGGAGCGAAAGGTTGGGGCTGATGTTTTGCAAACTGTGCGCATGCTAGCAAAAAAGCGCCGGTTTGTGCGGATTTTCTTCCGAAAATCCTTGATTTCAAACGATTTTGGACTGATTTAGCTTGACCAAAATGGTGCGACGCATTAACGTATCAGTCCCTTCGCAAACCCCGAAGATTTGTCTCTTTGCGCGCGGCACATGATGCCGCATTCGAACAGACGCGCTTTCACATTTTAAAAGCTGTTTGCTCTAACCCACGCCACAAGCGTGAGAAATCCGTATCGGTAGTCCAGATACCTTGGCTGAACGAGTCGCGTTTAGCGTCATTTTGAACCGCAACTACGATTGCGCGACGAACTGGCGTGACCGCACAAAAAAGGAATGCCTTGGCGCTGTCGATCCGAACGGTTTCGCAAGGAGAGAGCATCCGATCAATCTCCAATGGACCTTGAAAGGACACCAGGCATGACTACAGAACTTACCGGCGCCGAAATCGTTGTGCGCTGTCTCGCCGAGGAAGGCGTCGAACACGTGTTCGGCTATCCTGGCGGTGCGGTGCTCTACATCTACGACGCAATCTTCAATCAGGAAAAATTCCAGCACATCCTCGTTCGCCATGAGCAGGCTGCCATCCACGCCGCGGACGCGTATTCCCGCAGCTCTCAAAGAGTTGGCGTGGCGCTCGTCACATCCGGCCCAGGCGTGACCAATGCCGTCACAGGCCTTGCAACTGCCTACATGGATTCCATCCCGATGGTGGTGATCTCCGGCCAGGTGCCTTCGCACGCGATCGGTCAGGACGCATTCCAGGAATGCGATACGGTTGGCATCACGCGTCCCTGCGTCAAGCACAACTTCCTCGTCAAGGACGTCAAGGAACTTGCTTCGACCATGAAAAAGGCGTTTTACATTGCCACGACAGGACGCCCGGGCCCGGTGCTGGTCGATATACCCAAAGACATCACGATGCATAAGTGCGCATTCGAGTATCCGAAGGAACTCGAAATGCGCTCATACAAGCCGGTCGATAAAGGACACTCCGGGCAGATTCGCAAAGCGGTGCAATTGCTGCTGTCGGCCGAGCGGCCAATGATCTACACAGGCGGCGGTGTGATTCTGGCCAACGCATCGCCTGAACTGAACAGGTTGGTCGACAAGCTGGGATTCCCCTGCACAAATACTTTGATGGGATTGGGCGGGTATAAGGCCTCCAGCGACAAGTTCGTCGGCATGCCCGGCATGCATGGCACCTATGAAGCCAACATGGCGATGCAGCACTCCGATGTGCTGATTGCGATCGGCGCCCGCTTCGATGACAGGGTGATCGGTAATCCGAAACACTTCGCCACCCATCCGCGCAAGATCATCCATATCGATATCGACCCGTCGTCGATTTCGAAGCGGGTGAAGGTCGACATTCCGATTGTGGGCAACGTGAAAGATGTGCTGCAGGAATTGCTGGCCCAACTCGATGCCGCCGATGGCGCCTCCGCTACGCCAAATTCAGCCGCTCTTGCAGCATGGTGGCGACAGATCAACGAGTGGCGCGGTCGTGAGTGCCTGAAGTACCCCACATCGAATGAAGTGATCAAGCCTCAGGCTGTCGTTGAAAAGGTGTGGGAAGTCACCAAGGGTGACGCCTTCATTACCTCCGACGTCGGTCAGCACCAGATGTGGGCAGCCCAGTATTACGGCTTCGACAAGCCGCGCCGCTGGATCAATTCCGGCGGGCTTGGCACCATGGGCGTCGGCCTGCCTTATGCAATGGGCGTTCAGATGGCCAATCCCGGCGCCACCGTTGCCTGCATTACCGGCGAAGCGTCGATCCAGATGTGCATCCAGGAACTTGCAACCTGCAAGCAATACCATTTGACGCCCAAGATCATCCTCCTGAACAATCGCTTCCTCGGGATGGTGCGTCAGTGGCAGCAGATCGACTATGGTTCACGCTATTCCGAGTCTTACATGGACTCGCTGCCGGATTTCACCAAACTGGTCGAGTCGTTTGGCCATGTCGGTATGAAGATTGAAAATCCGAACGATATCGACGGTGCGCTCAAAGAAGCTTTCGCCATGAAAGACCGGCTGGTGTTCATGAATTTCATCACGGATCAAACTGAGAACGTCTGGCCTATGGTGAAAGCAGGAAAAGGCTTGACTGAAATGCTGCTCGGTTCGGAGGATCTGTAATATGCGCCATATCATTTCTGTATTGCTGGAGAACGAAGCTGGCGCATTGTCGAGAGTCGTTGGACTGTTTTCAGCACGTGGCTACAACATTGAAACGCTGACTGTGGCGCCAACCGAAGATGCGACCTTATCTCGGATGACGATCGTCACCAGCGGTTCGGATGACGTAATCGAACAGATCACAAAACATTTGAACCGCCTGATTGAAGTTGTAAAGGTCGTCGATCTGACCGAAGGCTCGCACATTGAGCGCGAGCTCATGCTGATCAAGGTGCGGGCGGTCGGCAAGGAACGGGAAGAGATGAAGCGGACTGCCGATATCTTCCGCGGTCGCATCATCGACGTTACCGAGAAAACTTACACGATCGAATTGACCGGCAATAAAGGCAAGCTTGATGCATTCATCGAATCGATCGATCGTACAGCCATTCTGGAAACGGTCAGGACCGGAGGATCCGGTATCGGGCGCGGCGAGCGTATTCTCAAAGTTTAATTCAGTTGAAACAACATAACCAAGTTAGGAAGAGCAATGAAAGTTTTCTACGATAAAGACTGCGACCTGTCGCTGATCAAGGGCAAGAATGTCACCATCATCGGCTATGGTTCGCAGGGCCATGCGCACGCACAGAACCTGAATGACTCAGGCTGCAAAGTAACCGTGGCGTTGCGCCGGGGCGGCGCATCGTGGGAGAAAGCGAAGAATGCCGGCCTCAACGTTGCGGAAGTCAATGAAGCAGTCAAGGCGGCCGATGTCATCATGATTCTTCTGCCTGACGAAAATATCGCACAGGTGTACAACGAGAACGTCGCGCCGAATGCAAAGCAGGGCGCGGTACTGGCGTTTGCCCATGGTTTCAATGTTCACTACGGACAGGTTGTGCCTCGGGCCGATCTGGATGTAATCATGATTGCACCGAAAGCACCGGGGCATACCGTGCGCGGTACATATACACAGGGTGGCGGCGTTCCCCATCTGGTCGCGGTGTATCAGGATAAATCCGGTAACGCGCGGGACATCGCGTTGTCGTACGCAATGGCCAACGGCGGTGGCCGTGCGGGCATTATCGAAACCAATTTCCGTGAAGAGACCGAAACCGATTTGTTTGGTGAGCAGGCAGTTCTGTGCGGCGGCACTGTCGAGTTGATCAAGGCTGGTTTCGAGACACTGGTCGAAGCGGGTTATGCGCCGGAAATGGCTTACTTCGAGTGCCTGCACGAGTTGAAACTGATCGTCGACCTGATCTATGAGGGCGGCATCGGCAACATGAATTACTCGATTTCCAACAACGCGGAATACGGTGAGTACGTGACCGGCCCGCGCATCGTTACGGAAGATACGAAGAACGCAATGCGCCAATGTCTGAAAGACATTCAGACGGGCGAATACGCGAAAAGCTTCATCCTTGAAAACAAGGCTGGTGCTCCGACACTGATTTCCCGTCGCCGTTTGACATCCGAGCATCAAATCGAGCAAGTGGGCGAAAAACTGCGTGCGATGATGCCTTGGATTAAGAAAAACAAATTGGTTGATCAGTCGAAGAACTAAGCATCGACGATTGCGAAATATCATTACTTGTATTGGGTAAAATATGCGGGGCGCACAATGGGTGCGCCCCGTTTTTGTTTGGAGGAGAGTATGTTGCGCAGTACTGATCGATGGCTCGTATTGATAATGTCGTCTCTAATCTTTGGGACCGCACATGCGCAATCGCCAGCCCAGACAACCGGTACGGTTGTGATTGTTCCGGCCTCCGGCGAGGTCAAACATCCAAATGATGAAGCCCGCGCAACGTTTATGGTCGAAGAGCAGGATAAGGACAAGGCGACGGCCGCATCACGTGCTAATCAAAAGATGAAACAGGGGCTCGAGATCCTCCGGCGGGAAGATCCGCAGGCTCTACTGCAGACACGAGGGTATTACACCTATCCGGTCTATCCGGAAGATCAGTTACGCCAACCTGGTAAGCCGCGGCAGCCGAGTGCTTGGCGTGTCGGTCAGTATCTTGAAATGACTACGACGAATCTTTCCGCGTTGTCCAATACCGTTGCGGCCGCCCAGCGAGTGCTGGCGCTGAATGGTCTGCATTTCGGGCTGACTGAAGCAACCACAAAGACACTGGATGAAAAGCGAATCGCGACCGCCTACGGTAACCTGACCGACCGTATCGCCGCCATTGCCAAAACAATGGGCCGCAATCCCTCAGATGCGGTCATTGAAACAGTGGATTTCGAAGCATCAGGAGCGTATGCGCCTCAGGAAGCCCATGCGCAAAAGACCATGCGTGCCGCTGTCGCAGATACGATGCAGGTTGAAGAGCCAAGTTTCGAGCCCGGCGAAACGACGGCCACCATGCGGGTGGTTGGTAAAGTGAAATTTAAATAGCGATAACCAGACACCGCAAGCTCTGATGTAATTTTGCTCGACATATTGTTGCAAGCGATAGTTGGCAGCAATATTGAGCCCTTGGCAAACCGGTGATGCAGTTTTCCTACTGGCGCTCACCATTTACAAATAGCATGAAAAAATACGATGTCGGCGCAGGTAAGTAACTCTGGCCTACATTTAATATCAACTGTTTTGCTTCAGAACGGATTCAGCATGCCCAGTTTTAACAGGCGCAAGGTCAAAAGCGGTAGGGGATTCGTACCCAAGTTCACCCGGTTAAGCAGACATCATCCACCGCATTTGGGAGGCGAAGCGGACATTCAGGGAGTGGGGATGCCGCTGCGCAGGCGCGGGATCTATCTTCTGCCGAATGCCTTTACAACCGCAAACCTGTTCTGCGGATTCTATGCGATTGTCATGGCGATGAATCTGAAGTTTGATTTTGCCGCCATCGCGATTTTCGCAGCCATGCTGCTCGATAGCGTGGACGGGCGGGTAGCACGCCTTACTAACACCCAAAGTGAATTCGGCGCACAGTACGACAGTCTTGCGGACCTGCTTTCCTTCGGCGCCGCGCCCGCGCTGGTCGTATATGAATGGTCCTTGCGTGGTTTGGGAAAATGGGGTTGGCTTGCCGCCTTCGTCTATTGTGCGGGTGCAGCCTTGCGGCTGGCGCGGTTCAACACCAACATTGCAGTCGTTGATAAGCGGTATTTTCAGGGACTGCCCAGTCCGGCATCAGCGGCACTGGTCGCCGGCTTTGTATGGTTAATGGATGACCTCGGCTTTGCCGGCCCGGATCTGAGCTGGTTTGCATGGAGCATCACACTTTATGCCGGCCTTACGATGGTGACCAATGTGCCGTTCTACAGCTTCAAGGAAATCAATTTCCGCAAGTCGGTACCATTTATTTCCATATTTGCCGTTGTGCTGATTTTCGTCCTGATATCCAGCGACCCTCCCAAAGTGCTGTTCGGCTTGTTTGTCCTATATGGATTATCCGGTTACGCGGTTTATTTTTGGCGGCTATGGAAAGGCAAGCCCGTCAGTATTGTGCAAACGGAACCCGAACCGGTTGATGAGAGAGACTGACACGCATATGCGTGAGTCGGCAAAGTGCCGTTCAAAGGAGACAGGATCTCCCGCAATCGGGCTGTAAAAACCGGGAAATTCATGAGCGCAGACGTGTTTGTAATCAAAACGTTGCGCTTTCTCGAATTTCCCCTTATAGTTTTCCACATGTTCCGCGAAATTCACATCTCCGCATTCGCTTTCTCCAGCGGCAGCCTATTTCTAGGTCTGCTGCTAGTGCGTTAACACGCGCTAAATCCCCTATCCCACAATTCGTGCAGTTTCTCGCTCATGCCAATATGGCAAGGGCAGGCGAAGATCCGTTCAACCGACCCAAAATCACTTTCTTAGGAGCAAAGCATGGCCGACAAACTCATTATTTTCGACACCACCTTAAGGGATGGTGAGCAGTCTCCCGGCGCGTCGATGACAAAAGAAGAGAAAATTCGTATCGCCAAGCAACTGGAGCGACTGAAGGTCGATGTGATTGAGGCTGGTTTTGCGGCGGCGTCGCCGGGAGATTTTGAATCCATTCGCGCCATTGCCGGAATCATCAAGGATTCCACCGTTTGCTCCCTTTCGCGCGCCAACGATCGCGATATTTCACGTGCTGCCGAAGCACTTGCAAGCGCAGCGAGAAAACGTATTCATACCTTTATAGCCACGTCTCCGCTTCATATGGAAAAGAAGCTGCGCATGACGCCGGATCAGGTGTTCGAACAGGCCAAGCAGGCGGTACGCTTCGCCCGTCAATTCACCGATGATGTGGAATTCAGTCCGGAGGACGGCAGCCGTTCTGACGTCGATTTCCTTTGCCGGGTTATCGAAGCGGTGATTGCGGAAGGTGCGACGACCATCAATTTTGCCGATACAGTCGGGTACGGCGTGCCGGAGTTGTACGGGAACATGATCAAGACCCTTCGGGAGCGTATTCCGAACTCCGATAAAGCCATTTGGTCGGTGCATTGCCACAACGATCTCGGCATGGCAGTGGCGAATTCACTCGCTGGGGTAGTGATCGGCGGCGCGCGCCAGGTGGAATGCACAATCAACGGCTTGGGCGAGCGCGCCGGCAACACTGCACTCGAAGAAGTGGTCATGGCTGTGAAAACCCGCAAGGATCACTTTAACTTGGATCTTTCAATCGACCTCTCGCAAATCGTGCCTGCGTCGAAGCTGGTATCGCAAATCACCGGATTCGCCGTGCAGCCCAATAAGGCGGTAGTAGGCGCAAATGCTTTCGCCCACGCGTCCGGCATTCATCAGGATGGCGTCTTGAAGGCGCGGGATACCTACGAAATCATGCGGGCTGAGGATGTCGGCTGGACAGCAAATAAAATCGTGCTGGGCAAATTGTCAGGGCGCAATGCTTTCAAGCAGCGGTTGGAGGAATTGGGAATTGAACTCGATTCGGAAACCGAAGTAAATGCCGCATTCTCCCGTTTTAAGGAGTTGGCCGACCGCAAGTCCGAGATATTTGACGAGGACATTATTGCCGTTGTCGCCGACGAACAGCATTCGCATGACAACGAGTACTATCGATTTGTATCGCTTTCCCAGCGATCCGAAACCGGTGAAAAGCCTTCTGCGAAAGTCGTTTTTACCATGGATGGCAAAGAGCAGACATGCGAAGGAGAGGGAAATGGTCCGGTTGATGCAACGGTAAATGCCATCGAGTCCAAAGCAGCAAGCGGTTCCGAACTGCTTCTTTTCTCGGTGAATGCAATTACCACCGGGACTCAATCGCAGGGTGAAGTAACCATGCGCTTGTCGAAGGCGGGACGGATTGTAAATGGAGTTGGCGCTGATCCTGATATCGTTGTTGCGTCGGCCAAGGCTTATATTTCTGCATTAAACAAGCTTCATTCCAAGGCCGAACGATTGAATCCCCAGCTTTGAGGGTGTTCTTATATAAAGAAAGAGCGTCCTTCTTCAAGAGCGCTCTTTTTGTTTGAAGAAGTATGGTGATGATGAGCTAGCGGCGCATCATTCCAAACGGAAAGCGCATATCGGGATCGAATCGGGGATCCGGCCCGTTCATCATCTTTTGCACGACGCCGTTTCGATCGAAATGCACATGCATCAAGGAGTTCCAGACGTCGTTTTCCTTATAGGGATACGACCAGACTTCGAGATCCGAGAGGGATAGATAAGAGGTGTCGCTCGGCGCGCCAATGGTATGCAGAACATCCTTTTTATTGGCTTGGCCTGGGGTGATGGTTGCGAACTTCTGGAGGGTCAAGACCTGCTCAAAAGATGTCACGCGCCCATCCGGGCCAATCCGTGCCATGTAGGTTTGCTGGCCCCATGGCCCTCTCGCGTATTCGAGCAGACTTCCCTTTTCATCTTTATAACGGTTTGTCGGCTGGCCGAGTTTGGCGATTACCTCTGCTTCACTCTCCCCCGGTTTGACAGTTCCGCTGTGCAATATGGCGCAGCCTTGTAGCAGGGCGAACAAGCCGAGAATGACGAGGCTACGGAAGCGTTTCATGGCAATCCTTTAAAACATGGCTAAGTGTTTGAATCCTCAGGTCATTTCCTATATACTGCGCATCTTGGTCGATTTGACCAAATTTTTTTATCAATTGTTCACGGTGGATGGGGTTGCGACTCCGCTCACCGCATGTGAAAGGTAAGTCATGACTGTCGAAAATATCGATAAGAACGCAATTATTGCGGATAATGCCCGGGGCCAGAATGATACCGGCTCTCCGGAAGTGCAAGTCGCTTTGCTGACTGCACGTATCAACGAACTCAACGGCCATTTCAAAATCCACGCTAAGGATCACCACTCCCGTCGTGGCTTGATTAGGATGGTAAACCGTCGGAAGAAGCTCTTGTCCTACCTGAAAGGTAAAGACGCGACCCGTTACCGTTCCCTGATCGAAAAACTCGGTCTCCGTAAGTAACTCATTGCGATATTTTATTTCGATTTATCGCTGAAATGCCTGCGTCAGTTCACTGATGCAGGCATTTTGCCTTTTAGCGGTTCGTAATTTAATGGTCGTAAAGATGGCGTGCCGCATGCGGCAGGCCATTCGTGGTGAGGTGAACGACAGCCCCTGAAAATCTGTCGGCAAAAAAGAAAGGAAACACCGTGTTCAATAAAGTAACCAAAACCTTCCAGTATGGCCAGCATCAGGTCACCTTGGAAACAGGAGAGATAGCTCGCCAGGCTTCCGGTGCAGTCGTCGTGTCAATCGAAGATACCGTAATTCTAGCTACCGTCGTCGCGCGCAAGGATGCGAAACCAGGCCAGGATTTTTTCCCGCTTACCGTCGATTACGTGGAAAAGAGCTATGCAGCGGGCCGCATTCCCGGGGGCTTCTTCAAACGGGAAGGCCGGCCTTCTGAGAAGGAGACACTTACATCACGCCTTATCGACCGCCCGATCCGTCCACTTTTCCCGGAAGGTTATTTGAACGAAGTTCAGGTAATTATCCATGTGCTGTCGGTCAATCCTGAAATCGATCCGGATATCGCGTCGATGATCGGTGCATCCGCAGCGCTGTGCATCGCAGGTATTCCCTTCAATGGCCCACTAGGTGCTGCGCGAGTCGGCTACGCAAATGGCCAGTACATTCTGAATCCGACAACGACCCAGCTTGCGACTTCCGAAATGGATCTGGTCGTTGCGGGTACGGAGCAGGCGGTTTTGATGGTCGAGTCGGAAGCCAATCAGTTGTCGGAAGAGATCATGCTCGGCGCCGTCGTTTTCGGCCATGAGCAAATGCAGGCGGTTATCAATGCCATCCATGACCTGGTTCGTGACGGCGGCAAACCCGAGGTGGAGTGGAGCCCGGCGCCGAAGAACGAGTCGCTGATAAGTCGAGTAGCACAACACGCCGAAGCCAAACTCCGCGAGGCATATCAGACCAAGGATAAGCAGGCGCGTACAGCGAAGCTCAACGCAGTCAGCTCGGAAGTCAACGCCGCCTTGGCAGAGGAAGCTGCCGCTGCAGGAACGAGCGCGCCGGACGCTGCTGAAGTAGGCAGCATTCTCTTCGATCTGGAAGCGAAAATCGTTCGCTCACAAATCCTCGAAGGCGAACCGCGTATTGACGGACGCGACACCCGTACCGTACGTCCCATCACCATCCGTACGAGTGTGTTGCCCCGGACTCACGGGTCTGCACTCTTCACCCGCGGTGAAACACAGGCATTGGTCGTGGCTACACTGGGCACCGCACGGGATGAACAGAAGATTGATGCTCTGATGGGCGAATATTCCGACCGCTTCATGCTCCACTACAACATGCCGCCGTTCGCTACCGGAGAAACCGGCCGCGTAGGTACGCCAAAACGCCGTGAAATCGGTCATGGCCGTCTGGCAAAGCGGGCTCTCCAGGCGGCACTTCCAGCGCCCGAAGAGTTCAGCTATTCGGTTCGTCTGGTTTCCGAAATCACGGAATCGAATGGTTCTTCATCCATGGCGTCGGTTTGCGGTGGTTGCTTGGCTCTTATGGATGCCGGCGTTCCGATGAAGTCCCATGTGGCGGGCATCGCAATGGGCTTGATCAAGGATGGCAGCAAATTTGCGGTGCTAACCGATATCCTGGGCGATGAAGATCACCTTGGCGACATGGACTTCAAGGTCGCAGGTACCGCGACAGGCATTACCGCGCTGCAGATGGATATCAAAATCCAGGGCATCACCAAGGAAATCATGCAGGTCGCTCTGGCCCAGGCTAAAGAAGGCCGTATGCATATCTTGAGCAAGATGCAGGAAGCTGTTCCGCAAGGAAAAGTGGAACTGTCCAATTTCGCACCGCGCCTCATCACCATCAAGATCAATCCTGAAAAAATTCGCGATGTGATCGGCAAGGGTGGCGCTGTGATTCGCGCGCTGACAGAAGAGACCGGCACGCAGATCGATATCAGCGATGAAGGCGTGGTAACCATTGCGTCGGTCGATGCTGCTGCCGGCCAGGAGGCAAAGCGCCGCATCGAGGAATTGACTGCGTCCGTCGAAGTCGGAAAGACTTACGACGGCACGGTATTGAAGCTTCTTGATTTTGGCGCAATCGTGCAGGTAATGCCAGGCAAAGACGGTTTGCTGCATATCAGCCAGATTGCAAACGAACGCGTCAATGCGGTCGCCGACTACTTGAAAGAAGGCCAGCAGGTACGGGTCAAGGTTCTT
>JAESFT010000773.1_pt1 | contig 13294 bp, 11 predicted proteins | sample 9269451 | NCBI WGS metagenome assembly JAESFT01 (sample SAMN14502557, study PRJNA617106) | algae metagenome | isolation source: Scytonema hyalinum WJT4-NPBG1 and co-occurring heterotrophs from well... | place: USA: Mojave Desert, Joshua Tree National Park, California | collected 2006-05-25
CTTGAAATCCGCCTGGGTCTTGGCCTTGATCTCGTCCACCGTGACGCCGTCCGCCAGCTCGATCAGGGTCATGCCTGAGCCGCCCTTCTTGTCGATGGAGAACACGCCGAGATCGGTGATCACGAGATCCACCACGCCGGTTCCGGTAAGCGGGAGGTTGCATTCCTTCAGGAGCTTCGGATCCTCCGAGCCGTCCTTGGCCCTGGCCACGTGCTCCATGACCACGACGACGCGCTTGACGCCCGCCACGAGGTCCATGGCGCCGCCCATGCCCTTCACCATCTTGCCGGGGATCATCCAGTTGGCCAGATCACCGTTCTCGGCCACCTGCATGGCGCCCAGGATCGACAGGTCGATATGGCCGCCGCGGATCATGCCGAAGGAATCGGCCGAGGAGAAATAGCTCGTGGTCGGCAGCTCGGTGATCGTCTGCTTGCCGGCATTGATCAGATCCGCATCCTCCTCACCCTCGAAGGGGAACGGCCCCATGCCGAGCATGCCGTTCTCCGACTGGAGCTGCACGCGCATGCCCTTGGGGATGAAGTTGGACACGAGCGTCGGGATGCCGATACCGAGATTCACGTAGTAGCCATCGCGCAATTCCTTGGCCGCGCGCTCAGCCATCTGGTCACGGGTCCAGGCCATCAGACTTCCTCCCCTGCTCCGGCAGGCGCGGCCTCGGCGCGCTTGCGGGTCGTGCGTTGCTCGATGTGTTTGACCGGGTTCGGTACATGCACCATGCGCTTCACGAAGATGCCCGGGGTGTGGATGCAATCCGGATCGATCTCGCCGGCCGGCACCAGATGCTCGACTTCCGCGATGGTGAGCCGCGAAGCGGTCGCCATCATCGGATTGAAGTTGCGGGCGGTCTTGCGGTAGACGAGGTTGCCTTCGGTATCGCCCTTGAAGGCATGGACGATGGAGATGTCGGCGAAGAGACCGGTCTCCATGACGTATTTCTCGCCGTTGAATTCGCGCACCTCCTTGCCCTCGGCAATGAGGGTGCCCACCCCCGTCTTGGTATAGAAGGCCGGGATGCCCGCCCCGCCGGCGCGGATGCGCTCCGCGAGCGTGCCCTGCGGGTTGAATTCCAGCTCAAGCTCGCCGGAGAGGAACTGCTGGGCGAACAGCTTGTTCTCGCCCACGTAAGAGGAAATCATCTTGCGGATCTGCCGGGTCTCCAGCAGGCGGCCGAGGCCGATCCCGTCCACGCCCGCATTGTTGGAGATGAAGGTCAGGTCCTTCGCCCCCGAATCACGGATCGCCTCGATCAGCGCCTCCGGAATGCCGCACAGGCCGAAGCCGCCGGCCATGATGGTCATGCCGTCCTTGACCACGCCGGCCAGCGCTGCCCGCGCATCGCTGTAAACCTTATCCATCAAAACCTCTCCCCATGGGCATATTCATGCTCGTTCGAAGAATCCTTCGGCAACGGCTTGCGACCTTTTGGCCGCAGGCCGCTCAGGTGCGAATGGCGGCCACCCTGCAACTTGGCCTCAATTTAGACAATCCCTTCATATGGATATATGGGAATGATTCCTGGTTTCGGTCTTGCCTGAGGACATCCCCTCACGCCTGCTTGCGAGGCAGGACTTAAGGTTTACAACATTCATCCCATGTCCCGCCGCGTTGTGCTTCTCATTGCGTTGATTTCGCTCGCCGTTCTCGGAACGGCCGCCTCGCCCTGGACGCTGCCGGGCGGCGGCCTTTCCGCGGAACTCACACGGCATGTGAAGGACAAATATGGCCTCGACCTGACGGTCAGGGGCCGCAGCACCTTCGCCGTTCTGCCCATCCCCCGGGTCAAGTTCGAGAATGTGACGCTTCAATTCCCTGACGAGGCCCTCAAGGCCGAAGGCGGAACCCTGAGGGGCGAGCTGCGACTCCTGCCCTTGCTCGTCGGCCGGATCGAACTCTCCGATTTCGACCTGTCGGAAACGCGCATCACGGCCTCCGCCAAGGCCTTGCAGTCCGTCCGATGGAAGGAGGCTCTCAAGGACCGGTCGAGCGAGACCTATGCCCGGCGCCTCATCGTCAGCAAGTCCACCCTGCGTTGGACCGATCTGAAGGACGCCAACCTGGATCAGCTCACTCTCGTGATCCGATGGGCCGACGCAGCCGAGCCCATGACCATGGCAGGCTCCGCGCTCTGGCGCGACGAGGAGGTTTCCCTCGAACAAGCCTCTCTTTTTCCCGATCTGCTGGCATCCGACCGGATCAGCCCCTTCACATTGACGCTCTCCACCCCGTCTGCCCGCATCGCGGCCGAAGGCGAGGCGCAGCTTGGGGAAACCCCTCGGATTACCGGGGAGAGTACCCTTCAGGCGAAATCCGTGCGTGATTTCACCCGCTGGAGCGGCGTGGAACTGCCTTTCGGATCGCTGTTGCGAGCCGTGTCCGTCTCGGGCGACTTCTCCATGGACAAACGCCGCCTGTCCTGGCCCGCGGTTTCGGTGACGTTGGGAGAGGACAAGCTGGAGGGGACGCTGGGCGTCCGCTTCGATACGGACCGGCCGGTGATCACCGGCACGCTCGCCGCCGACACGCTCAACCTGTCGGACCTGTTCGCGCCGTTTTCGCAGGCGCGGACCTCCTCCGGCTCCTGGAGCGAGGAAACCATCGATCTGACGCGGGCCACCGGCACCGACCTGGACCTGCGCCTCTCGGCCGCGAGCGCCAGCCTCGGCCGCCTCAGCCTCGACGACATGGCGGCCAGCGTGCTCGTGCAGCCCGGCCGGATCGAGGCCTCCATCGGACGGGCCGGATTCAACGAGGGCAGCCTCAAGGGCCGCCTCTCGCTGGTGAAGCAGAACGGCCAAGTCGAATTCAAGAGCCAGGGCACGTTCGCGGGAGTGAAGATCGCCCCGTTCCTGGCCGCCATGGGTGAGCCGCGCTGGATCACCGGCAGCGCCGAAGGGCAGTTCAGCTTCGAGGGACTCGGCAAGAACCCCGCAGACGTGATCCGTCAGGCGCAGGGTCGCTCGTCCATCGAGGTCACGGATGGGGAAATCGTCGGCATCGCCCTCGACGACGCCCTCCGCCGGGTGGAGAAGCGCCCGCTTCTCGCGTCCCTCAACTGGAAGGGCGGTCGCACGCCCTTCGACAAGGCGCAGGCCCAGGTGGTGGTGAAGAGCGGTATCGGCGAGATCGTGGAAGCCCAGTTCAAGGGCCCCGATGTCCAGGCCAACCTCAAGGGTCAGCTGCTCCTGGTCGACCGTACGCTCAGCATGACGGCAAACGTGTCCCCGGCCGGCGCCCCGGCAGACCAATCCCCTGCCCTTGTCTTCAATGTTCTGGGCGACTGGGACAATGTCGCGGTCTCCCCGCAGGTCCGCTCGCTCATCGAGCGCTCGGGCGCCGCCAAACCGCTCTTTCCTTCCGAGCGCGTTCCCGCCCGCGAGCCGCGGCCCCAGGCCACCGCTCAATGAGCATTCCGGCGCGAGCTTAAGGCCGAGCGCTTGCTGAGCAGGGTCGCGGAGATCACGCCGAGCGTCACGATGCCGATCAGGATCGTGGAGGCCGCATTCACCTCCGGCGAGAGCCCGAGACGTACCTGGCTGTAGATCTTGATCGGCAGGGTCGTGGCTCCCGGCCCCGCGTTGAAGCTCGCGATCACCAGATCGTCCATGGACAGGGTGAACGCGAGCAGGAACCCCGCCACGACGGACGGCGCGATCAGCGGCAGCGTCACGGAGAAGAACGTGCGCAGCGGCGGCGCGCCGAGATCCATGGCCGCCTCTTCCAGCGAGCGGTCGAAGGTCATGAGGCGCGACTGCACCACCACCGTGACGAAGCACATGGTGAGCGTGGTGTGCGCGAGCGTGATGGTCCAGAAGCCGCGGTCGAGATCCACGGCAACGAAGAACAAGAGCAGCGACAAGCCGGTGATCACCTCCGGCATGACCATCGGCGCATAGACCATGCCGGTGAAGAGCGTCCGGCCCGGGAAACGCCCGTACCGGGTCAGCGCAAGCGCCGCCAGCGTCCCGAGAACCATCGCAAGGGTCGCGGAGAGAAGCGCGATGCGCAATGTCACCCAGGCCGCTTCCATGAGGGCTTCGTTGCGGAAGAGCGCGCCGTACCACTGGGTCGAGAAGCCGCCCCAGACGGTGACGAGACGGGACGCATTGAAGGAATAGATCACCAGCAGCAGGATCGGCAGGTACAGGAACGCGAAGCCGATCACGAGCGAGGTGACGTTGAAGAGGCTCAGGCGCCGGTTCATGGCCGCGTCTCCACCCGCCGCGCTTCGACATCACGATAGATCACAATCGGCACCACGAGGATGATGAGCAGCAGGATGGCCACCGCCGAGGCCAGGGGCCAATCGCGGTTGGAGAAGAACTCGCTCCAGAGTTGGCGCCCGATCATCAACGTTTCCGAGCCGCCGAGCAGGTCCGGGATGACGAACTCGCCCACCGCCGGGATGAAGCACAGGAGCGAGCCTGCCACGACGCCCGGCATGGCAAGCGGCACGGTGATCGTCCAGAACGAGCGCCAGGGCGGCGAGCCGAGATCGAGGGCCGCTTCCAGAAGCGTATCGTCCATCTTCTCGAGCGTGGCGTAGAGCGGCAGCACCATGAAGGGCAGGTAGGCATAGACGATGCCGATATAGACGGCCGTTTCGGTGTTGAGGATGTCCAAGGGTTCGGAGATCAGGCCGATCCCCATCAGCGCCTGGGTGAGCAGGCCCTCGGGCTTGAGGATCGCCACCCAGGCGTAGATGCGGATGAGGAAGCTCGTCCAGAACGGCAGGATGATGAGCGCCACCAGCAGTGAACGATAACGCTCCGGGGCGCGGGCCATGCCGTAGGCAATGGGAAAGCCCACAAGAAGGAGCAGCAATGTGGAGACCGCCGCGATGCGCACGGAGGAGAGCGTCGCGCGGAAATAGAGATCGTCCTGGGTCAGGAGCGCGAAATTCTCGAAATCGAGCCCGCTGAAGAAGCCCGCGATGTCGCTCCAGTCGAAGACCGGCCGGTAGGGCGGCTGGGCCACGGCCGGGTCCGAGAGGCTGATCTTGAGGACGATCAGGAACGGCACGAGGAAGAGCACGCCGAGCCAGAGATACGGCACGGCGGGCACGAGACCCGCGATCAGGCGTCGTGTGAGGGAGCGTTCCATCATGGCTATTCCGCCAGGATCACCGCCGCATCCGGCGCAAAGGTGACATAGACCTGCTCGTCCCAGTCGATGGGATTCTCGACGAAGCGCGAGGCGTTGGCACGGGTGACGCGCAGGATCTCGCCGGTGACGAGCTTCACGCGGTAGACCGTCCAGTCGCCGAGATAGCCGATGTCCCACACCTCTCCGGTGAGCACGTTGACCGCACCGGGCCCGGGCGGATCGCGCTGGATCACCATCTTTTCGGGCCGCACGGCGATGGCCACCGCCTGCCCGGAATGAAGCACCTCATCCGGATCGTCGATCGTGAGCGGAACCTCGGCCGACGGTGACTTGACGCGCCAGAGGCCATTCTCCTGGCCCTGCACATGGCCTTCCAGGATGTTCACGTCGCCGACGAACTCGGCGATGAAGCGCGTTTTGGGCTGCTCGTAGATCTCGCCCGGCGTCGCCACCTGCACGATGCGGCCGTGGTCCATCACGGCGATCCGGTCGGCCATGGTCATGGCCTCCTCCTGGTCGTGGGTGACCACCACGAAGGTCATGTGCAGGTCGTGCTGAATGTCCATCAGCTCGAATTGGGTCTCCTCGCGCAGCTTCTTGTCGAGGGCGCCGAGGGGCTCGTCGAGGAGCAGCACCTTGGGCTTCTTGGCGAGCGCCCGGGCCAGCGCCACACGCTGGCGCTGACCGCCGGAGAGCTGGCTCGGATAGCGCCTGGCGAGCTTTTCGAGCTGAACGAGGCGCAGCATTTCGCCGACGCGCTCTGCGATCTGGTCCTTCGGCATGCCGTCCTGCTTCAGGCCGAAGGCAATGTTCTTCTCCACGCTCATATGCGGGAAGAGCGCGTAGGACTGGAACATCATGTTCACGGGCCGGCGATAGGGCGGCACGCCGGCGAGGTTCTGGTCGCCCAAGGTGATGCTGCCCTCGCTGGGGGTCTCGAAGCCCGCGAGCATGCGCATGAGGGTCGTCTTGCCGCAGCCGGAGGGGCCGAGCAGGCAGAAGAACTCGCCTTCGAAGATGTTCAGGGAGAGATGGTCCACGGCCACCGCATCCCCGAACCGCTTCGTCACGTTGTCGAAGCGGATGAGCGGCTTGGAATCGGGATTGGACCAGGGCGCGAAAGCGCGGCGCACGGCGCCGACGGAGGCGGATTGGCGGAGCGGAGGAGGCAAGATGCTTTGACTTCAGCCTTGAACGAGGAAACCAGCGGGCAAGCTATGATGTTCGGCCTCCAAGAACAACAGTTTAAAAGCCGTCGCTCACCGGGTTGAGGGTGGCAATTCCTGCAACCCAGCCCTGCCCCGCGAAACCAGTCAGCAGCCTTGAAGCCCCCTTGGCACCGGGATAGAAAGCGCCCACATCATTAGTACACTAATTATTTGACCTCTAGGTGAGCGATGACGACTCCCGCCAAAGCGGCTTTTTCCGAGGAAATCTGGAAGGTGAGCCGGAAGATGCGGACCCTTTTCGACGCCCGGGTACGGGCCGAAGGCCTGACCTTGGCGCGGGCGCGCACCCTGATGTTCCTCGGCAAGAACGGTTGCATGACCCAGACGGAGCTTGCAGAGCTGCTCGAGATCGAAGGCCCGACCCTGGTTCCGCTGCTCGACGGCTTGGAAAAGCAGGGCTTAATCGAGCGTCGACCTGTGGACGGCGATCGGCGGGCCAAACAGATCGTCCTTACGGCAGCGGGCAAGGATCAGGCCGCCTATGTGGACACCCTCGTCAGGGATTTCCGCCGCGATGTCCTGAAAGACATCGGCGACGACGACCTAAAGGCCGCCATCCGCGTTTTCCACGCCATGGCCCGGAACATCGAGGCCGCAAGCTGACGACGGTGTACGCCCGGTGACATCCACCTCTGACGACATTTCTCCCGGCTCCCGAACGGAGACATCCTCGAAGCCCGCGGAGCCGCCGGCGCCACCCGCCCCTCCGGCGACGCCTGCTCCCATGTCCCGGCGGCGGGCAGCCCTCTACATGCTGACGTCCCTTCTCCTCTCCCTCACCCAGGGGCTGGGGATGAACCTGGCCGCAGCGAACCTGCCGCAGCTTCAGGGGCCGCTCGGCGCCACCACGAACGAGGTGACCTGGCTCATCGCCGCTTACATGGCGCCGAATGTCAGCCTCTCGCTGATCCTCGTGAAGGTCAGGGCGCAGTTCGGCCTGCGCAATTTCGCGGAACTCAGCATTCTCGGGTTCGTGCTCGTGATGCTGCTGCACATCTTCGTGCGGGATCTGCAATCGGCTCTCGTCGTGCGCTTCTTCAGCGGCATCGCGGCGTCGCCGATCTCGACACTCGCCTTTCTCTACATGCTGGAGCCGCTCCCGCCGGCCAAGAAGCTGAGCATCGGCCAGCCTCTTGTCCTAACGAACATTGCGATCGGCGCTCCCCTCGCCCGCCTGATCTCGCCGGATCTCCTGATGCTCGGCGACTGGCACGGCCTGTATCTCTTCGAAATCGCCCTCGCCATGATGGCCTTCGCGGCCGTGTATCTGTTGCCGCTCACGCCGCCGCCGCGGGCCAAGGTCATCCATTGGCTCGACATCGTCAGCTATCTCTTCATCGCCGTCGGCTTCGGTCTCATCGCGATGGTTTTCGCGCTGGGGCGGGTCTACTGGTGGTTCGAGGCGCCCTGGCTCGGAATCATGCTTGCCGTCGGCATCGCATCGCTCACCTGCGCGATCGTGATCGAACTCAACCGCGAAAATCCCTTTCTCGATGTCCGCTGGCTCGCCAGCAAGGAGATTCTGCATCTTGCCGGCACGCTTCTGATCTTCCGCCTTCTCATGTCGGAACAGACGGCCGGTGCCTTCACGTTTTTCCAGACCCTGGGCCTGCAGAACGAGCAGATGACGATCCTGTCCCTGGTGGTCATCGGCGCCTCCATTGCGGCAGGCCTCGCCTATATCCTCCTCGTCAAGCCCGGCCGGGAGAATGCGGCCCAGATGGTCGCGTTGGTCCTGCTCCTGATTGGCGCGCTCATGGACAGCAATGCGACGAGCCTGACGAGGCCGGAGCAGATGTATGTGAGCCAGGCGCTGATCGCCGCGGCCGGAGTCCTGTTCCTGCCGCCCGCCATGGCGACCGGACTGGCGCTGGCTCTGCAGCGGGGGCCGACCTTCATCCTGAACTTCATCGTCGTGTTCCTGACGACGCAGAGCCTCGGGGGCGTGATCGGATCCGCCCTCGTGGGAACCTTCATCACGTGGCGCACGAGGTTCCATCTCCAGGCCCTGGCGGATCACCTTGCTTCGACGGACCCGCTCGTCGCCCAGCGCATCGCGCAGCTTGCCGCAACATACGGCCGGGTCATCACGGACAGGTCCCTGCTCAACGCGGAGGGCCTGGCGCTTCTTGGCCAGCAGGTCACCCGCGAGGCCACCGTGCTCGCCTACAACGATGCCTTTCTCGTCATCGCCCTCTTCGCCGCCGGAACGCTCGCCGCGATGATCCTCCATCTCGCGGTTCGTGCTATCCGGAGAAGCCTTTCATCTGAACCGCAACCGGCCGTCAGCTAACATCGTCATGACCAAGTTCTTCCGCTCCACCGCCTCCATCGTCGCCGCGATCATTGGCATCGCCGGTGTCGCTCTCGTGCTCTATGCGTGGCGGCTGCCGCCCTTCGCCAGCTCGGTCCAGACCACCGACAATGCCTATGTGCGGGGACAGATCACCGTCATCGCCCCCCAGCTTGCCGGCTATGTGGCCGAGGTAGCCGTGCAGGACTTCCAGCATGTGAGGGCCGGACAGCTCCTTGTGAAGATCGACGACCGGATCTTCGCGCAGAAGCTCGAGCAGGCGAAAGCCACGCTGGCGAGCCAGCAGGCGGCCCTGTCCAATTCCGAGCAGAAGGAACGTTCGGACCGGGCCAGGATCGAATCGAGCCAAGCCCAGGTCGACAGCGCCAGGGCTGTTCTGAGTGCAGCGGAATCGAACTGGAACAGGATCGCGCCGCTCCTCGAGCGCGGGGTCGCGACGCAGAGCCAAGCGGACCAGGCCCGCGCCTCATTGGATCAAGCGACTGCCTCCCTGCATCAGGCGGAGGCGGCGCTGACCGTCTCCCGCCAGGATCTCGCCTCCACGCTGGTCAACCGCCAGTCCCTCGAAGCGGCTGTCCAGGGTGCACAGGCCGCCGTCCGGCTGGCCGAGATCGACCTGCAGAACACGCGCATCGTGGCGCCGGAGGACGGGCGCCTCGGCGAGGTGGGCGCACGTGTCGGCCAGTACGTGTCGGCCGGCACGCAGCTGCTCGCCCTCGTGCCGGAGCGGATCTGGATCGTCGCCAATTTCAAGGAGACGCAGCTGTCAGGCATGAAGGCCGGCCAGCCCGTCACCTTTACGGTCGACGCGCTGAACCATGCTCAGCTCGCAGGCCACATCGAGCGCTTCTCGCCCGCGGCCGGCTCCGAGTTCAGCGTGATCAGGACCGACAACGCCACCGGCAATTTCACCAAGGTGGCGCAGCGGGTGCCCGTGCGGATTGCCATCGATCCCGGACAGGCGCTCGCGGACCGCCTGGTACCCGGCATGTCGGTGGTGGTGAGCGTCGATACGGCAGCCCGCGGGTCGGATGTCCAGGCGACGGGAACAACCTCGGAGCCCCAGGGCTCGAACGGGACCCCGCAGGTGAACCCGCGATAAAGCCTATGAAACCCGAACAGCATGCGGTTGAAGAGAGCTTCTATCGGGAATGCGCGCGGCTGCTCGATGCCGTCCATACCTATCGGCCCTGGATCGGTCGGCCTCCGAACCGCTGGAACAACCGGCATCCCGGCAACGGGCGCTTCCCCGGCTTCGGCACCATCCGCATGCATGGACCGAACCATATCCACGTGGCGCTGCGCCAGCCGGTGATCCTGAACCGGGTCTGCAGGTCGGTGGATGAGGTCTACGATCTCCTGCGCAAGCTCAAGCTGAAAGCGCTCGGCCAGTAAAAAAGCCCGGCTCGAAAGCCGGGCTGAAGTTTGGAGGTTTAACTTAGTGCCCTCCGCCGCCTGCGGGCGCTGCGCGGGGTTTCTTGATGAAGGGCAAAGCGCAGACGAGACCTAAGAACAGCACGGTCAGGAGCAGGAACACGTCGGCGAAGGACATCACCAGGGCTTCCCGCCTGACCATGTTCGCCATGGTCTTCAACGCTGCCGCGTTCGCATCGGTACCGAGTTCCTGAAACCGCATGGTCAGGGCGTTGAGGGTCTCCATCGCCGTGGAGCTGTCCCAGGTAACGCTCTCGCGCAGGCGCTGGAGATGCAGGTCGAGTCGGTTGTTAAGGAGCGTGTTGATGACCGCCAGACCGACCGCGCCGCCGAGATTGCGGGTGAGGTTGTAGAGGCCCGACGCATTCTTGATCCGGTCCGGCGGCAGGGTGCCGAGGGCGATGTTGTTGATCGGCACCATGCAGATCATGAGGCCCACGCCGCGGAAGATCTGCGGCACGAACAGCTCCCAGAAGTCCCAGTCCTTGGTCAGGCCCGTGATCTTCCAAGTGCCGAAGGCAAAGGCGCCGAAGCCGATGGCCATCATGAGCCTCGGATCCATCTTGCGCGACAGCATCCCCGCCACCGGGGCCATGAGGAACATGGTGGCGCCGGTCACGAACATGGTCTCGCCGATCTGCAGGGACGAATAGCCCCTCACCCGCGCCAGATAGACCGGATAGAGATAGGTCAGCCCGTAGAGGCCGATGCCCATGACGAAGCTGAAGGCAGAGCCGGCCAGGAAGTTGCGGTCGGCAAAGGCGCGCAGGTCCACGATCGGCTGCCTAGCCGTGAAGGCGCGATAGAAGAAGCCGATGGCCCCGACGGCGCACACGATGGCGAGGATCAGAACCGCCTCGTCATGGAACCACTCGTTGTTGGGCCCTTCTTCCAGCACGTATTCAAGGCTGCCGAGAAAGGCCGCCATGAAGCTCAAGCCCGCCCAATCGAAGGACTTGAAGAGGCTGAAGTCGGGTTCGTCGAAATCCACCAGCAGGTAGGTGGAGACCGTCACGAAGATGCCCGGCACGATGTTGACGAGGAACAGCCAGTGCCAGGAGAACAGATCCGTCAGATAGCCGCCGAGCGTCGGGCCGATGGTCGGCGCGAGCGTCGCCACGAGGCCGATGATCGGCGAGATCACGGGCCGCTTCTCCGGCGGGAAGATCGTGAAGGCGGAAGCGAAGACCGTCGGGATCATCCCGCCCCCGATGAAGCCCTGCAGGGCGCGGTAGACGATCATCTGCTCGATATTCGTCGCGGTCGCGCACATGAAGCTCATGAACGTGAAGCCCCCGGAGGCGATCACGAACATCCAGCGGGTCGACAGCACGCGCGAGAGCGTGCCCGAGAGCGGGATCATGATCACTTCCGCGATCAGGTAGCTCGTCTGCACCCAGGAGATTTCCTCGGACGAGGCGGAGAGCCCCGCCTGGATCTCGGCGAGCGAGGCCGAGACGATCTGGATGTCCAGGATCGCCATGAACATGCCGAAGACCATGCAGAAGAACGCGAAGGTTCGGCGCCGGTCGAGCGGCGCCGGCTTCGCGGCGGGCATGCCTTGAGGCTTGGGCTGGATGGCGGCCGATGCGGCCATGTCATTTACTCTTTGATGCTGGCCGTCTTTTCAGGCTGGGCCGAGGTGCGCGTGTCGACATCGACCACCACCGACAGGCCTGGACGCAGCAGGCCCTGCTGAGCCACCTCGGGGCTGACGGCGACGCGGACGGGCACGCGCTGGACGATCTTCGTGAAATTGCCTGTGGCGTTCTCCGGCGGCAGCAGGCTGAACACCGCGCCGGAGGCCGGCGAGACGCTCTCAACCGTGCCGACGATGTCGGAATCGGGGAAGGCATCGACCTTCACATGCACCTTCTGGCCAGGTTTCAGGGAGGCAAGCTGCGTCTCCTTGAAGTTGGCATCCACACGCACGCTGGTCAGCGGAACGAGCGCCGCCAGGCGGGCGCCGGGCTGCACATAGGTGCCGACCTCCATGGCCTTGTTGCCGACCACGCCGTCGACCGGCGCCCGGATTTCCGTGAAGGAGAGATCGCGCTCCGCCTTGTCGACGGCTGTCTGCAACTCGGCCGCCAGACGCTCGCCCTCGTTCCGCTGAGCCGCCAGGACCTCGACATTCGCCCGAGCGGCGGCGAGCGCCGCCTGGGCGCTCTTGACCTCGGCGTTGGCCCGGTCGCGGGCAGCCTTGGCGTTTTCGAGCGCGGCCCGGCTGGTGTAGTCGGATCGGGCGAGCTGCTGCTGGCGGGCATAGTCGCTCTCGGCCCGCTCGGCCTCGGCCTGCGCGCTGACCACCTGGGCCTCGGCCTGTGCCACCGAAGCGCGGCCCGCCTCGATCTGGCGGCCGACGCGCGCGATGGCGCTCTGCTGGGTGGCGAGCTTGTCCTTGGCGGATTGGAGAGCGAGACGGTAATCGCCGTCGTCGATCTTGGCGATCAGGTCGCCTGCCTTGACGCTTTGGTTGTTCGTCACCGCAACCGAGGACACATAGCCGGAGATCTTGGCCGAGAGAATCGTGATGTCCGCCTGCACATAGGCATCGTCCGTCGAGACCATGAAGCGGCCTTCGGTCCACCAATGGTGGCCTTCGTAGCCGCCGAAGGCCAGGGCGGCCGCCAGGACGGCCAGGATGACCGGCTTCTTGCCGAGTCCCCCTTTCCGGGCCTTGGGCTCAGCCGCCTCTGGAGCGGTCTGTGCCGGCTGGGGCGCCTGGACGGGCTGACCGTCCTTGGCCGTCTCCGGATGCTCCTTAGCGCCCTGCTCAAACTCGTCCCGGTAAGCCATGTGAACCTCTGCAAGCCAACTTAAAGCCCTTGAGTCGAAAAGGTTCGGGCTTATCGTTGCAGCCTTGATATCTATCGGTTGCCTGCCATATATGAGTTGACCGAACCGTTCGGTCAATAGCGGAAACACAAAAGGAATTAATAGAAGCTATGAGCGCCGCGCATGACAGCACCCGGGACCAGGGTCTTTCTCCCGTTGCTGAAGAGAGCCCAGAGAATGCAAAGCGCCGCCAGATCCTGGAGGGTGCCCGCAAGGTTTTCCTGGCGCAGGGTTTCGATGGCGCGAGCATGGGCGAGATCGCGAAGGTCGCCGGCGTCTCCAAGGGCACGCTCTACGTCTATTTCGACAGCAAGGAGAGCCTCTTCACCGCCCTGACCACCGAAGAGAAGCA
>JAESFT010000774.1_pt1 | contig 13249 bp, 8 predicted proteins | sample 9269451 | NCBI WGS metagenome assembly JAESFT01 (sample SAMN14502557, study PRJNA617106) | algae metagenome | isolation source: Scytonema hyalinum WJT4-NPBG1 and co-occurring heterotrophs from well... | place: USA: Mojave Desert, Joshua Tree National Park, California | collected 2006-05-25
AAATTCTCTGCAATAACAGCATAATCATATTCTGGTTTAAGATTTGCTCTTACGCTTGGCTGATTTATTAACTTTACTTATGCCACAAGGTCAACTCAGCTATACAACACTGGCATTTAAAATTACTAGTTTTTAACAAAAATTCACTTAGACAGGTATTCACACTAGAGCGATACCTTCGGTGAGCTTCGCTAACGCCAAACTTTTCCGTCTACTGACTATAGCTAAAACTACTGCTGTATCTCATTCCTGCCTTTTCACTCTTTTGTTACGAAAGATGTGACTAAAGGATAGCATGTACGGTTCACGGGCAACCAAGACCCTGAACCCGTTATGGCAGATCGCAAACAACATGAACGACGGAGCTATAAGTTGGAATTCACAATACTATAGGAGTCGCCATAAAGGTTAGGACATAGAATAGAAAAGCCCTTCCACTTTTGCTCCCATTTGTGTCATGCCCAAACCCTACAGCTACGACCTGCGCCAAAAAGTCATAGAGGCGATCGAACTCAATGGCATGAAGCGCTCTTGAGCCAGCGAGCATTTTAACATTAGCCGCAACACCATTAATTTGTGGTTACAACGTAAAGCTAAGACGGGGGACTTCCGAGCCAAAGTAAGTGAGCATCGGGGCACGAATAACAAGATCTCTGACTGGGAGAAGTTTCGAGCCTTTGCCGAAACCCATGGTGACAAAACCCAGGTGGAGATGGCTGAGTTGTGGGATGGAGAGATTAGCGATGCCTTCGGCGAGCTTCGCTAACGCACAATATCACGTGCCTTGGAGAAAATTGGGTTTACGCGAAAAAAAAGACCTACGGTTACCGTGAAAGAGATGAACAATTACGCCAAGCCTTTGTCGAACAGCTAGCCACCCTTAAGAATGAACAGATTGTTTATGCCGATGAATCAGGGATGGACCATCGAGACGACTATGGCTATGGCTACAGTCCTCAAGGAGAGCGCTTTCATGACCTAAAGTCCGGTCGCAGAACAGGTCGAGTCAACATGATTGCCGCACTTTGTGGGCAACAGCTGAACCGCACCGTTCACGATTGAAGGAGCTTGCAATCGTGAGGTATTTGAAACTTGGTTAGAAACATGCTTGATTCCTACCCTGACGCCTGGGCAAAAACTGGTGATTGACAATGCCACCTTTCATAAAGGCGGACGCCCCCTCGCAACTGGTTCGGGCCGCAGGCTCGTAGTTGCGTACTTACCACCCTATTCACCGGACTTGAACCGGATTGAAAAATGCTGGTCTTGGCTAAAAAGCCGCATTCGCAAGCAACTAAAGCACTTTGAAACACTGCGAGAAGCCATGGAGCATATCTTAAGTTTAGCGTCCTAACCAACCTGGCGGTTGCTATAACGTATCAACATCAGGTTGATTAAGTTTTGTCAACCAACCAGGTTGTATTCTTTTTTCAAATTGGTATTACTCATGTTTTTTTATTAACAAGCACTATTGTAAATCAAACGAAACTGCTACCATACTGTTAACTGTTAAATGCTGTTATGAAAATTTGTACCAGTACAATACATGATTAAGCGTAGACGCTTTGCGGCTTGCCTTTGGCATCGCCTTGAGCCTTGGAAAATAAATCAAACGATAAATGCTGATTTTTTCGTTGCTCCTTAACCTCAGTGGTGAGCAAGTATAATTTAGATGCGTTTGCCCTGGAGTCTATTGAGAATTAAATAGTCTTATTGACATGATGCGAAAGCTCAAAATAGCCTTTTCCAGATGCCGTGAAAAGTCAGAATGGCTGGTTTTTCATGTCACATGAGTCCAGCAAAATCTATGTCGAATTTTGTACCCCATGTTGGAAGACATCTTGAAGCTGCATCTCAGAACATTAGGCTCTCCTGAGATATGTGTAGCTATTTTGGATGGAGTTGTTGATCAATCCCATGATTGCTTCAATGGAGCAGATCTCACTCGTTTATCATCCCTTGTCCAGGGGAAAGCAAGCTTGGATAGTAACATGTCTATTCACGGCACCCATGTGGCAAGCGTTATTTTTGGTCAACCAGGTAGCACTGTTGTAGGCATTGCACCCAGATGTCGGGGGGTAATTATCCCAGTGTTTTCTGACCAACGTCGTAGCGCATCTCAGCTTGATCTAGCCCGGGGGATTGAACAAGCTATCAATGCTGGAGCACACATCATCAATATCAGTGGTGGTCAACTTACCGACTTTGGTGAGGCTGAAGGCTGGCTAGAAAATGCCGTTCGGTTATGTGAAGAACAAAATGTTTTACTCATCTGTGCTGCTGGCAATGATGGGTGTGAGTGTCTTCATGTACCTGCGGCTTTACCTGCGGTGTTAGCAGTTGGGGCAATGGATGCCACTGGCATTCCAATGGACTTTAGTAACTGGGGAGAAGCTTACCAGTCCCAAGGCATCCTCGCTCTTGGCGAAAATATTCTGGGAGCAAAGCCAGGGGGAGGAACTCAATTCCTCAACGGAACTAGCTTTGCCACCCCAGTTGTGTCAGGTGTGGCAGCTCTGCTGCTGAGTCTTCAACAAGATTTGGACGGGTCTCCTGATCCCCAGCGCATCCGTCAAGTGTTGTTGCAAAGTGCCTTACCTTGCGATGTCGATATCCCAGAAGGAGTAAAGCGGTGTCTGGCAGGCAAACTGAATGTTACTGGAGCTATGAATTTGTTAAGTGGAGGAAAGATGACTAATGAACTAAGAACAACCAATGGAGTAATAGCCTCTGGCTGCGGCTGTGGGGGTGCCCTGAATGAGGATCTTTCTGGTCGAGATAGTCCCTTGATGGCTGCTGTTTCGGACAACGTTGCAGCGGCGGCAGACATTTCGCTCCAAAACAAATCTGTTCAAGTGGCTCCACAACAATCTAGTTTTGTTCAACCCTCTCAATCAATCGCTATGTCAAATCCCTCTGCAAATCTCGTGACTCCTAGTCAAGCTCCCAGTGAACTCGCTGATAAACAACTTGTTTACGTTATTGGCACCTTGGGTTACGACTTTGGCTCTGAAGCCCGCCGGGACTCATTTAAGCAGGCAATGGCTCCATTGCCTGCACCTCCTGGTACGTTATTACCTCCTGGTACGTTATTACCTCCAAATCCTCATGATGCCCGCCAAATGGTGCAGCACTTGACAGAACAACTTTCTGAAGCACGGTCTTTGATCTGGACGCTTAACATCGAACTGAATCCGGTATATGCTATTGAACCCAAGGGACCTTTTGGGCATGAAGTTTATGCCCATTTTCGAGACCTGCTTAATGGGCAGATTCAATTAGAAGATGATCCCGATTTTGTTCAGCGGGTCAGCATTCCAGGGATTTTGACCGGAAAGACGATTAAGCTCTTCTCCGGTCAAGTGGTTCCTGTCATTGAACTTCAAAGTCCAAGGGGAGTAGCGGGATGGGCGATTAATGGTTTAATTGCACGAGCAATACAAGTTGTCGAGCACGCTGCCGAGACCCTTCGACGGTCAGACCGGGAACCTCCATCTCCCGCGAGAATCAGAGAAGCCTTGGAAAATTTTCTTAACCGTGTCTATTATGATTTGCGTAACCTGGGCACTACGTCACAAGATCGCGCACTCAACTTCTCAGTGACCAATATCACCGGTTCAGTGGTTGCGTTTGGTCAAGCATTAGCGGAAGGTAAAGAACTCGATAGCATTAGCGTTGAAAAAAGCCCTATTTGTCGTTTAGATAGCGATTGCTGGGATGTAAAACTGAAATTTTTTGATCCGGAAAATAATCAGAGAGCCTATCGGGTCTTCCGTTACACAGTTGATGTAAGTGATATCACTCCTGTAAGTCTGGGTGAAGTTAAAAGTTGGACTCAAGCATTCTAGGAAGATAAGGAGAAATTATGGCATATCCGAAACAATCCATGCCCGTCAAGCGACCCGATTTGGTGGAACCTGCTACATGTGTTGATCTCGTGCATGATCGCAGGGGGAACATTGTCTCGGGTGGCGACACCCCCCCGGAGATTCTCGAAACTTATGCACGCTTGGCTTATGGAGCCAATTACAACGATCCGGCTGCTTTTGCCTACCGAAGCTATAGCCGAGTAATGCATTCTGGTTGGAGTGGTTTTGCCAGTATGGGTCGTCGTTTTTAGTGAGCCAATCGCAATACTATGGAGACTAAGATGAGTGAAGAATCGACCAGTAGCAATCCCGCAAGTACCCCTCAAGCTGAAGAGACTCAACCACCTGAAAAGCTTGTTCCTTCTACTATCTTTGGTACGGCTCCTACGGCTAGATCTCTAGCTGGCGGCTTTTTGGCATCCTCTGTCATTCGGCGTACCCCCATACAACCAGTAACGGCGACAACGCCTCCTTCAGCGGTGGAAGCAATGGTGGCTAGCGTGGACAAGAGCACTCCTCAGGCAGCAGCAGAATCAACCACTAGCAGTCCCAAAAGTACCCCTCAAGCTAAGGAGCCTCAACCCTGTGAAAAGCCAGAAGCAGAAGGTTCCCCCCAGAAAATTCTTCGTGGTTCGATTTGGGCATGACGAGAATACACCGTTACAGTGCGGGACTTACGGCGAGGAAGTTAAAAATCTGAAGAGCGCACTTGCTCTCGACTCACCAGTATCTAAATAAAACGACTGTTTTCGCCAAGAAGAGATTTTCGAGCTACCCGAAGTAGTCGAAGTAAATCAAACAGTAAAAAAGAAATCTCATGAACAAGAAGAACATCTCTCCCATGCTCAACCCATTGAGCGGATTCCTACAGGACAATTACCCAACGAATTGGCAGAGTTTTCGGAAGACATCCTGGCGGATCACGGTGTACTACCCTCGACTACATCTGTTACGCCAATTGTAGGCACATGGCAATTTAATTTAACTGCAATGATTCCCGCGCTCTACAAAGGGAATCTATTCATGACAAGCTTCTTCAAACAGAAGAAGGGGAATGACCCACCCAACAGTGGTTGAATTCAACAACAAGTAACTCAAGGAAAGAAATCTCATGAACAAGAAAAATCTCACTCCCAATCCTGCTCAACCCATTGAGCGGATTCCTACAGGACAATTACCCAGCGAATTGGCAGAACTTTCCGAAGAGACCCTGGCAGATCACGGTGTACTACCCTCGATTACAGTTGTTGGGGGACTTGCAGGCCAATTGTTCTGCGTTCCACGTATTTGTTCCTACGATGGTGACGCCAACGAGTAGGGTCTTAATTTCACCACTGACCCGACAAACTATCCTCCAACCTCCCGTTCTACCTAAGAGGGAGCTTGGTTAGTCCTGATAAACTAAGAGCCAATAGATCCTTGGCTCTTAGTTCTTTCTCCACCAGAGCCTCGTCTTCAAAATGAATCCAAACACCATTCCTCAAATCAAACCCCACTACCGGGTTGAGATCATTGAGCCGAAGCAGGTTTACTTAATGAGTGAGCAAGCTAGCCACGCTCTCACGGGACAGCTCTATTGCCAGATTTTGCCCCTATTGAACGGTCAAAACACCCTGGAAGACATTACCCAAACCCTGGACGGGCAGGTTCCTCGTGAATATATTAACTACGTACTTAATCGCCTTGCTGAAAAAGGCTACCTCACTGAAGTCGCACCTGATCTGTCTCCAGAGGTAGCAGCCTTCTGGAGCGAGATGGGAGTTGCGCCAACGATCGCTGCCCAGGGAGTGCAGCAACAGATTTCTCTTAGCATCGTAGGAGATAGCATTAGCGATATGACTACTACTGCCCTAGCTAATGCCCTCAGAGATATTGGTATTACCGTTCAATCTCCCCAGAAAAACGGTCATGCCGAATTGAACTCTGCTCTAAAGGTCATCCTGACTGATGATTACCTTCAACCCCAATTAGCAGAGATTAATGAGCAAGCACAAGCCACACGGCAGCCTTGGCTGCTCATCAAGCCGATCGGGAGCATTCTTTGGCTGGGTCCTATCTTTGTTCCAGGATTAACCGGCTGTTGGAATTGTCTGGCACATCGACTACGGGGCAACCGAGAAATTGAAGCCTCAGTGTTGCGGCAGAGACACAAGCAAACAAAAACAAATGGAACGGCTGATGGGATAGCAAACGGTGTCACAAATCGTAGTGTTCAGGCAAGCGATCGCTTGGATATAGATGGATGTTTGCCCACTGCACGGGGAACATTACCGTCAACCCTGCAAATGGGCTTACAGCTTGCTGCTACAGAAATCGCTAAGTGGCTCGTGAAGCGCCATAGTACTGAAGTTCTGAACGATTGTAGCGATGAAATCAGTACGCATCCAATTTTTCCAACGCTTGAAGCCAAAATTATTACCTTCAATCAAACCACCCTGAATCTACAAACTCATCCCCTCCCTCATCGACCTCAGTGCCCCTGCTGTGGGAATCCTAGCCTGATGCATGAACGAGGCTTTCAGCCCCTTGATCTGCAATCCCGACCAAAACACTTCACCAGCGATGGTGGTCATCGGGCGGTAACACCCAGCCAAACGATAGAAACCTACCAGCACTTAATCAGCCCTATCTCTGGGGTTGTGACGGAATTAGTGCGGATTTCAGATACAGCTAATCCCCTGGTGCATACCTATCGGGCAGGACATAGCTTCGGCAGTGCCACCTCCCTTCGGGGACTGCGCCATGCTTTGAGGCACAAGAGTTCAGGTAAGGGCAAGACCGATCAACAATCCAAGGTTAGTGGCTTTTGCGAAGCAGTGGAACGCTATTCTGGTATTTATCAAGGAGATGAACCCAAAATTCAGGCTTCGCTAGTTGAGCTAGGAAGTCAAGCCATTCATCCCGAACACTATTTGCACTTCAGTGATAGGCAATACGACAACCGAAAGACCTTAAACAAGCAGAATACTGCTGCTCATGACTGGATTCCCCAGCGGTTCGATACCCATCAAACGATCGACTGGACTCCCGTTTGGTCATTGACAGAGCAAACCTATAAGTATCTCCCTACAGCGTTGTGCTATTACGATTATCCCTTGCCCAAAGAACATCGCTTTTGCGGGGCAGATTCTAATGGTAATGCAGCGGGAAATACCTTGGAAGAGGCTATCCTGCAAGGATTTATGGAAGTGGTAGAGCGGGATAGTGTAGCGCTTTGGTGGTATAACCGACTTCAGCGCCCGGCGGTTGACTTGGCTAGCTTTTGTGAGCCATATTTTTTAGAGCTACAACAACTTTATCGGAATAACGATCGCGATATTTGGGTCTTGGATTTAACGGCTGATTTAGGAATTCCAGCATTTGCCGGAGTTTCATGTCGCACAGATAGTGATATGCAGCGCATTATTGCTGGTTTTGGCGCACATTTAGATCCAAAAATTGCCATTCTGCGGGCAATGACGGAAGTCAATCAACTGGGTTTAGAGCTAGATAAAGTTCCATCTGACCAGCTAGAAGGTGACTGGAAGGATTGGATGCTAAATGCAACGGTAGAAAATCAGCCTTATTTAGTCCCAGATCCGTCGCAGCCCTGGAAAACTGCTAGCGATTATTCCCAGCAGTGGAGTAATGATATCTATACCGACGTGATGACCTGTGTACAAATTGCCCAAGCAGCAGGACTGGAAACATTGGTACTGGATCAGACACGCCCAGATATTGGCTTAAGCGTGGTCAAAGTGATTGTACCGGAGATGAGGCATTTTTGGTCACGGTTTGGTCCGGGTCGGCTCTATGACGTTCCAGTTAAGCTAGGTTGGCAGGAGACACCCCTGACCGAGGAACAGATGAATCCGATACCGATGCCGTTTTGAAGTCTTGCAGGTGACTTGCTATGCCATAAAGAATGCATCCGCCCACATAATTTTGCTTCTATAAAACTATGTAGAGCAGTCGAACGAGAAAGGTCGAAGATGAATTGTTTTTCTTCGCCTTACTTAGCGATGAATTAACACTCAAACGAAAAAGGAAAAACACCATGAACAAGAAGAACATTACTCCCAGTCCCAAGCAACCTGTCGATAGAATTTCTACAGGTCAATTGTCTAGTGAATTAGCCGAACTTTCAGAGGAGGCTTTGCATAGTTCGCAAGTTGTCCCCTCTTTTGGACTTCCTGCTTGGATGGGGCAATTAAATTCACGCCTATGTTCTTATGATAGTGACGCCGAGTAGATCTAGGCAATTATAGTTAACGTGAGTTCGGGTTTATAATATTGGAGCGCTCGGCGAATTCTATTCGCCAGGGCGTACCCACCAATTTCTTATCCCGAACTCACGTTAGTAACCCAATTTTTAAGATTCATTTTCCGATAACGCAACCCATTACATCTGTTATAGAGAGTTACCTCACCGAATCATCATGAGTGGTTATCCCTTTGCCATTTCCCTAAGCCCCAATATTCAGATCAATACCACTGAAGATAGCTATATCCTGAGTAGTGCCTCTGAAGGGAAAGAACAGCCGTTTGTGTCTATGCTAACCCTTCCTACCTCTACGGGAATGGCGGAAGCCTTGGCGCATCTGAGGAAAGGCAACTCAACCACTGATTCATTGATACAAATTCTGTCCATACAAGCGGGTACAGATGTCGGGGAACAGTTCGCCATTGCACTACAGCAACTCGATCAGCGAGGCTGGCTGAACTATGCTGTGTTGCCATTGGCAGTGGCGATCCCGATGGTGGAAACCGCCAAGCTAGATCTAACTGCCCCTGATTGGACCCAAGTAAAAGTCAGCCTCTCGCGGTTTGCCTATCAGCGCACGTACGAAGGCACAATGGTATTGGAGTCACCGCTCTCGCAATTTCGAGTAAAACTTCTGGACTGGCGAGCTAGCGCGCTCCTATCTCAACTGTCCCATCCCCAAACTCTTGCCCAGATCACCCCCCCTCCATATACGGGACCAGAAACGGGCTATCAATTTCTGAATCTTCTTTGGGCAGCAGGCTTTCTGACCATTGATACAGAAGCAGCCTCACTCCAGCTTTGGGACTTCCATAACCTGCTCTTCCACAGCCGCAGCCGCCTGGGTCGTCACGACTACCCCACCGGAGGTATCGAGAGGTGCATCAACCAGTGGTCTGATTTTCCAGTGGTGAAGCCGCCCATGAGCGACAAGCTGGTTCCCCTACCGCGTCCAAGTCTGGAGACCATCGCACAAAGAGACACCACACTCACCACTGCGATCGAAGCCCGCAAATCGATTCGAGAGTACGACGATGTTCATCCGATTACCCTTGAGCAACTGAGTGAACTGCTTTACCGCACTGCCCGAGTTAAAGAAATCTACACCTTGGAAGAGGTAGACGCTGATGCGCTCAAAGCGCAATTTGGCTCAGACTTTGAATGGGGTGAGCTAAGTCGCCGTCCCTATCCCTGTGGTGGATCGATGTATGAACTAGAAATTTATCCAGTCGTGCGACATTGCGAAGGATTGATCTCAGGGCTATATCACTATGACCCGCTCAACCACCAACTCGCTCAGCTTGATGCCCCAGATCATGAAGTTGCCGCACTGATCGCCGATGCCCACCTCTTCAGTGGTGAGCAAGGAGTCCCACAGGTGTTGCTGGTGATTACCGCCCGGTTTGGGCGGTTGTTCCGGAAGTATCGATCTTTAGCCTATGCCCTCGTTCTCAAGCACGTTGGAGTGCTGTATCAAAACTTATATTTGGTGGCGACAAACATGGGGTTAGCACCCTGTTCTCTTGGGGCGAGCAATAGCGATTGTTTTGCCCGGGCAACAGGGCTGGACTATGTAGAAGAGTCGTCGGTGGGCGAGTTTATGTTGGGGTCGCTGCCCAATCAAGCTGTGACAACAAGTGAGGTGGAGCATCCGCAGGCTGAGATTGTAGAGAGTCAGACAGAGGCAGAGTCTGTTGATGCAGAGGGTGCTGAATCTGGAGTGGCAGCAAGTGAAGTTGAGGCAGACCTTGCTCCGGTTGGGTTGACGCAAGAAGACCAACCTACCCGAGAAGAAGGTAAGTCTGGTGCTGTGGTGACCAGTGAAGTTGAGGTCGCTGCCCCAGAGTCCCGGCGGGCGCTCCATCCTCATGATCTAGACGATCGCATTCCAGGTCTAGCTGACCTCCGTAACCGCACCCTCGGCGACCCCCGCATCACGATCGTGATTCTAGATGGAAACCCGGATCACACCTTATCCTGCTTCCAAGGCGCTGAAATCTCTAAAGTCTTCCCCTACTGGCACGAACCCCCTTCACCGATTTCTCCCAATGACTACGCGACCTACCGCGAAGTTGACAATAGCGATCTAAAAGGAGAAGAAAAAGAGAAGGCACTTAAAGCGGCTCTGGCTGAACCAATTCTAAACCGGATTGTTGGGGACAACCACGCCTGCCACATCACTAGCACCATTGTCGGTCAAGAACATACTCCGTCTCCCGGTTTAGCGCCCAAATGCAGGGTGATTAATATTCCCTTAAATACCACGCCAGATTTAGAAGAAGTGATCTCTCCCCTTAACCTGGCTCGTGCTTTTGAACTGGCGCTAGATTTGGGTGCCAATTTGATTCACTGTGCTTTCTGTCGCCCTACCCAAACCGGAGAAGGGGAAGAAATGCTCAACCGAGCCGTGAAAAAATGCCAGGACAACAACATCCTAATTGTGGCACCTGCAGGCAACAACAAAGGCGAGTGTTGGTGTCTACCTGCTGCGCTACCTGGAACCCTGGCAGTCGGTGCTATGAAAGCAGACGGCACTCCCTATAAATACAGCAACTGGGGTGGCAATTACACGGTGGAGGGTATCATGGCTCCCGGTGGCGATATTTTGGGAGCACAACCTGCTACCGAGGAGCCTGTTCGCCTCCAGGGCACCAGCATGGCTGCGCCCATAGTGACTGGATTGTGTGCCCTGCTGATGAGCTTGCAACTGCAAGAGGGCAGAACCATCGATGCGGAAGCTATTCGGGCTGCCCTGCTCAATACTGCCATTCCCTGTGACCCAGAGGTCGTAGAAGAACCCGAACGGTGTCTCCGGGGCTTGGTTAACTTACCCGGAGCAATGGGTCTGTTGTTTGGGCAATCCGTTACAATTTCGTTTGTAGGAGAACAGGTTCTCCGCACCGAACGGACAGGTTACGCAATCCCCGCGATCGCCCAACCTACAGTGACTGCACAGGCTGCAAGCTCGGCTCAACGTCAACTCAATCATCGCTATACCCTACTGCTGCCCCCTGTTTCTGAATCCACATCTTCTAGCCTCTACAAAGCATTTCCCACTCAAACGCCAGATCAGTCTGTTGCGATCAAACTCTTTGATCATCCTATCCTCAGAAAAGACTTGTACCTGAAACAGGTCGATGCCGAAGAACAAGCACTTCGGGACCTCGCACATCCCCATATCGTTCAATTGCTCGATAGAGGTATCGAAGACACTACGGGCTATCCCTTTTTGGTTTTGGAATGGCTACATAGCAGCTTGCAGGAATCGTTTGGTACCTCAGTGCGTGAAAAAAAACAGTTGTACAAAACTTGGGAACAATTCTATCTTGAAGTGGGTCAGCCAGCCCTGGAAGCATTAGCCCATTGCCATCAGCATAGCTATGTTCATCGTGATTTCCACCCCTGCAACTTAATGTGGACTCACAACGGTCAACTCAAGTTGATTGACTTTGGTCTTTCTAGACACGTCAAACGAGATCCACCAGGCTATGTAGGCATGAGCCATCTGATTAGAGGTAAGTTGGCAACCTACCAAGCCCCTGAACCAGAAGACAACGAATTTGCCTACACCCGGGACGTTTTCGCCTTTGGTATCTTAGCATTAGACTGCCTTAGCGAGACGCTGCTTGAGAATCGAGACTCGATTAACAGCGCTCTACAAAAACTCAATGTACCTGCCTCTCTCCAAACTTTGCTCACCCAATGCGTCTCCCTAAACCCATCTGAAAGACCCTTTGATGCTGGAAGCTTACTCACCCAGATTCAAGCGATTCATCCCCAAGCTACCCCCCTTACCCTCCAACCTCCAGCAGCCTCTGTTGCCAAACCATCAAATGTAATTACCCCCTCTTCCGCCGCTTCCTCCATTTCTCCTGCCATCACGCCCAGCACCGCCCATTCGGGGCAAGTTTACGCTCTCGGCACCGTCAGCTATGACTTTGGCGACGAAGCGCGTCTCGATACCTTTAGGCAATTGATGCCTCCTGTCGAGTTGGATGGCATCATGATTCCACCCGATCCCTACGATGCTCGCCAGATGGTAGAGTACCTCGATCGCAATCTTGACGAATGTCGCTCTCTAATCTGGTTATTAAACCTGGATCAAAATGCAATCTATGCTCTGGAGCCGAATGGAGTCTTTGCAGACCATGTCTATGAAACGCTCCTGTCGATGTTAGCGGGGCAACTAGAGCCACAGTCCAGTGATGGGTTTGTAGAACGAATTAGTATACCTGCCCGCCGTACTAACCGTACAGTAACACTCCTTTCGGAAGAGGTTGTACCTGTAGTAACTGTGCCTAATGTAAGAGGCATGTATGGCTGGAGGACTAATACGTTGATCAATGAAGCATTGGCTGTGGTTCCTTTAGATCTTGGGGAAGAGGCATTAGAGGTGTTGCGGTCGGAAATAACAAGCTTCTTGAATCGGGTTTATCACGATTTACACAACATGGGGCAAACATCACGCGATCGTGCCCTCAACTTCTCAACTGTCAATGTATATCAAGCAACATCTGCGTTTGCAGCAGCGATTTCTGAAGGCTACAGGTTAGACACTATTGGGGTAGAAAAGAGTCCTTACTGTCGTCTTAATAGCGATTGTTGGGATATCAAACTTATCTTCTCTAACCCCGAAAATAGTCACCGGGCACGCAAGGTCTTCACATTTACTATTGATGTAGCAGATCTGGTTCCTGTAACTATCGGACAGTTAAAGTCTTGGTACATACCGAACCGATAGAAGCTTGTTGTCTGAGAGCCAGTAGCAATGCCCACCATCACCGATGAATCAAGGTAGAGTGCGGGCTAACGTAAAGGGCAATTTGCTCAAAGATATGCCTGCTCTAGAACCATTCGCTTCGTACATTGAGGCTATTGTCAAATGGCTCCAGGATTAATGGAAAAGTTGTTAACTAGTGTCAGTAGACGGAAAAGTTTGGCGTTAGCGAAGCTCACCGAAGGTATCGCTCTAGTGTGAATACCTGTCTAAGTGAATTTTTGTTAAAAAAGAGTAATTTTAAATGCCAGTGTTGTATAGCTGAGTTGACCTTGTGGCATAAGTAAAGTTAATAAATCAGCCAAGCGTAAGAGCAAATCTTAAACCAGAATATGATTATGCTGTTATTGCAGAGAATTT
>JAESFT010000775.1_pt1 | contig 13245 bp, 12 predicted proteins | sample 9269451 | NCBI WGS metagenome assembly JAESFT01 (sample SAMN14502557, study PRJNA617106) | algae metagenome | isolation source: Scytonema hyalinum WJT4-NPBG1 and co-occurring heterotrophs from well... | place: USA: Mojave Desert, Joshua Tree National Park, California | collected 2006-05-25
ATTCTTTCTTGCAGGATATAAAAGCCTAAATACACTGTACTTATATGGTTGATTTTTTCACTGGTTGCTGAGAGCGCGATTGGTATGGATATTGCATTAATGTCATTACTCGTCGGGTTGTCATCATAAAAGCAGAGCTATGAAAATTTCGGGCACAGCATTGGCGGTTTCGGGTTGGCTTACTCTCGCTCCGGTATGGGCTGATGTAGTGGCACAAACAGAGCGGGAACAGCCAGATATGTCGGCGTATTCAGATTCAGCATCTTTACTGGAAAATCCGGATGACCGAGCGACCAAGGCAAAGGAGCGGGCGAGCATTGGAGAGCAAAAGCGGCCCTCATTCAGCGTCACCACTTCTGCCTTCGATGCATATGCGTTGCGACCGGCAAGCGAGTCCGGCGAATTTTCTGAAGTCAGCGATCTGAGAAGTCTGCTTGCCGAACATTGGCTTGACCCTGCCCATGCCCCATATCGGCAGTTCACGCTCGGATACGCGTGGCGTGGATTGAAATATGAAAGCTCTTCAATCGCCGCCACGGAGGGCTATCAGCCGGCGACCTACGAGGGATTGAAGCTTAAGTCTGCCTCGCGCCGTCTTTCATTCAGCCCATCCGAAAATTGGACCTTCAAAATTGGCCGTGGTTACGTCAGCAATCTCGATCAGCTACGCGCCGATGATCAAGTCAAACGGACTGCAATCGCAGCGACATACCAGCAATTGGTCGGTGACGCAGATTGGCAAACAACTTTTGCATGGGGACGCAACGTCCGGCGTTTTCGCGAACGGAATACCGGGTACCTGATGGAATCAATCTTCCGTGTCCAGAAAGCGCATTCGTTTTTCGGTCGTCTCGAACAGGTTGGGAGCGATGACCTTTATCGGGAAAATCAATCTTCCCAGCATCCGCTATTCAAAGTTAAGAAAGTAACCGTTGGTTATTTCCATGATGTGCGCTTCAACCAGGAAGTGCGCTTCGATGTAGGCGGCCTCGTCAGCAAACATCTTGTTTCTTCTGAAACAAACATCTACGGCACAAACCCGACATCTTTTATGATGTTCGTGCGATTGAAATTACAGTAGCCGCCTTCACCTCTTCATAACCGGTTCGCTGAAATCTGTTCGGCGAACCTCCTCTCTCTATCCTCGATTAGTACGAAATCGTCACTTAATACCTGACGAATTTACTCAGGTTTGGTATACTTGAGTAAATTATTCGGGAATACCGGACATTATTTGAGATTTGGAAATCTCTAGCTGCGGAGAAATTAAAATATGCGTCTGACGACAAAAGGCCGCTTTGCAGTGACTGCGATGATTGACCTCGCTTTGCGTCAGGACAACGGCCCGGTCACGCTATCGGCAATCAGCCAGCGCCAGGATATTTCGTTGTCATATCTGGAGCAATTGTTCGGCAAGCTGAGACGTCATGCGATCGTGGAGTCGGTGCGCGGTCCCGGAGGTGGATATACGCTTGCACGAAGCGCGGAGGAAGTGACTGTCGCCGATATCATCATTGCCGTCGACGAGCCGCTGGACGCAACGCAGTGCGGAGGCAAGGAAAATTGCCATGGTTCGGACCATGAGCTGGGTACGCGCTGCATGACGCATGACCTGTGGGCGACGCTGAATGCAAAGATGGTGGAGTATCTCGATTCGGTGTCGCTGAAGGATTTGGTAGATCAGCAAAAACAAAAGAACGTGGTGGTTCTCCACCGGCCGCACGTGGCTGCTTAATTGGAGTGTATTGAATGAACGCCCCCCTGGAAAAGAAGTTGTTGGACACGATCAAAGCGCCGCATTTCCCGATTTACATGGATTATTCGGCGACTACGCCAATCGATCCGCGTGTCGCCGACAAGATGATTCCCTATCTGCGTGAGCAGTTCGGCAATCCGGCATCGCGCAGCCATATGTACGGCTGGAGCGCGGAGAAGGCGGTTGAAGAAGCGCGTGCCCATGTCGCTGCGCTGGTCAAGGCCGATCCTCGCGAGATCATCTGGACCTCCGGTGCTACTGAGGGAAATAACCTTGCCATCAAGGGCGCCGCGCATTTTTATAAAACCAAGGGCAAGCACATCGTTACGGTGAAGACCGAGCACAAGGCCGTTCTCGATACGGTGCGCGAGCTTGAGCGCCAAGGGTTTGAGGCGACCTATCTGCAGCCGCAGGACAATGGTTTGATCACCATCGAACAACTGCAGGAGGCGGTACGCCCTGACACCATCCTGGTATCGGTCATGCTGGTCAACAATGAAATCGGCGTCATTCAACCAATCCCGGAGATTGGTGAATTCTGCCGCTCCAAAGGAATTATCTTTCATTGCGACGCGGCCCAGGCGACCGGCAAGATGGATATCGACCTGGAAAAGTGGAAGGTGGATCTGATGACGTTCACCGCTCACAAGACCTATGGTCCAAAAGGAATCGGGGCGCTGTATGTACGACGCAAACCACGTGTTCGCATCGAAGCGCAGATGCATGGCGGCGGTCATGAGCGCGGACTGCGCTCCGGTACTTTGCCGACACATCAAATCGTCGGCATGGGCGAGGCCTTCCGTATCGCCAAGGAAGAGATGCACGCCGAAATCGAGCGCGTAAAGGCATTGCGTGACCGGCTTGCGAAGGGCCTGCAGGAGATCGAAGAGGTATATGTCAACGGCGACATGGAAAACCGTGTGCCGCATAACCTGAACGTCAGTTTTAATTATGTGGAAGGCGAATCGCTGATCATGGCGATCAAGGACATTGCGGTGTCGTCGGGTTCGGCCTGTACGTCGGCCAGCCTTGAACCGTCCTATGTATTGCGCGCGCTCGGCCGCAGCGACGAACTGGCGCACAGTTCGATTCGTTTCACGATCGGTCGCTTCACGACGGAAGAGGACATCGATTTCACGATCCGGCTGATCAAGGAAAAAGTAGCAAAGCTGCGCGACTTGTCACCCTTGTGGGATATGCACAAGGAAGGAATCGACATCAGCACGATTCAATGGGCGGCGCACTGATTTGCCATTCCCGCCTTTCGAAAGGCGATGACTGAATTATTTAAGGAGCATCAAATGTCTTACTCTGAAAAAGTTCTCGATCACTATGAGAATCCGCGCAACGTAGGCGCCTTCGACAAGGGCGACGAGTCGGTGGGTACCGGCATGGTCGGCGCTCCGGCTTGCGGTGACGTCATGAAACTGCAGATCAAGGTTGGTTCGGATGGCGTGATACAGGATGCCAAGTTCAAGACTTACGGCTGCGGATCCGCAATTGCGTCTTCCTCGCTGGTGACTGAATGGGTGAAGGGCAAAACGCTGGATCAGGCGTTGTCCATCAAGAACACCCAGATCGCTGAAGAACTCGCCTTGCCGCCGGTGAAGATCCACTGCTCCATCCTGGCTGAAGATGCCATCAAGGCAGCGGTTCAGGACTACAAAGCGAAACACGGTACGGAATCCGAGCAGGCTGCATAAACGGATCGCTTAGGGTTTCAATAATTTTATTTGTTGGACGCATTAACGATTATGGCAATCACACTGACTGAAAAAGCTGCGAAGCATATTAACCGCTATATCGAACGGCGCGGCAAGGGCATCGGATTGCGTTTCGGCGTAAGAACCACCGGCTGCTCCGGATTGGCGTACAAGCTCGAGTATGTGGATGAAAATGCGCCGGAGGACAGCGTGTTCGAGTCGCATGGTGTGAAGGTGTTCGTCGATCCGAAAAGCCTGCCCTATATCGATGGCACGGAGCTCGATTTCGCGCGTGAAGGTTTGAATGAAGGTTTTAAATTCAATAATCCGAATGTGAAAGACGAGTGCGGTTGCGGAGAGAGTTTCCGTATTTAAGGATCTGCATTCCGGTGTGCCGGAATGCATTGTTTTGACAAGGCCTGTTGAAGTATGGACAGGCTTTTGTTTTAGGTAATCATGCAGAACCACTTCGAACTTTTCCACTTGCCGCAACGCTTCACAATCGACCTGACGGCGCTGGACAAAGCCTATCGCGAAGTGCAGAACCAGGTGCACCCGGACAAATTTGCCAGTGCAGGCGATGCCGAGAAGCGGGTTGCCATGCAATGGGCGACGCGAGCAAATGAGGCATATCAGATACTGAAGAATCCCTTCCGCCGTGCCGCCTATCTGTGCGAGCTGAATGGTGTCGACTTGCAGATCGAGTCGAATACGGCAATGCCTGCCGCTTTCCTGATGCAGCAGATGGAGTGGCGCGAATCGCTGGACGATGCCAGAGCCGCTAAAGACATCGGCATGCTGGAAAGCATTGAGGATGAACTGCGTGCCGCTCGCAACGCGGAGGTCGAGCGTATAGGTACTCTGCTTGACGACAAGGATTTTGACCGGGCAGGCCAGGCAGTGCGGCAGTTGATGTTTCTCGAAAAATTCAGCGAAGAAATCGGGCGCGTCTTCGAAGCACTGGATGCCTGACCACGATTATACGAGCGCCCTTTGGTAGAGCGCGCAACCGGCGAATACAAAAATGGCTTTACTTCAAATTTCCGAACCAGGCATGTCGACCGCGCCTCACCAGCATCGGCTGGCTGTCGGCATCGATCTCGGTACCACCAACTCGCTCGTTGCTACCGTGCGCAGCAGCATCCCGGAAGTGCTTGCCGACGAAGAGGGGCGGACGTTGCTGCCGTCCATCGTGCGATATTTGCAGAATGGCCATGCGCAGATCGGCTACAAGGCGCAGGCGATGCAGACGACCGACCCCAAGAACACCATTGTTTCAGTGAAGCGTTTCATGGGCCGGGGTCTGAAGGACATTGCCTATGCGGAAAATCTTCCCTACGATTTTCTCGATACGCCCGGCATGGTGCAGCTAAAGACGGTTGCCGGCGTCAAGAGTCCGGTCGAAGTGTCGGCGGAAATTCTGGCGACGTTACGGCAACTGGCTGAAGACGCGCTTGGCGATGAACTCGTCGGCGCGGTAATCACGGTGCCTGCCTATTTCGACGACGCCCAGCGGCAGGCCACCAAGGATGCGGCGAAGCTCGCGGGCTTGAATGTTCTGCGTTTGTTGAATGAACCAACCGCCGCGGCGATTGCGTACGGTCTGGACACCGCATCGGAAGGCATCTATGCAGTCTACGACCTGGGCGGTGGCACGTTTGACATTTCCATTCTCAAGCTGACGAAGGGTGTGTTCGAAGTCCTGGCCACGGGAGGCGATTCGGCGCTCGGCGGAGACGACTTCGACCACCGCGTGCTGTGCTGGATGATCGAGCAGGCGAAGCTGGCGCCATTGTCGGACCATGATACCCGCCTGCTGATGGTGAAGGCGCGGGAGGCAAAGGAATTGCTCTCGTCAAATGCCGAAACGCACATCGACGCGGTTTTGGGATCGGGAGAGGAAGTGCATCTGACGCTGACCGCCAAGGTTTTCACGGAGATCACCTCGCACCTCGTCAATAAAACCATTACGCCGACGCGAAAAGCGCTGCGCGATGCGGGCCTGTCGGTGGACGACGTCGACGGCGTTGTCCTGGTGGGCGGGGCTACCCGCATGCCGCACATCCGCAAGGCAGTCGGCGAGTTTTTCAAAACCACGCCATTGGCCAATATCGACCCCGACAAGGTGGTTGCACTCGGTGCGGCGATACAGGCTAACCTCCTGGCTGGAAATCGTGCGGCAGGCGACGACTGGCTGCTGCTCGACGTCATCCCGCTGTCGCTCGGCATTGAAACCATGGGTGGATTGGTGGAGAAGGTCATTCCACGCAATTCGACGATACCCTGCGCTCGTGCGCAGGAGTTCACCACCTTCAAGGATGGCCAAACCGCGATGGCGATCCACGTGGTTCAGGGAGAGCGGGAACTGGTCAGCGATTGCCGTTCACTGGCGCGTTTTGAACTGCGGGGCATACCGCCGATGGCCGCCGGTGCCGCGCGGATCCGCGTGACCTATCAGGTCGATGCGGATGGGCTGCTGTCTGTATCGGCACGTGAATTGCGCTCCGGCGTCGAAGCGTCCATTTCGGTTAAGCCGTCTTACGGACTGGATGATGGCGATATCGCAAGAATGCTGCAGGATTCGTTTGCGTCGGCGGATATGGACATGCAGTTGCGCGCTCTGCGTGAGGAGCAAGTGGAGGCGGAACGTATCGTGCTCGCGACGCAGTCCGCGCTGGAAGCCGATGGCGAACTCCTGTCGGATGCAGAGCGCAGCGATGTTCTGGTACTGCTTGATGCTGTTCGCAGTAAGACGCAGGGAACGGATCATCTCGCTATCAAGGCTGCGGTGGAAGCGCTCGCCCGCGGTACCGAGGAATTTGCAGCACGACGCATGGACCGCAGCGTTCGCACGGCATTGTCAGGAAAGACGCTCGACGAGGTTACGCAGGGTCCGCGATGAGCCTTCGGCCCGCCCAATCATCACAACATTAATAAATCAAGAGGTTTTCAAGTGCCCCAGATCGTTGTACTCCCCCACGCTATGCTGTGTCCTGAAGGCGCGGTAATCGAAGCTCCGGCCGGCAGATCGGTATGCGATGTATTGCTCGACAACGACATCGATATCGAGCATGCGTGCGAAAAGTCCTGTGCATGCACGACCTGTCACGTGGTGGTGCGTGAAGGGTTCGAGTCGCTGAACGAGCCTGCTGAAAAAGAAGAAGATTTGCTCGACAGGGCATGGGGACTTGAAGCGACGTCAAGACTATCGTGCCAGGCAATTCTGGCGGACGAAAATCTCGTCGTGGAAATTCCGAAATACACGATCAATCACGCCAGTGAAAATCACTGATGTCGCTGGATAAAGGAAAGAAACCGAGCGGGAGCGATCATGAAATGGACTGACACCATCCGCATTGCAGAAGCATTGCACGACAAATTTCCGGAAATTAATCCCTTAACCGTCCGATTTACCGATCTGCACAAATGGGTATGTGAATTGGACGAGTTTGACGATGATCCAAACCGGTCCGGTGAAAAAATTCTGGAAGCGATCCAGATGGCATGGATCGAGGAAAGCGAATAGGGGCTGGTTGTAAACAGGGTTGTAGGAACCACGGCATGCGTGCAATTCACAAAATAAAAAAGGCGGCATTGCCGCCTTTTTTATTTGTCATTGATGCCGCTCGCGTCCTTAAACGCGCGAAGTCAGCTGGCCGTTCACTACGCGCACGCGATCGCCGCTATTCCAGACCGGCTGCTGAGAGTACGGGAAGCTGCGCACTTCGCCATTCTCCATGCGCACGTGGACTTGATATGACGTCACGGAGCGCGTCCGCTTTTCCACTTCGTTACCTGCATAGCCGCCACCGACAGCCCCCGCCACGGTAGCGATCTTGCGGCCACTGCCGCCTCCGACCTGGTTGCCGAGGACGCCGCCGAGTACCGCGCCGGCAACCATGCCGATGCCGCTCGGCTGCGCCTGCTGCTGGATGGCCTGGATTGACTCGACCCGTCCGCAGCTCGTGCAGATGCTCGGCGCCTGCGCAACCGGTGCGCTGCTTTCATAGCTGGTGCGGGCATGCGACTGCTGGGGCTTCTGGACCGGACGGGGTGCATAGCTGCGGGGTTGGGGAGCCGGTGCGACTTTGGGCTTTTCCTCGGTTGGTTCTGCTAGCGTAACCTTGGTGTCCTTGGCATCCATCAGCGCTGCCGGCGATGTGGCGGTGGTGGCGAGTGCCGGCGCTGTTGCTGGCGTAACCGCTGCAGCTGGCGATGCGGTGCCGTGGGAATTCGGAATGAGGCCGGTGATGGCCGCGACACCTGTCAGGCTGACCAGCATGACCGAAATGGCTGCGCCGGCGATGAGTGGATGAATGCGGTTTGTTGTTTTGCTTGCTTCCATGATGAACCTCCTGTGGTGTGCATCTTGTGAACCATGCACGTAGACAAATTATCGGAGGTGGCATCAATTGAAAAAAGTCCTTTAATGTGTCAGCTGTAAGCCTTTGTAACCCTGTTTCGTTTATTAAACATTATAAAAAAAGGACGTCCGTGGACGTCCTTTCTACGGTGAAGCGATCAGTCCTCACGCCGCAAATGCGGAAACAGGATGACATCGCGGATATTCGGCGAATCGGTAATGAGCATCATCAACCGGTCAATGCCGATACCGCAACCGCCTGTCGGCGGCAATCCATATTCCAGTGCACGAATATAGTCGGCATCGAAGTACATCGCTTCCTCGTCGCCGGCATCCTTGGCCGCCACCTGGGCCTGGAAGCGTGCCGCCTGGTCTTCGGCATCGTTCAGTTCGGAAAAACCGTTGGCGATTTCGCGGCCGGTAATGAACAACTCAAACCGCTCCGTGATGCCGGGTATCGTGTCGGACGCCCGTGCCAATGGCGAGACCTCCACGGGATAGTCGACGATGTATGTCGGTTCCCAGAGCTGCGCCTCGGCCGTTTCCTCGAACAGCGCGAGTTGCAGCGCGCCCAGGCCGGCGTTGGCCAGCGGCGCGACGCCGAACTTCTTCAATTCTGCGCGGAGGAACGTAGCGTCCTGCAGCTGTGCGCTTTCGTAGTGCGGCGCAAACTTGTTGATCGCCTCCACAATCGTCATCCGGTGGAAAGGCTTGCTCAGGTCGAGTTCGCGCCCTTGATAATTCAGGCAGGCAGTGCCATGGGCGTCGATGGCGGCCTGACGGATGACTGCTTCGGTAAAGTCCATCAGCCACCGGTAATCCACATAGGCGGCATAAAACTCCATCATCGTGAATTCCGGATTGTGGCGGGGTGAAACGCCTTCATTGCGGAAATTCCGGTTGACTTCAAACACCCGCTCGAAGCCGCCGACCACCAGCCGTTTCAGATACAGTTCCGGCGCAATGCGCAAGAACATTTCCATGTCGAGTGCATTGTGGTGGGTGATGAATGGCTTGGCTGCCGCGCCGCCCGGAATGGTATGCAGCATCGGTGTCTCGACTTCCATGAAGCCATGTTCGGACATGAAGCGGCGGATCGACGACATCGCGGCCGTGCGGGCCTTGAATGTGCGGCGCGTTTCTTCGCTCATGATCAGGTCGACATAGCGCTGCCGGTATTTCATCTCCTGGTTGGACAAGCCGTGAAACTTGTCGGGCAACGGCCGCAGCGATTTGGTCAGCAGCCGCAAGGTCGTTACCTTCACGGTCAGTTCATCGGTCTTGGTCTTGAACAGCGTGCCCTCGATGCCGAGGATATCGCCAAGATCGTAGTGACGGAATGCTTCCATCTCCGCTTCGCCAGTCTTGTCGGACGTGATGTAAAGCTGGATGCGGCCGTCCGCTTTTTGTCCCGAGGCGTCCTGCAAGGTGGCGAAGGCAGCCTTTTTCCCGGCTTCGCGCTTGAGCATCATGCGACCGGCGATGCTGACCTGTACTGCCAGCGCCTCCAGCTCCTCGCGGCCCATGTCGCCATACTGCGCCTGCAGATCGGCCGCTTTATGCTGGGGGCGGAAGTCGTTCGGGAATGCGACGCCTTTCTGGCGGATCGCGGCAAGCTTTGCGCGCCGTTCCGCGATGATGGAATTTTCGTCTTCGATGGGCGCCGTGTTCTGGTTATCAGTTGTCATGAATAGTCTGTCTAAGGTAAGGGACGTGCTTACACACCTTGCTTGAGCGAAGCGGCGATGAAACCGTCCAGATCGCCATCGAGCACCGCTTTGGTGTTACCCATTTCGAAGTTGGTGCGCAGGTCCTTGATGCGGGACTGATCCAGCACATAAGAGCGGATCTGGTGACCCCAGCCGACATCGGTCTTCGAGTCTTCCAGCTTCTGCTGTTCGCTCATGCGCTTGCGCAGCTCCAGTTCGTACAGGCGCGACTTCAGCATTTCCCACGCCTCCGCGCGGTTGCGATGCTGGCTGCGGTCGTTCTGGCACTGGACGACAATGCCGGAAGGCGCGTGCGTCAGGCGCACCGCGGAATCGGTTTTGTTGATGTGCTGGCCGCCCGCGCCGGATGCGCGGTAGGTATCCACGCGGACGTCAGCCGGATTGATGTCGATGTCAATGGACTCGTCCACCTCCGGGTAGACGAAAATGCTCGAGAACGACGTATGTCGGCCGTTGGCGGAATCGAACGGCGACTTCCGCACCAGGCGATGCACACCCGTCTCGGTGCGCAAAAAGCCGTATGCGTACTCACCCTCGACCTTGATGGTGGCCGTCTTGATGCCAGCCACTTCGCCGTCGGACTGTTCCAGTATTTCGGCCTTGAAACCCTTGCGCTCGCAATAGCGCAGATACTGGCGCAGCAGCATCGACGCCCAGTCCTGCGCTTCCGTACCGCCGGCGCCGGCCTGAATATCAATGAAGCAATTGTTGGGGTCCATCGGATTCGAAAACATCCGGCGGAATTCCATGCCTTCCACCAGTTTTCGCAACTCTTCGGCATCCTGCTCGATAGCAAGAAGCGTATCCTCGTCCTGCTCCTCGCGTGCCATTGCAAACAGGTCGCTGGCGTCACGCAGGTCCGTATCGATTTTAGTGAGGGTATGAACGATCGCTTCCAGCGATTTCTTTTCCTTGCCCAGGTCCTGGGCGCGCTTCTGGTCGTTCCAGACGTTGGGATCTTCCAGTTCGGCGTTGACTTGTTCCAGTTTCTCCGACTTCACATCGAAGTCAAAGATACCTCCGTAGTTCGGCTTCGCGGGTCGTCAGGTCCGCGAGGAGGGCGGAGAGAGCATTGAGGCGTTCGGCTTCCATGATCATTTCTTGTGCGGTCAAATCCGAAATTATACCTGACCAGTCCTTCAAAGAACCCGGCTGGACCGCTTTCAATTGGCCGAACAGTGTCCCGTTATATATCAGCTAACGAATTGGCATTGCGATGCTGGCGTACGCATATCCATGTTACGTCCGCGGTTCAGGTGATCCTCTATTTCCGCTGCACAGCCCAATGCTCGGCCGTACAGGAAAATAGTGAATGCCGCTGTCTCCAGCACTTGGGCCGGGAACATGCCGGACCGGTACGGTTGCCACAAAATTTTCAGAAGCAATGCCGCAATGACGGCGTCGATGTTGACGCAGTACACAGTGCGTGAAACACCCTCGTCGTATAGCGCCTGAACCAAAGCATGGTAGTACTCGTGGAATATATTGTATTCGCCGCGCTTCTTAAATAAATGGTGCACATACACTTCACGAGGATCATGATTGACCGGTCGGTCCTTGAATACGGGATGGTTGACGCCGGGAATTTTCTGCAAGTCCAAACTGCCAGATGATTTCTTTTTGGCCTTGTAGTTGGCGTATTTTTCCACATAGCGCGTAGCGAGCGCTTTCAGATCCAATCCATGATTGGGGTCTGCCGGATCGATAAGCCCGGTGTCGCTAAACTGCTCGACCAGAAAAGCAATTCCTTCATACCCATTGCCTCCATGGGTATAGCCTGAGTGAGTAAGAAAGCCGACCATCGCCTTGTTGAGCTGAACCCTCTCCGGATTTTCAGGTCCGTCTGCCGACACGGCGCCTTTAGCACCTTGTGCGGAAATTGTACCGGGGCCATTCGTCAGGAGCAGGCCTACCAGCGTCTGGAACGCAAACAGATTCGCTGGCGTCGGCTCTTGCCCGAGCAGGGCTCGATAAGCCATTTCCGTTAGCGAACGTGTGCCGAGAATATCTTGTTGATCGATGCCGCAAAAGCGTGTTTTTTCGTGTTGCGTCGATGGTGCTGACGCGCCCAAGACCATGCCGAAAAGACGAATCCACCATGGAAGGTTGGCTGCTGTCGCTTGCGATATACGCTTGCGCATCAGGGGGCCCCAGGCAAGGGTCGTGACAATTGCAGCGATTACCGCATCAGCAGTCGGATAATCTCCTAAGCCCACGAGAAAACGAATAAATACGGACTTCACACTGCGGGCTTTGATTCCTTCCAACATCCTTTGTGCCAGCGGGTCCGCAGTTTCGGCAATGAGTAATTTTCGTGTTTCGGTATCGATCTCTATTGTCTGAAAGTCGAAACGCTCGTCCAGAGCGCTTTTCAGCCCGGCCCTTGAGAACAAATCCAACAGGATTTGGGCCGCTTTGCGTGCTTTGTCCACCCGATTGGGCCCGACAATGCTGCAAGCCGTTGCAATAACGGAGTTGGGCGCATTACCTGCCTCCCGTGCGGCCTGCGCTGCTACAAGCGCGATATCTCCATGCCGATTCATTTCAGCGCCGACCGCCACATTGACCAATTCCCAATCGTTTCTGCCGCCAGGCTCTCGCAGTAGCGCTAAATTGAAATTTGATTCAAGAGAGAATTGGGCCGCTTCGAGCATGGTCACGCCGTGCAGGCTGGTGACCTGAGTCTTTGCGTGCATTTGCGAAGCCCCTGACGTATCCTTCATGGCTTGACGCGGAAAAACGGCGCCAAGCTGTCGATTCAACTGGGCGATCTGCGCATTGTATGGTGGGAGAGCCTGCACGAGCGGGATGTCCAGCTCCTTGGGTATCGGCAGGCCTTGACTGGAACCAAACCAGGGTTTCAGTTCCATACTGCCTTCTGGAGCAAAGTCTGGCCGGGTGCCATTTTCACGCATTACCGCGGTTAGAGCGGCGGTAATATGGGCGATGTTGGTGACCAGTGCGCCTTTAGCTGAAAAGATGGGCCTCTCCGGTGTGTATATGCCATCGACACCCAATTTGTCCATGAACCATCGCTCCTTCGCTTCGGCATCATCATTGCCCCCGGCCATTGCTCCTGCATGGCCCACTGCTCGGGTTAGTTTCGATTTCCAACGACCGACAATACACGCAACAATTGGCTTGTTGAAGTGTGCCTCCAGTTCGTAATATCCACCCGGTTCCGCGTAAAGCACGGCAGCCTTGCTGCGCGCGTCATTGGCGAGTGCAAACGCGAACTCAGGGGCAGCGTAATGAATATAGACATCTTTCCCGCTGGAGATGAGCGTCGTCGTGCCCCATCCGGCCATACGCAGGTAGGTGGCAATCGTGGTTGTGAAGCCGCCCGAGTTCGAGAAGATTGCTATCGAACCTTTCCTCAAGGTCTCCGCCGGCGCTTCTCCGCCCAACGCTCCGCCTATGCGTACCCGGTTCCAAGCATCGGCCACGCCGAGGCAGTTGGCGCCGAAGATATCAATGCCGTTCAACTGGCCCATTGACCGAATTTCCCGAGCATCGTGCACCGATATTTTTTCGGTGACAATGAAGATCTTTCGAAGCTCCGGATTCAGTCGGATCAGTTCGGCTACGCCATCGCGTGCACCGGACGGCGGCAGATAAACAACCCCGCAATTGAACCGGTGGCCGTCTTCCATTCCTTCGCGCACATTATTGAAGACCGGTATATTTCCGGAC
>JAESFT010000776.1_pt1 | contig 13230 bp, 19 predicted proteins | sample 9269451 | NCBI WGS metagenome assembly JAESFT01 (sample SAMN14502557, study PRJNA617106) | algae metagenome | isolation source: Scytonema hyalinum WJT4-NPBG1 and co-occurring heterotrophs from well... | place: USA: Mojave Desert, Joshua Tree National Park, California | collected 2006-05-25
TGCGGGCGAGGGGGCTGACGGGCCATCTCCTGCCGCTGGCGGCCGGGTTCAAGCAGTCCAAGTTCCGGCCGCAGGGCCGGGAAGGGGCGGCGGAGAAGCTGGAGGGCTTCTGCCAAGTGCTGGAGGAGGCGCTGGCGATTGCCCACAAGGATCTCGACCGGCTGATCCTCGCCCGCGAGCTGATGAGCCGGGTCACGGCCAAGACCCGCTCCAACTCGAAGCTGCCGGACCTGGTCGAGCTTTTTCTGTCGCGCCCGCTCGTGACGGTGCCGCTCGCGGCCAAGCTCTTGAAGGTCACGCCCAAGGCCGTCGACCTCATGCTGCAGCAACTTGGCGGGGCTCTCCCAAGGGAACTCACCGGCCGAACACGCTACAGAGCATAGGGCATCCTGTGAGAGAACCTGAGCTAGCACCTGCCTTACTGACACTGCGGGTCGAACTCGACAAATTGAACCCGCATTCCAGGTCTCCGTCATGCTCCTGACGGATTAAAGCTTGGTTCACTTCTTCGCGTGTGCCAATCTTTGTTGTGCGAGCAGTCCCCCTACTCTTCACCGACAAGAATAATGCGCATCGCGCCAGATGTAGCGAATGACAAATGTTCCCCATCCCGGCCATTAAGCCCAGCGCTCCCGTGCGCCACTTCCTCAGTGGAGGCCAGATGGGGCGCCTCATCAGCGGCCACGATTGGTCATCATCCCCGCTAACTGCACTGGGCCAATGGCCCGATCGCCTGCTCTTTCTTGTGGAGGTGATGCTTGCGTCAAAGGTGCCGATGTTTCTCCTCTGGGGACCGGACCGCACCTTTATCTACAACGACGCCTACATCCCCGTGCTGGGCCAGAAACATCTATGGGCTTTAGCACTACAGTTGCACCTGCCGCTCATAGGCTCATAGTGTCCTGATCTGACACAGGAGGCTGCCATGACAGGTGTGGCCGTCGAGCAGATGCTCGAGCTCTGGTGTGTGGAGTTGCGTCAGGTCAAAGCTCACCTCAAATCCTTGTTTGCTCATCCCAGTATTGGCACCTCGGCGGCGGCCTTCCTCGATGGGCTGCTCGGCCCCGAGCGGCGCAAGACTGGCTGGATGCGGGCCGAGGCTGCGGGTGATCCGGGCCCCTGGCGCCAGCAGGCGGTGCTCGGGCGCAGCCACTGGGATGCGGATGCTCTGCGCGACATGGTGCGCGAGTATGCGCTCGAGACGCTCGCTTCTCCCGATGCAGTGCTCGTTCTGGATGAGACCGGCTTTCCCAAGCAGGGCCAGCACTCGTGCGGAGTGGGCCGGCAATACACCGGATCGGCCGGCAAGATCACCAGCTGCCAGATCGGCGTGTTCGCGGCCTACGTGTCGCACAAGGGCTGCGCCTTCATCGACCGACAGCTGTATCTGCCCAAGGATTGGACCAGCAAATCCGAGCGCCGGGCTGCAGCTCATGTGCCCGACAGCATCCGGTTTGTCACCAAGCCCGAGATCGCAGCCGAGATGATCGGGCGGGCGCTAGCGGCCGCTGTGCCGTTCGGCTGGGTCGCGGCCGACACGATCTATGGTGTGGGAGCAATCGAGATGCAGCTGCGCCGGGCCGGGAAGGGCTACGTGCTGGGCGCGCATGCCACCGATCAGTTCTACTCCTGGATCGGCAAACCCGAAGTAGCTGGCACGGCCGAAGAGATCGCACAGGAACTCGCCCCTGGGGCATGGAAGCGCCTGTCGGCGGGAGACGGCACCAAGGGCCCGCGCCTGTATGACTGGGCCTATGTTGAGTTGGCGGATCTTGAGGCAGATGAATACAACGAGGCGCTCACCGGCCTGTGGACGCGCGGTCTGCTGATCCGACGCAATATCAGCGATCAGGATCTGGCATTCTTCTCGACCTGGTGTCCGGCCGGCACACCGATCGAGACCCTGGTACGGGTCGAGGGCCAGCGCTGGGCGATTGAGGACGCGTTCGAGACGGCGAAGACCGAACTGGGGCTGACGCACAACGAGACGCGATCGTGGCATGGTTGGCATCGGCATGTGTCGCTGGTGATGCTGGCCTTTGCCATGATGGCGGTGGTGCGCCAGCGCGCCAACACTCTCACGTCACCCCAAAAAAGAAGCGACGAAGCCAGGCTGCAGCGCTGGTACGCTGGTCTGTCCAGGAAATCCGCCGCGTGGCCACACGTCTCCACGAGCGCCGCATCGAGCCTTCCTTCGTGATTGCTTGGTCTGCTTGGCGCCGCGCGCATCAGGCCATGGCGCAAGCCTCACATCGCAAACGTAAGGTGCAACTGTAGTGTTAGAGTGCCTAACAAAACCGGGGTGAGCGCGTTGGTTTGGCATGGCCAAACCTCTTGTTTCCAATGCTCTCTGGGCGGCCATCGAGCCGCTCCTTCCTCCCGAACCGGCCAAGCCAAAGGGTGGGCGGCCGCGGGTTGATGATCGGGCTGCGCTGGCTGGCATCATCTTTGTCCTGCGCTCTGGCATTCCCTGGGAGATGCTGCCCGCCGAGATCGGCTGCTCGGGCATGACGTGCTGGCGCCGGTTGCGCGACTGGCAGGCCGCTGGTGTGTGGACGCGCCTGCATCGCATCCTGCTGGAGCGCCTGGCCGACGCTGACCAACTCGACTGGAGCCGGGCCGCGCTCGACTCCTCATCCATTGCGGCCAAAAAGGGGGCGCTGCCACCGGCCCGAACCCGACGGATCGCGGCAAACCGGGCACGAAGCGCCATGTTGTGGTCGACCGAGCGGGGACACCGCTCGGGATCAGCCTGAGCGGGGCTAACCGGCACGACAGCCTGATGCTCGCGCCCACGCTCGATGCGGTGCCGCCGGTGCGTCATGGTCGCGGGCACCCGCGACGCCGCCCTGCCAAACTGCACGCCGACAAGGCTTATGACCATCAGCGCTGCCGGAGCGAATGCCGTCGGCGCTCCATTGTGCCCAGGATCGCCCGCCGTGGTGCGGACGTCAGCGAGCGACTGGGACGCTACCGGTGGGTCGTGGAGCGCACACTGGCCTGGCTCAATCGCTTCCGCCGTCTCACCATCCGGTATGAACGACGCGAGGACATCCATCTGGCCTTCACCACGCTCGGATGCGCGCTCATCTGCTTCAACCAATGCAAACGGTTTTGTTAGGAGTTCTTAGAGCGGCCCCATCAGCCGCGCCGCTACCATAACGGATTGGGTTTCGAGCATCTATTCAGCGGCGTCATACTTCGCCACCTACCGCTCATGGTCGCCCAGCGCACGCCCTTCGGTCTTGGGCGGCAGGTCCGATTCATCCGCATCCTCGTCTCCAAGCAGAACCGCCGTGAACTTTGGGTGAAAGCGCCTCCCTCCCTCCCTGCTGAACCGAAATCTCGTCACCAGATTCGCCGCGATAGATTTTTACGGAGCATACCCCACGCATTACACACATCAGCACCTACGGTTCGCCCACGTAGTCTTCCGACCGGTCATGAAGGAGGCGGTGGCAGGGAGTTGGCAGTGGGCGCTGCCTCCCGCTCCTGATGGCCAAGAGCCTGTTGCAAATCAGGACTGAGACTGGTGAGAGGAACGGCCTCATACTGTGAAACAGTTATGCACCGTCCCTCAATGCTCGCCATCACTACGGCATTGGCAGACGGCTGATGACTTTCACTCGCTGGGGCGGTCGTTGAGCTGCGGCGTGCCTCGTCTGGGCTATTCTCCTTTGATACGGCAATGACGTACCAAACGTTTCCGGTTTTAGCCGCTTCGGCCAGTAACCGTGCCCGTTGCTTTGCCTCGTTCAAGGCCTTGCGGCGCTCTTCAATTGACTCACCCCGTGTGAATGCAAGATTGGGCGGCGTATCTCCGCTTTCACCATAAGGATGGACGAAGTTCAACGTCATCCGCAAACTGTCAGCCTTGACCTCGGTGACAGGAAGCGCAGCGGCTTCTTTGCGCCCCTGAACAAACTCGCGCACGGCCACGTCGCACGACCTGAACTCATCCGGTTCATGCACCGCTTGCTGAGGCGCCGCCTTGGCCTGAGTAGGAGAATTACGTTTCCGGGATGGCGCGCCCTCCGCTTCAGCAGAGAAGGCAAGAACACAAGCGACAGCTAACGGGAAAACTCGCACCATGGCTCCTTCCTCCTGAAATCAGGAAGAACGTCCCCAACCCAGCCTAAGGCCAAGCTGCTTGGTTAGTAACGAGTCCCGAGCCGAGATGGCTACGCTCAGCAGAACAACGTTCAGACTGGTTCTTAGTTGCTAAGCGGTCCAAAAGACCACTTAGCTCTGCTTTCCTGGACATCCTTTAACCAGCCAAATGGGATTAGCTTTCGCCCTTGTGCTTCAGCGTCCTTATTGCTGTGGCAAGCTCCCGCGACAATAAACTTCTTGTCACGAAATAATCCGGACCAAGAAGGACGCTATAGCGGGTTCGGGCCCCAAGATGCACCGTCTCGCATAGCTCTGCAGCTCTCTCCAACGCATCATTCTCGGCTTCACGAATGACGGCAGCAATCCTTGCAAAAGCCTTGTCTGTAAGTTGCCAGGATGGCCCAGCCCTGTCACCTTCAACTAAGTCAATATACATATGAAGTGTCTCACGCAGGCTCTCAGCGCGCTCTTGCGGTGTTATCTGGTCCATCTCGACCTCCAGGGTTTCCTCTAGAGTCGCTTCATTAGCCGTACCGCCGCAATAGCAAGTTGCGCATCGATCGTCTCCTCGACCGCATCGTAGCGAGCCACCCATCGCTCATAGGTCGCCCAGCGCATACCGTTAGGTTTGGGAGGCAGGTTCCACTCATCCGAGTCGGCATCTCCAAGCAGAGCCACCTTCACTACTACCTTTGTCCGTCACGCGGACATGAACCTCAACTCGATCAACTGGACGAGCATCTGCCACGGGACACTCCCACAAGGCCACGGCATCATTGTTGCGCCAGCTAAGTCAAGCTGATCAGAGACGAGTGTTGGCAGGGGTTAAGCCAAGAACTACTTGTTCGTATTCCAGATGTCAGTGGCGAGCTTCCAGTCGCTTCCGACTTTCTCCCAGACCACCACATACTTGCCGGTGATCTCCTGCGGCTGTGAGGCTTTTGTCCGGAACGAGAAGGTGCCAATCTCAAGCGCTCTGTCGCTCCCAAGTGGCTTTACATCAATGGTTGTCAGCTTGCCATTGCCAAGCTGTTCCGCAGCACCCTTCCAGAATGCCTGAATGGCAGTCCTGCCCTTCATCATCTCGGCCCCAGGCGGCAGGATGACGGCCTCCTCAGTGTATAGGGTGGCAAGTCCTGCCGCATCGCCCGCATTGAAGGCTTGGGCAAACTTGTCGTTCAGGCTCTGAATGGTTGCCTTATCCTGCGCCACGGCAGGAACCGAGAGGCACAGGCAACCCGCTGCAACAAGGGCGTGGATACGCATAGCTTCCTCCCTCATCCACCACGAACTCTGCATAGCAAAGCTCAATTAGTAAGGCGATGTCATGAGCGGGTCCTGGTCCAACCCGCTGGTGCTCCAATCAGTAGACGATGCTGCGGTCGCACTCCATGACCAGCCGAACCAGCGTGGGCGGGGCTCCCTTCTCGTGGGGAACACCTTCAAGGTCCTCGTTGGACACCCCCCGTGCGGCGCAGGACCCTCCCGATAGGTATAGGCGACCGCCTCCCGCTATGACCTTCAGATAGTGTTCGTTCAGCGCACCTGTGCCTAGTCCAGTTAGGGCGGTCCGCACGGGCTCGCGTAGGAGTTGGACCGCATCGCCAGCCAGAAAGACATGAACCTCATGCCCAGCCTCGACTGCTGCTGCCGCGACAAAGAAGGCAAGTGTCGCCTTAGTCGGATTCTCAGGACCACAGGTGATATGGACGAGAAGACTCGGCATCTCAGCCTCCAGGAGCGTTGCCCCTGCCGATCATGCTCGTGATCCGTTCCGACCTCAACGGGACCAGATCGACTATTTCGGCGGCTATATGCTCACGGCGGGGTAAGAAGAAACATTAACATAGCTGACAGAAACGGCTATAATGTTCGCGAAGTTGGTGCTGCGTCGATCTGGGCGGTCTCTCCAATCCTGTGAGGGGGCCTGCGATGACAAAGCCTCTACTGGCCGTTGGCCTTTGGTGTGTTGCCTTTCTGATTGGCGTCGTGGGTCTCATCACCACCGGTCCCGGTAATCCTCGCTTCACCGGCACGGTTGTTTTCGATTTCAAACCGTTCTGCCAGAGCTTCGTTGTCCAGACCGACAAGGGATTTGTGATGTTGGAGTGGGAGGACGGCACCTTGTCCTTCGGCGAAGGCGACAGCCTCGTGGGGCCGCTGCACACAACCGGGCTTCAATCTTTGAACGTAGAGGGACGCGGTGTGATGACGGCGCGGTTCGAGACCTGGGTTCCTGATCTCGCTGCCGCGCAACAGGTGTTTCGGGAGCGGTGCCGCCTTGCTCCCGGCACACCCTTAATTGGGCCACCACAAAATTAATGCTCGAAGATGAGCAGGAGCAGATTTCCCGCCTTCCAAGGATGACGTTTCTCGTGCGACTGCCTTGTTTCCGCCGCATCCGTCATTAGCCTGCAAGGACAAGCTTAGAGGCCGATGCACCCCCAATGAAGAAACTCACCCTTGTCGTTGATGAACGAGAGTTGAGTACCATCCGTGCAGCCCTTCTCCTCCTTCAAGAGCACGTTGATGCACTTCCCGAAGACCTCGCCGAGATGGCAGCGGGGCACGGAGCGCCCATGACGGCATCCGAGATCGAACGGCTCAGCGTCCGTATTCGTGAGACCGCAAGACCCATACCAGACTACGATGAACGGGAGTTGCCACAAGCGACGAGGGTTGTTGAGGTGGAGCGCTTTCCTGGAATGCCAATTCTGCGAAGCCGAATGTAAACGGTGGCGTAGTACCAAAGGAGTCAACCGTGACTGTATAAATGACCCCGACGATCCAGGACCTGTTCCTCAGACGCCATCGCGACAGTGAAATTGAGGTTATGATGTTCCTCGTCAACGGGATCAAGCTCGTGGGCCGGATCAAACGGTTTAACAACTACACGGTCCAACTTGTGCGGGGTAATGGCACCCAGATCGTCTACAAGCATGCCATCTCGGCCATCCAACCGGTGGAGCCTATCGAACTGATCGAAATTGCTCGTTAAGGGGATCAGGCCAACACGGGCTGCGATGATCTCTGACGTGCTCCACCAACACCGCCTTTCTGGGCGCTCAAATCTTTAGCCAGTTCCGGTTCTAGTCTTCCCGGTCTGAGCCGTCTTGAGACTCTCCAGGGCGGATTTCAGGGCTCCACGGTGGCCGCTGGTCTGGATAAGCACCGTCATAAACATTGGCTCGGGCAAATCAGGGTGACGAAAGCCATTGAGAAGCCTCTTATCCTTGGTGAACCCATTCCGAGCCATGGCGGCCACAAATTGCTTTTCGGTTAAATCACGCATTCTACAATTCAGTTTTTGAAGGCAGTCGTTGAGGTGTCGCGGCTATAGGAAGCCGCAATAAACAAGCCAGACGGTATGCGAGAAAGGCCAAAAGGAGACAAGGCCCTGCCTGACGCACGAGATGACGCCAGGAAAGCCAGTTAGTGCCGTCTCCATGGCCATGCGGGATCAGCTTTGTCTTGGAACAGTCGGAGTGCTTCTGGGGACAGGCTAAGTAGAGGCTTGTACGCAGTCGGCTGTGCCAGCCTGGGACCGCGCCGCTCCTCGCGCTTGTACGAGCGCAGTGCCTCTGCGGAGAGTTTCGGCAGACCCACAGTGCATATTCGCTGACGCAACTCCTGCAAGGTCTTCTCAGAGTCGTCGGGAATGGCTGATCCCGCAGCCGGATGAGCACGGTGTCGAGATCAGCGCAGAAAGGTAAGGAAGGTTCCGTGTTGTGCCCTAACCAAGAAGAGGGACAGGCAGCATTGGGTGAAGTTGCAGGAGGAGAAGCCTGAAGTTTGTGCAGAGCGTGAATGACAAAATGCTGCTCCATTGATGCTATACCCGGAGAAGACCTTTCTCGGAGCGATCACCATCAGTGGAGGCTGGTCGGATGCTAAAGCCCTTCTCGCAATACATGAAGGCTATCGAAGAGCACCTTCCCTCTGAGCACCACCCACTTCTGCACAATGGCCTCTATCTGGCGGTCCTGGATTGGTACACCGATGGCATCGAACCTGTAGAAGCTGCCGCTCGGATCAGACATGCGGTGACGGAATAAGTTCGGCAGCCGAGCACTGCGGCTACCGTTCTCCAAAAAGGATGTGATGTCCCTCGGAGGTGGCCATGGCAAGAAACAAGCAACCGAACGAAAACGCAGCCCGCCTATTGTTTTAGACGGTCTATCTGGTGCTGTTGCCGCCGATGAGAAACTGACCCGGTCGCCGCTTCAAATCTGACCCACCGGCTATGCTGGGCCTTCGCACGAGGAGCGGAGGACCCGGATGATCGGAGGTGAGATGTCGATGGAGATCCGGGTGCTGGCCAAACACGGCAAAGGCGTGCGCGAGATTGCCCGCGAATTAGGGCTGTCGCGTAATACAGTGCGGCGCTATCTGCGCGAGCCGGAGGCGGTTCGGTACCGGCCCCGCCCATCGCGGCCGGCCAAACTGGATCCCTACAAGCCCTACATCCGACAGCGCCTGGCGGCGGCCGCGCCGGATCTTATTCCGGCCACCGTGCTGCTGGCCGAGTGTCGCGAGCGCGGTTATGCCGGCAGCTACACGATGCTCAAAGCCTTCGTGGCCTCACTCAGGCCAGCGGTGCCGCCGGCGCCGCTGGTCCGGTTCGAGACTGAACCAGGCGAGCAGATGCAGGTGGACTGGGCCACCATCCGGCGTGGCACCGACCGCCTGTCCGTGTTTGTGGCAACGCTGGGCTGGTCGCGCAACACCTATGCCGAGTTCGTCTCAGACGAGCGCCTCGAGACCCTGATCGCCTGCCACGAGCACGCCTTCCTGGCCTTCGGCGGCGTGCCGCGCGAGGTGCTCTACGACAACATGAAGACAGTCGTGGTCGAGCGTGATGCCTATGGCCGCGGCCGCCACCGCTTCCATCCAGGCTTTGTCGACTTTGCTGGCCACTGTGGCTTCCGCCCGCGGCTCTGCCGCCCCTATCGGGCGCAGACCAAAGGCAAGGTCGAGCGCTTCATCCGCTATCTGCGCGCCAGCTTCTGGGTGCCGCTGGCCAGCCAGTACGCGCAGAACGGTCTGGTTGTGGACCGCGAGGCGGCCAACATTGCTGTGCGCCGCTGGTTGCGTGAGGTGGCCAATGCGCGTGTGCACGCCACGACAGCGGCGGTTCCGTCCGAGCGGCTTGAGAGCGAAAGAGCTTCTCTCCAGCCCGTTCCAGCCCCCTATACCAGCCTGATCGAGCGGCAGATCCCGCAGCGCGCCTCACGGCGACCGATCCTGGGTCTGCAGCATCCGCTTGCGCTGTACGATGCCTTTGCGGGAGCAGTCTCATGAACGATCTCCAGCATGCCCGCATCGCCGACCTGTGTGCCGAGTTGCGGCTGAGCGCGATGGTGGATCTGTACGGTCCATCCGCCCAGGCTGCCGCCGCGCGGGATGCGTCTTACAGTGACTTCCTGGAAGAGGTCTTGAGGGCGGAACGGGATGCTCGGCGCCAGCGAGCTCGCGACCTGTTCGCGCGCACCGCCGGCTTCCCGGCAATCAAAACCCTCGACAGCTATGACTTCGGCTTTGCTACCGGTGCGCCGCGCCAGCAGATCCAGGAACTGGCCAGCCTCGCCTTTGTTGAGCGAGCCGAGAACGTGGTGTTCCTGGGCCCGTCCGGGGTCGGCAAAACCCATCTGGCGATTGCCCTCGGCTACTTGGCGACCCAGCGGGGCTGGAAAGTGCGCTTTACCTCCGCGGCCGATCTCGTGCTGCTGCTGGAGAGCGCCCAGCGCCAGGGGCGGTGGAAGGAGGTCCTGCATCGGGCGGTCAACGTCTACCGGCTGCTGATCATCGATGAGATAGGGTATCTGCCGATGAGCCGGGAGCAGGCGAACCTGTTCTTCCAGGTGGTGGCCAAGCGCTACGAGAGGGGCGCAATGATCCTGACGTCCAATCTGACGTTTGGCAGTTGGGATCAGGTCTTTGCTGAGGAGACCGTGCTGACCGCCGCCATGCTCGATCGGCTACTGCACCACTCGACGGTGGTTCAGATCAGTGGCGAGAGCTACCGCCTCAAGGACAAGCGCCGCGCCGGCATGGTGGCGAAGCCAAAGGAACGACTGGGATGAGAGCGGGGTGGGTCAGATTTGAATCGGCGCGCCAGCTCAAAGTGGGTCAGGATTCAATCGGCGTTGACAGTGCGTTAGGCAAGCATCCAGTAGTAAGTCACCTGATAGTAGTCGTGCAGTTCCTGCTCGCTCCCGCGATCCGGCCAGTCTTGACCGCGACGACCAGACAGGCTGGGGGCATTCCGAAGCTGCTCTGCCGTGATCTGGATACTATATCCTTCCAAGCTGGGGTCGTAGTCGAGCATGCGCCAGGGGACGGCGTACTCGTCCGCGCCCACGCCAAAAAAGCCTCCGAACGACATCACCGCATAGGCCACATGTCCACTGATCTTGTCGATCATGACTCTCTCGACGGTGCCGATACGCTTGCCGCTTCGGTCGTACACGGCAGTTCCTTCCACCCGGTCGCTTTCGATCAGAGGCTTGCCTGATCGCTGACCAGGGTAGTCCCTGCGGTTTCTGGTATGAGATGGCGCACGCCCCTGGCGTCTGCTCAGACCGCCAATGAGCCAAGCCATACCAAGGCCGACCGCTCCGACTGCCAGAAGCGACGTGACGGGAGCCTCGGAGATTTGGTGGCCGATGGTCTCGGTGGCTCGCTGATAGTAGCGCTGGGCCTGCGGGTATCGTTCGCCTACCTCACGGACATAGCGCTGTCCTTGATCGTAAGCCCCACGAGCGATATCGGACGCACTGCTCGCGACATCAGAGACTGTCGTTGCTGCCTGATCAGCTAAGCTTTCGGTGGGGCCAGCGATCCCTTGCGGATCGGGTCCGTTACCACCCGCTTGTTTTGTGGCATCGGCTTGATTATTCCCGGCTTGACCGGTTCCCATTCCCTGTTTCTCGTCCATGATCACTCTCCTGGTGAGATGACGATCTGACTTCTTCGGGTTGATGGCTTTCCAACTCCTACGACCAGTCTATCGTTCAACGCACCTTGAGCTTGGCGGTGGGGCGCAGGTTCGGATTTGAACATGCACTTATACAGCCGCGCTTATATGGTTGCCCTTGCCTGTTCCCGGCGATGCAAAGTATGAGCGTGTAGGGAAGGTGCCATGGTGCGTCGGGGCAGAGAAAGTCCACCTTCTGGGCTCAGCCCTTTCCGCCCTGAATAATCGTGAGCTTCCGCATCCTTGGCGGAAGGTCTGGGGGAGGGCGGCTAGTCGTTTCCAAGTCGGTGAACCGAGCCTTGCAATTCGGATCGAACTGGTTCGGAGGCCGCTCCCATGGAAGGCCCTTACGAGGGCAGTCGAAGGCGATCTTACCGAGAAGTTCGCATAGCTGGATGTCGGCACCGAACTTCTCGACCAGTCGAGCCAACCGATACTGACCCCTGCGGTGAGGACAGAGGGGACAATCGACCCGAACGATCACCCAAGGAAAATCAGACAACCGTTCAACCATTGAGCCCAAAGGAACCGATCGAATTAGAACGTATAGAGAACGGACTCGTAGGGCTTCAGTTCGATCTGAAGCAGAACAAGGCTGTCGCGTGTCGGGGGGATTGGCTGAAGCGGACCTCCGCTACCATAGGCCAAAGGTCCTTTTCCGGCATTCCCTGAATTTTCGATCAGAGCCGGTATCAACTTGGTACCAAGTGGCTCGCGCTGAGCGACCCATAGTCCGTCTTTTGACGACTGCCTCAATGGATCGAGGGCATAATACTTCTCCGGGTGATTTTCAATTCTTCTGGCAAGCTTGGCAGGTTGCGAAGGATTGGATCCGGAAACCAAGGTCGGCCCCCATGTTCGCGCTTCCGAGGCTTTCCCACTCGAGAGTGCGTCGGCTAACAGCCACGCTCGTGAACAGTACTGCACTGCCATCATACACGGACCACAATGCCGTGACCGTTGGCCCCGCAATTGATGGATTGTGTCTCAGATCCATGACCCGAGGGTGTTTGGATCGCTGTGGCGAAATAGGTCGTCGAGGATCTCTTTTCAGAGAACTGGAAGCAACCATATGAAGGAGAGGGCGGAGCTAGCGACCCACGGTACCTTGGGAAACCAGGGGAAAAACAGCTGCCCGGGGCTCTGATCCTACAGTGTTCTAGACCCCACAGTGGATTATCCCATGGATCGGGTCTGCTCTGGCCTCGGCTGGAGCAGGCCATTTTATTAGCAAACCAGTTCGTCAGGGCGGGGTGGATGTTTGCCTAGAGGTGGGGCATTGAGAGTTGGCTCGCTCAATCCATCACCTGAAACGAGGATTGCCTTTGCGGAAACTCCTTCATCGCATCCAGCATTGGTTCCGCCGGCGGCCTCCAGCTGGCGATCTTACAGAGATTGAATACGAGGCTGTGTCTCTGATCGCATACGAGGGGAGGGCTGCTTACGGCCGGGCTCGGGAGCAGGCGGAGTACTGTCTCAGCCGAGGGAGCGAGGCGGGCTGCCGGTTTTGGTCAGAGGTCGCCCTTGAGGTTGCGCGTCGTGCCGGCATGACAAATACGAGAAAAGCTAAGGAGCCGCCGAGGTAAGTGGGCCCGTTTGTGAGCCTTGAGGCAGTGCGACATCAGCTTCCCAAGCTGAATGTCGTGGGCTCGATTCCCATCGCCCGCTCCAATTTTCATTTAGGGATTTCAGAGATTTGCAAGGACCAAGTCGCTTGGGTTCTGCCTTGTAGAGACCGAGTGATACGGTTGGTTGATTGGGACCTCCACTTCCTGGACGCCACCATCGTGCGCGCCCATCAGCACGCCGCCGGCACTTGCCGGACCAATGCTATCGCGAGTGAGGGGGAGGCGCTGGGCCGCTCACAGGTCGATTGCTCGACCAAGCTGCACCTGCGGGCGCAGGGCAGCGGCGGGCGGCTCACGGCGATGCTGATGGGCGGCGAGCGCCACGAGCAGACTGCGCGCCGGGCGTTGCGAGCGCGGCGCATCACGCCCGTAATCCCAACCCGCAAGGATCTGCGGCATCAGCCCACGTTCAACCGTTAGGCTTACTGCGAGCACAACGAGGTCGAGCGCATGAATCAGTTTCGCCGCATCGCCACTCGCTACGACAAACGTACCGTGAACTGCCCAAGCGAT
>JAESFT010000777.1_pt1 | contig 13209 bp, 12 predicted proteins | sample 9269451 | NCBI WGS metagenome assembly JAESFT01 (sample SAMN14502557, study PRJNA617106) | algae metagenome | isolation source: Scytonema hyalinum WJT4-NPBG1 and co-occurring heterotrophs from well... | place: USA: Mojave Desert, Joshua Tree National Park, California | collected 2006-05-25
GATGTCGTTTGGCTGGCCGAGACGCTCGAGCGGTGCGAGTTTCGACAGGTGCTCAATCACCTCCTGCGGCTTGCCATCGAGAAAGAGCGCTGTTGCCGTTGGCCCGGGCGCAACCGCATTGACGGTGATGTTGCGCCCGCGCAACTCCTTGGCCATGACGTGGGTCATCGCCTCCACGCCTGCCTTCGTGGCGGCATAGATGGCGTAAGTCGGCTGATAAAGGCCGACGACGCTGGACGACAGGTTGATAATCCGCCCGCCACTGCGCAGCCGCCGTGCCGCCTCGCGGAGTGTGTTGATGACACCCTTCAAGTTGACGGCGATCTGGCTGTCGATGACAGCATCATCCACCTCGGAGAGAGGTGCCAGTCTCATAATGCCGGCATTGTTGACGAGCACGTCCACTCCGCCGAAGGCCGCCTCCGCCGCATCGAACATGCGCCCGACCGCGGCGGCATCGCTAACATCGGCCTGGGCCGTGAGCGCCCTGCCGCCGCTCTGTTCGATCCGCGCTGCCAGAGCCGCAGCTTCACCTGCTTTGCCGGCGTAGTTGATCACAACTGTGAAACCGTCCCCGGCCAGCCGCTCGGCAATGGCTGCGCCGATGCCCCTTGAGGCCCCGGTAACCAGTGCAACTTTATTTCCTCTGTCTGACATTGTCTTTCTCCTTTGTTGTTTGCGCCAGAGCGCTGTTCGGTGAGGAGAAATTGCTCCTTTTCTATGCGCGGATAATCGGCCATTATTTGACATCTGTGTACGAAATATCCGAACAAAGAATATGGATCGCTTTGATGCTATGCGGGTTTTCACGCGTGTTACCGAGCGGCGCAGCTTTACCCTGGCAGCTGAGGACCTCGGCTTACCCCGGTCGACAGTCACCGACGCGGTGAAACAACTTGAGAACAGGCTTGGAGTCCGCCTCCTGCAGCGGACCACGCGGCATGTCAGCCCGACACTGGATGGTGAAGCGTACTACCGGCGCTGCCTAGCTATCCTGGCCGACATTGAGGATGCTGAAGGAGCCTTCTCTGGCGCTAAGCCAAAGGGCCCGCTGCGCGTTGACGTGCATGGCACGCTCGCCCGCCATTTTGTGCTTCCGAGCCTGCCACAGTTCTTGCGGAGTTACCCGGAGATTGAGTTCTACATGAGCGAAGGCGACCGGTTGGTCGACGTCGTTCGGGAAGGTATCGATTGCGTACTTCGGGTCGGTGTTCCGCAGGACAGTGACATGATCGCCCGCCGCATCGCGATGCTGGAGGAGGTTACGGTCGCCGCGCCCGCGTATCTTGAGGCATATGGACGGCCGGATCATCCGGACGCGCTTGCCGACGGTCACTGGATGGTAGGCTTCCGTTCGTCAGCGACGGGAGGCGTGCTACCGCTGGAATTTACTATTGGCGGCAAGGTCTGCAATGTCACGCTGCCGACGATCGTCTCAGTCGATGGCGCCGAGAGTTATCTCGCCATTGCTCAGCTCGGATTGGGCCTGATCCAGATCCCGCTCTATCATATCGAGGATGCATTGAGGGCGGGGAGACTCGTTCGTATCTTGGAAGATTTCCCGCCGACGCGAACGCCCGTTTCTCTCCTCTACCCGCGCAGTCGCCAGCTCGCGCCGCGTGTCAGGGTTTTCATCGACTGGCTCGTCGGTGTCTTCGAGCGGCATACTCGGGAGCAGCGCGCACGGTTGCATGAACTGGAGTCCGGCAAATCTTAGCCTTGATCGAAGGTAGACGACTGACGCGATGGTGATTTAGCTCTGGTGGTAAGCTCCTTAGTTTCTGTGGCAACTGTCAAGCATATCAGCCTCGACGCGGCTGTTTCGAAGTCCGTTTCCTGTTGACGTCGTCGGCGAGCCGCTCAGATGCGATTGGCTACGGCGTCAATCGCGAAGACCCCATACCCCGCTCGTGGAGCAACGTGTAAGCCGCCTGCAGAATTGACGAATTGGCGCTCTCGCTGCGCGATCGTTCCTTTGTTATTCCCGGCGTCACAGCCGCGCCCACCTAGTTTGCTCGCAACGTTATGTCGTAATCAGATGAGAACAACAAAGCTTCATTTCTAGTCAAGCAACGCTTTGCTCACCGCTATCCCGTCAGATGTAAGCTCTGACGGGATAGCGATCCGCCGCCCGCGTCTCAGCTTGACCAAGCGGAACCGAGAATGATTGAGCAGAAGTTCATCCGCTTATAGTTCGGGTCCTTCAGCGCCAGCACATCGGCCTTGACATTGCCGAACGTTGTCGCCGGTTTCGTCTTGATGCCCTGGTAGAAGTGATCGATGATGTTCTCCTTGAAGTTCGCCTCGCGTGGGTGACACGTGCAGACCTCGTGCCGGTGTTCGTGCGAGAAGTCGTCATAGGCGATGCCAAGCACGTCCATCTCAACACCGGCGGTCACCAACGCGATCGTCGGGCGCATATGCTCGGGAATTCCCGGCGTTGTGTGAAGAGCGATCGCAGTCCACACATCCTCGATGTCACGCTCTGGCACGCCGTAACCCTTCATGAAATCGCGCGCTGCATTGGCACCATCGACCTCAAACCGCAGATCGGCGCTCGAGTAGCGCTGCGTGAGACCTATGTCGTGGAACATGGCTCCGAGATAAAGAAGCTCCGGGTCATACTTTAAGCCTTTGCGCTCGCCGGTGAGCGCGCCCCAGAAGAACACGCGACGGCTGTGGTTGTAGAGCAGGTCGTCCTCGGTATCCCGGACAAGCTGGGTGGCCGCACGTGCGATGGCGCTGTCGGGAACGCGAATACCGGCAATGATCTCGGTCATTAGATGCACTCCTTGTCGAGACAAAGCCTCGCCGTGGCGGGAATCGGCACGCGAATGACCTTGTCGTTGCTACAGCAGGACCGCGCCGGCCGGGGACCGAACTTTCGTGCCGGCGCATGTCCTGTGTATCGTTCTGGTGGTGACGGTTCGACTTGACAACGTGGCTTGACCTGCCGATCAGGACAACGGCACATTGTTTTGTGCCAGGATCGGCAGGGACCAACGATGGCGGTTCAGAAGATTGCAATCGTGATTCATGAGGGCGTCCAGGCCCTCGACGTCGCCGGGCCAGTGGACGTGTTCGCCGAGACCAACGCCTATGTCCCGGCGGAGGAGCGATACGAGACGGTGCTAGTCGGTCCTCATCGCGCGCCGCTCCGGGCGTCGAACAACATGCAGGTGATCGCTGATCTGAGCTTCGAGGAGGCCTCCGGCGGCTTTGACGTCCTGCTGGTCGCGGGCGGCCCCGAGTTGCCTTTTGCCGCGCCGGATCCGCAGCTGACCGACTGGCTCCGCCCGGCGCCGTGGCGTGCAAGCCTCTATGGCTCAATCTGCACGGGAGCCTTCGCGCTTGGCCATGCGGGACTGCTCGACGGGCACCGGGTCACCACCCACTGGCAGAATGCCCAGAAGCTCGCGGCATCCTTCCCCGCCGCCATTGTCGAGCCGGACCTCATCTATGTCCGCGATGGCCGGCTCGTCACCTCAGCCGGCGTTACTGCAGGGATCGACCTCGCCCTGGCGCTGGTCAGCCAGCGGCATGGGCCGGGTGTTGCCATAGCAGTCGCAAAGCGGCTGGTGGTGGTGGCACAGCGCCAGGGCGGCCAATCGCAGTTCAGCCCGTATCTCACCGCACCCGCCGATCCAGCCTCGCCGATCGCCCGCATCCAGGATCATGTAATGGCGCATATCGGAGGCCGTCACACGCTGGAATCCCTTGCAGCCGTCGTTGGAATGAGCGCCCGCAGTCTCGCCCGCCATTTCGTGCAGGAAACGGGGATCACGCCGCACGAGTTTGTCGAGCGCGCCAGGATCGATGCTGCCCGCATGCTGCTCGAGGGGAGCGATCTCCCGCTCAAGGTGGTTGCGTATGACTGCGGCTTCGGAACAGCGGATCGAATGCGGATCATCTTCCATGAGCGGCTCGGGGTAACACCGGCTCAGTATCGTGCCAGCTTCCGCCAGGCGAATGCAACCCGCGAGCCGGCTGACGTCTCCTGATGTTCTTGAAGGCAGGCCGGTACCGGAGAGCCCGCCGAGTGAAAGGAGCCTCCAATCAGCTTGGGGTGCCGTTTGAGGCGGCCGATATCGCGACGAGCCGGCGCTGCAGTTTGTCTTCCGGCACTCAAAACTGGTGTAGATCGAGGGTCACTCGGCTCTTGGTAGCCTTACACGGTGCAAGAGTCCGCCACCACAGCACCCCTCAGCCCTGTTGGCAAGAAACGACGGGCTACTGTCCTGATACGTCGGAATGCCTCCGGTGAAAACTACTCCAGCGCGAGATACTGACAAGTCTTGGCTGTGAATCACCCCGGAGATGATCCGATGCGTCCGCCCTTACCCCCGATTACTGAGGCGAGCGCGACCGAAAAGGTCCGCCTCGCAGAAGACGCCTGGAACAGCCGCGATCCGGCGAGGGTAGCGCTCGCTTACGCGGCCGACAGCCAATGGCGCAACCGTGCAGAGTTCATCTCGGGCCGAGCAGAGATCGAGGCGTTTCTGACGCGTAAGTGGGCGCGGGAGCTTGACTACCGCCTAGTCAAGGAGCTGTGGACGTTTGCGGGCAACCGCATCGCGGTGCGATTTTCCTATGAGTTCCACGACGACAGCGGAACGTGGTTCCGCGCCTTCGGCAACGAAAATTGGGAGTTTGATGCTGACGGCCTGATGCGCCGCCGCATCGCCAGCATCAACGAACACCCCATCAAAGAAGGCGACCGGAAGCTCCTGTGGCCCCTTGGCCGGAGACCCGACGATTATCCGGGGCTCTCGGATCTCGGTTTCTGATCGGGACTTCCGGACACCCTATCCCCATCACCTCACGACAGGAAGCAAAACATGAGCGATTCCCGTCCTCCCATGACTCACGCAAACGGCGCGCCGGTTGCGGACAACCTCAACACCATGACCGCCGGCCCGCGCGGCCCTGCGCTCCTCCAAGACATCTGGCTGATCGAGAAGATGGCGCACTTCGACCGCGAGGTAATCCCGGAGCGGCGCATGCATGCGAAGGGATGGGGGGCCTATGGCACCTTCACGGTCACGCATGATATCACCCGCTATACCAAGGCGAAGATCTTCTCCGAGGTGGGCAAGAGAACCGAGCTGTTCGTGCGCTTCTCGACTGTCGCCGGTGAGCGCGGGGCGGCCGATGCCGAGCGCGACATCCGCGGCTTCGCAGTCAAGTTCTACACAGAGGAAGGCAACTGGGATATCGTTGGCAACAATACGCCCGTGTTTTTCTTCCGTGATCCAATGCGGTTCCCTGACCTCAACCACGCGATCAAACGCGACCCGCGTACGGGCTTGCGGTCGGCCGACAACAATTGGGATTTCTGGACGCTGCTTCCAGAAGCGCTGCACCAGGTGACCATCGTCATGTCTGATCGCGGCATCCCCAAGAGCTTCCGCCACATGCACGGCTTCGGGAGCCATACCTTCTCGATGATCAACGCCGCCAATGAGCGCGTTTGGGTCAAGTTCCACTTCCGCACCCAGCAGGGTATCAAGAACCTCACGGACCAGGAGGCAGCTGCGCTTGTTGCGAACGACCGTGAGACTCATGGTCGCGATCTGCTTGATGCGATCGAGCGCGGCGACTTCCCACGCTGGACGCTGTTCATTCAGGTGATGACCGAGGAGCAGGCGAAGGCTCACAAGCACAATCCCTTCGATCTAACCAAGGTGTGGCCGAAGGCGGATTATCCACTGATTGAAGTGGGTGTGATGGAGTTGAACCGCTACCCGGATAACTATTTCGCTGAGGTCGAGCAAGCCGCCTTCTCGCCCGCAAACGTCGTGCCGGGCATCGGCTTTTCACCGGATCGTATGCTGCAGGCGCGCCTCTTTTCCTACGGCGATACGCAGCGGTATCGGCTGGGCGTCAACTTCAACCACATTCCGGTCAACGCGCCGAGGTGCCCATTCCAAAGCTACCACCGAGATGGCGCGATGCGAACGGACGGAAACCTTGGCGGGACGCCGAGTTACTGGCCTAATAGCAAGGGAGCATGGATCGATCACGATTCGCGCCTGGCCGAGCCGCCGCTGGAGCTGTCGGGCGCTGCCGCTCATTGGGATCATCGCGTCGATGAAGACCACTTCGAGCAGCCAGGCATCCTGTTCCGCAAAATGAAGCCGGCGCAGCAAGAGCTCCTGTTCGAGAACACTGCGCGCGCCATGGGTGATGCGCGCCTGGAGGTGAAGCAGCGCCACATCGCCAACTGTGCCAGGGCCGACCCAGCGTACGGCGCCGGTGTCGCGAAGGCGCTAGGGCTCCCCTTCTCATCGCAGGCTGCAGAGTGATTGGCAGCCCGCCTCTCTCGCAGAGAAACCCACAGCACCTCTACAGGACGATCTCCGCCCTCCGGCGTTTGGCTTAACCAAGGAGTCTGTTCGCAGTCCCGTGTCAGCGCCGATATTCACGTTCCATGCAGAGTCATCCAACGATACCGCTAACCACCGTCTCGTTTCTCGCTGGGCCTGACGGTGCCTGGATCAATGGTCAGGTGCTGCGGGCCAACGGTGGGATCATCTGATCCCACCCCCCAAGCGCGTGCCAGGTGACGGGAATATAACATGTCACGTTCCTACTTCGACTTTTACGACGGGCTGAACCTCATCCCAGACGACGATGGCATTGAGCTCGACAGCCTGGAGGCCGCCGAACATGAGACGATGCAGACGGCAGCGCAGCTCTAACGAGACTGGCTACCGAAGGCCCATGAGCTCAGACTCGCGGTGAGAGGCGACCAGTGCCGGTTAGTCTTGGCCCTGAACTTGGCGCTTACGGTTGAACGGCCGGTGCTATCCATAGCTGAAGGATCGTCTCGTTCCCACACGCAACGATAGGCCAAGAGCAATAAGAAAAGGACTCCAGTAAGTTCCACTGACACGGCCGTCGTTGCAGTCGCACTTGCGAAAATGCCTGTGCACGCCCACGGACCGGAGAGGATAGCAACCACCGTCTCCCAGGAGGTGATGGCTCCGGACTTTCATGGAGGGCGACGCCTGCCTTCCAGCTGGCGCCCCTAACATTCAGGCAGCAGCGTGAGCGCCGCTATTATAACTTACCTGCCTAGCGGGCGGTTGGAGGACACCGCCATGCTGCATCTGCCTCCACGTAAGCTTAGGTGCCGTCACCAGGCACCATTTGAAGCTAAGTCGACGAGCTGCCCGCGAAAACGTATCGCGCAGGTAAAGGCTTCTACGTGATCCCCGGCGCAGCGCACAGCGTAAGCCAGAACGCGAGCGTCAATGAGCCTGCCGTCATGCTGGTTGTCATCATCGGCGATGCCAGAGAGAACCCGCTGACGATACTGGAGTGGAGGATAAAGTGCCATCATGGTCAGACATATCAGACAAGGAGTCTGAGAAGACGAATAACAGCACCGTTCGAGGAGCTAATCAGGACCAGATCTAGCTAACCATGATGGCGTGGCGCGTGCATGAATTCGGACGTTCAAAGACATGATATTCGGGTTCGTTCCTCGGTTCGATGCTGGTCTAGGTGAATCCTGGTGGAGATCGTGCCGCTGGGGTGGGACCATGGGATGGCTGGATCCGAGCCGGATGAAACGCGCCTCCGGATCTGCTCCCTCAGACCCTCGACCCGGCCTATCAGCTGACATGGAAACTGTCGGACCGGATGTGACCGATCTTCCCGTCGGCGATCAGGTTTATGGCGTCACGAACCCGCGATTTGCCGAGGCCAAGTCCATTGGGGTGGAGATTTGCGAGGCGTAATCATAACTGACGGCTATGATGGATATAAGCGCATAGGCGATAGACGGAGGCGTGGTGTCAGCATTACTTGCAGTTCGATCTGGAGGAACTGCTAAGCAATGTTGACGAGACGGGCCGTACTGGTGATGGGATCGGGCATGCTGGCCGGGTGCGTTTCACGTCCCGAGACCGCCACGAAGGAGCCCGCGGCGCCAGACATCCCTCCCTTCTATTTGCAGATGTATGCCGCCCGACATGATGAGCCATTCCCGGTCCCGAGCGTCGATCTCACCCAGGTTGACCCGAAGTTCTGGCGCCGTGAGGTCCCGTATTCCACCGCGGAGCAACCGGGTACGGTGGTCGTCGACCCAAGCGAGCGCTATGCCTATCTGGTGATAGGCGCAGGTCGGGCGATCCGGTATGGCGTCGGCGTGGGCAAGGAAGAGGCCTTCAACTTTCAGGGATCCGCCACGATCGGGCGAAAGGCGGAATGGCCGCGTTGGACGCCAACGCAAGACATGATCCGCCGAGATCCGGAACGCTATGCGAGATATGCGGGTGGCCTGCCTGGCGGACCTGACAATCCTCTGGGTCCGCGCGCCCTTTATCTGTATCGGGACGGACAAGACACGCTCTACCGGCTTCACGGCACGGTTGAGCCATGGACCATTGGCACAATGGTCTCCTCCGGCTGCGTACGCTTCCTCAATCAGGATATTATTGATCTCTATCGCCGTGTTCCTGTCGGGAGCCGGGTGGTCGTTCTGCCCGCAGCGAACAGCACAGTCTGATCCCGACGTTTCATCACTCCGTTCAACCGAAGCAACCATGCGAGAGGTCTATATCATGCAGCGCAATTCAATCGAGATTGTTCAGCGCTTTTGGGACGAAGTCTGGCGCTCCCCTCAGAATCCTGATGCAATCGACCGGTTGGTACACGAGGATTTCGTGATCACATCCGGCGGGCACGACATTCGTTCACGTGATGCATTCAAACAATGGGTCGTAGGCTTTCAGGCCCAAATCAAGGACTTGGAATTCGAAGTTCTCGATATCTTTCAGAATGAGGATGGCACCCGCGTTGCGACACGTTGGCGGGTTACAGGTCGCAACAATGGATTTCTAGGGACCCAGGCGGACGGGGCGCCCGTCACCATGGCCGGCAACGCGATCATTGCGGTTGGCGAGGACGGGCTGCTTCGTCACAACTGGGTCGATCGCAATGCCTACGAGGTGCACGGCCATCTCACCGGCAGCCGACGTGCCGTCTAAATTCGTTAGTCGATGACCTGGTGCGGCGACTGGGTCTCCGGCGCAACCGGCTCCGACGAGGAGCGACCAGCTATCACGCAGCAGTTCCTCTAGATCGAACTGCAAGTAATGCTGACACCACGCCTCCGTCTATCGCCTATGCGCTTATATCCATCATAGCCGTCAGTTATGATTACGCCTCGCAATGCATCACTCTCATGGGTTGACGCCAATTAGCTGACCAGAAGATCCGATACATTCATAGCCGCAGCCTCACGCGTTGTGGCGGTCGGAGCATCCGGTCGCGCGGTTGGTTGTTTTAACGGATCGATTCCCTCAACTGCCTTCAGGCGCGGAACCACAAAGTCAGTAAATGCTCTGACGGCCGGGCGCATGAAGCGAACGGAAGGATAGGCCATGAAGATCTCGTGTGAACGAACCTCATACTCGGGAAGAATGCGTACCAGGCGGCCGCTCTCCAACTCATTATGGATGAGTAGATGCTGGACTGGCCCCGCGACCCGACCTGTCATGAGCGAGTTCACAATCACATTTGGGTTGTTCGTTCGAAGGGTCGCGCGAACAGGAACTTCGGCTTCCTCGTTCTCACTCTGAACGAAGAGCGTGTCGTTGGGCGACAGCACCGCCGCGGTCGTGACCAGGTCGATCTCAGCGAGCCTGGCGAGTGTGTTCACTGGTCCGTACTTTGCTAAAAATGCTGGCGACGCGGCTAGAATCCGCCGAATCCGGCCCAGACTTCTGATGATAAGGCCCTGCCCGTCGGGGCGTCCGTATTTGATTCCGAGGTCGAAGTTCTCGAAGACGAGATCCACAACGCGGTCTTCGAGCACCAGATCAATCGAAACAGTCGGATGCCGATCCTGAAACTCCATAACAATCGGGTGAAGATGCTTAGCTCCGACGCATGTTGGAGCATGAACCCGAAGCAGGCCCTCGGTCAGCCCCATATTGCGTCTGACACCCTCGAGAGCCGCGTCGATGGAGGCGAGAGCAGGCTGGCTCGTTTCGTAAAGCATCTGTCCGAGCGGTGTTGTCCGAACAATACGCGAAGATCGTTCAAGCAAACGCGCTCCAACGTGGGCTTCCAGATTGCTCAGGTGCTTCGTCACAGCAGGTTGCGACACGCCGAGATCCTTTGCCGCAGCCGTCACCGAGCCACGCTCGACGGTCCGAACGAATGCCTTGAGGGCGAGCGCAAGATCCATTCCAAATTCCGGGCTATGGTCAGACTCGAATATAACAGAGCAAACACAATGATACAGCTCGAAAGTGCATTCGAGGATGCTGAAATCTGGCGGAAATATTATCTGGAGCCACTGGCTGCCCTCCCCAAACGATTGGGCTGACACTCAGTTCAAACAGGACCTCTAGACCTTCTGCAGTTCGGCTGAAACAAGTCGCACGTCACAGACACCTGCGGACCTTGTAATTTTATCATCTGCACTTCAGACGTTGCCCAGCTGTACCTCCAGTGAGGCTACGCCGGCCAGCATGGCTCAGGCGGACGGTCTCAGCTTCAGGAGACCGAGCGCCAAGGCAGTGGAGCATCTCAACGCGAAGTCTGTCAAACACAACGAACCGACATCCGCACCGGTGGCACGATTTCTGCGGAGATTTTCCGCACCTGCTCGCCAACAGGGGGTGCGGTCAAACCTGGTACTGTCCGTCGCTGGGCTTTGAAGTTCGGGCCTGCGTATGCCCGCCACCTCAGGCGCAAGACGCCAAGTCCCCGCGACATCTGGTATTTGGATGAGGTGGTCATCACCCTTGCAGGCCAGAAGCGTTGGCTCTGGCGAGCGGTTGACCAGGATGGCTATGTACTTGATGAAATCGTCCAGAGCCGGCGCGACACAGAGGTGGCAAAGCGCTTGCTGAAGAGTCTGTTGAAGAAGCAGGGCTGCCCGCCCCGTCGAATGATCACCGACAAGCTCAGCTCCTACGCTGCCGCTCGACGCCAGATCACGCCGGCAGTCGAGCACCGGTCGCACAAAGGTCTGAATAACCGAGCGGAGAATTCGCACCTGCCTTTACGCCGACGGGAACGGACGATGCAGGGCTTTCGATCGGCGGGAGGCCTGCAGAGATTCGTTAGGGTGTTCTCTGCGTCTGGAACCTCTTCGTCCCGCCCCGTTCCCGTCACTCTGCTCTTGCCATCCATCTTCATCGCCTCAATGCCATAGCGCATTGGAAGACTGTAGCGGGCATTGCCGCTTGAACACTTATGCCGCCAACCAGGTCTCATTGCGTCTGACGGCCTTTTACGTGACAAGTCCACGAGACGGGTGGAAACAGATGCGGGTTGATGAACAACCAAAGCACAACGCCGGCGGCGGCAGCGACCACCAGCCAATCCATGTGCGGCTCCAGACAGCCGGGATCAATGTCGGTATTGCAGCGAACCGCGCATAAACGCTCCATGGGTTGGCGTGACGGCGCCATCCTCGTCATCCATACGGAAAAGTCGAGCGATCAACTGCATCAGCGCCGATCGCGCTGGAACAGAATAACTTCGGTATCCATATAGATAGTTCGCGCGAACTCTCTATACCCACATTTACGGGCGACCTGCAGCGAGGCAAGATTGTCTGGCGAGATCATGCATGCCGTTCGTCGCAACGACAAGTTCGCGTCGCCCCACAAGAGGGCGGCCTGGACCGCCTCGGTTGCGTAACCTTTCCCGTGGGATGCAGGATCGAGAACCCAGCCCATCTCCGGGATGCCATCAAGCGATGGACTCATTGCCCGCTTCGCATTCAGAAAACCCACGTCGCCAACGAAACGGCCCGAGTTCTTCTCGCGAACCGCCCAAGAGCCATAGCCGAGCAAGCGCCAATGACCAGCATAGCGCAAGATCCGCGACCAGCTTTCCTCCCGCGTGGAGGGCTTGCGCGTGATATACTCGACGACGCTGGGATTGCTCCACATGCCGAAGTTTGCATCAAGATCCCGGATACCATGACCTTGTAGAATCAGGCGCTCGGTCTCGAGTGAAGGAGCCTCCTGTATGGCGGGCCAATCAAAATCCATGGATCCTAGCCTTTTCTGATCAGCGGCCTTCTTTGAGTCACGATCATATATCTACCGCATCAGCGCGTTCGCAAGATCTTGGGCGAACCCAGATGTTTTTGCTCCATGCAATACTATTGCCGTCCTTACGGCCAATATTGCTGACGAAGCCTACGACGCGGATCGGCTCCGCACGTGACTCGAAGGCAAGGGAATTGAAGCTGTCATTCCGAGCCGTGCTGCTCGTGCCTTTGCCTATCCGCTCAACCGCGCCGCATACCGACGCCGTAATATCATTGAACGGATGTTTGGCCATCTCAAGAATTGGAAGCGGATCGCAACGCGATATGATCGGCTGGCTGTGAGTTATCGCGCCGCCATTGTCCTCATCGACACAGTCACTCAATGGCTTGGGTGAGCCCCCTACCTAAGTAGGTCGCCATAAGTCTTGCAACGCGAGAGATGCGGGTGTTCCCTGGGGAGCATGCGACGACATGATCACTCTTCCGAGACGTGGCTCGGCGAGGCGGATCGCAAGCGGCTTGCCGCAGCACTTGCTGGCGCCCGCGAGGCCCGTGTGTATCGCCGCCTCGAGGCCCTATTGCTGGTGGCCGAGGGTTATTCCGTAGCCGAGGCAGCCCGCCGCTGCCGCGTCAACCGCTCCAGCGTGCACCGCTGGCTCGTCCAGTACCGGGCCGAGCATGAGGTCACGGCTCTGATCGACCGGCCGCGCAGCGGGCGTCCCCGCCGTCACCCGAGGCTCACACCGCAGCGCCTGGCGGCGGCCCTGGCACGCGATCCCCGCCGCTGCGGCTACCAGGCCACGAGCTGGACCGTGCCGCTGCTGGCGCACGATCTGGCCGCCAAGGGCCTCGCGGTCAGCTCGCGGACGCTGCGGCGCCGGCTGCACGAGGCGGGCTATCGCTGGAAGCGGCCGCGCTATGTCTATGTCCAACGCGCAGCTCATCTGCCGCAGAAAAAGGGGGGATCACCCGACGCCTGAAGGCGGGCTGGCACAGAGGCGATCGGCTGCTGTGCCTCGACTGGACGCTGCTGCGGCTGTTCCCGCCGCTGCGGGCAACCTGGGCCCTCAAGGGCGTGCAGGCCCTCGTGCCGATCACCGGGCGCAATGCCAAGCGGGTGCTGTTTGGGGCCATTGATCTGCGAACCGCTCGCCGGGTGGTGCTGATCCGCACCCGTGCCGGTC